>ERZ808252.402-NODE-402-length-43173-cov-12.451575_pt1 | contig 43173 bp, 39 predicted proteins | sample MGYA00521242_ERZ808252 | MGnify/ENA primary metagenome ERZ808252 (study PRJEB31516, sample SAMN03275581) | gut metagenome | biome: mammalia-associated habitat; material: feces | host: Papio cynocephalus | place: Kenya | collected 2012-08-07 ...
CCCAATGGTTTCTTCCAAATGCTTTTGTTCAGCAGAAACTCGAATTTTGACCTAACTATTCTACATATTCTACAAAACACATTGTATAAGTCATTTTAAAGTGATATAATTATTGGAATATATTTTTTATAGAGGTAAAAAAATGCTTACTTATCTTGCCGGGCTGTGTTCCTCCACACTGTCGGTCATTTTCATTATTTTTATTATTGGCGCGCTAGGTTTTATGCTAGGCGGAATCAATGTAAAAGGAATTTCGCTGGGAACAGCAGGTGTTCTTATTGTTGCGCTTGCCTATGGTGTACTAATCCATTATTTTCCAGAATTTTCAATTGAAGCAAAAAAAATCACTTTATGGAACAATTCAATAAAATCAAGTTTCAGCTTAGTTTCAAATATCGGAACAGCTTTATTTGTTACAGCAGTTGGACTCATTGCAGGTCCAAAGTTTTTCCGCACTTTTAATAAGAAGTCAATTGCATACCTTTTGCTTGGCGTAATAATAATTGCAATCGGCGGCGTTACAGCTGCAATTTTTGTTAAGCTCGACAACACTCTTTCTCCAGAAATGGCAGCAGGACTTTTGACAGGAGGACTTACAAGCACACCGGGATTTTCAGCGGCAAAAGAAGTTCCTAATGTAAACCAAGACGCAATCAGCGCAGGCTACGGAATCGCATATCTTTACGGAGTTCTTGGAGTTGTTCTTTTTGTTCAGCTTGTTCCAAAAATCTTAAAAGTTGACATGGCAAAGGAAAGAGAATCATTTGTTGCGGCAAATTCTGTAGTAATTCCAGAGCCAAAGGCAAAGCTTATTCAGTTGGAAGAATTCGGATTTTTCCCATTTTTTCTTGCAGTTGCATTTGGCTGCATAATCGGAGCGATTGAAATTCCAAAAGTCAACTTTTCTCTCGGAAATTCCGGCGGAACTCTTGTTGCAGGACTTGTAATCGGCCATTTCGGAAGAATAGGAAAACTTGACTGCAGAATCAGCAAGCAAACATTGAATTTTATGCGTGAACTTGGACTTGTCCTATTCCTTATAGGAGCTGGAGTCCCAGGCGGTGTAAACTTCGTTTCAAATGTAAAATTCTCATTCTTTATTTACGGCGCAGTTATGACAACCGTTCCAATGGTAGTGGGCTACATAATCGCACGCTATGCATTCAAGCTAAGCCTTTTCAACAACCTTGGTTCTATAACAGGCGGAATGACAAGCACACCGGCATTGGGCTCATTGATTGCAACAGCAGGAACAGATGAAGTTTCTTCTGCCTATGCTGCGACATATCCGCTCGCGCTTGTTTCTGTTGTTTTGACAGCAAAAATAATCGTAATGATTTTATAAAGAACTAAAGTTTTTAAACAGTATAACTTCTCTGCTTAGCATAAATTTTTTTATATCCCAGCACACAGCTGGGTTTTTTTTTGTCTAAAAAAGTTTCTATTTAGTTTGCTTTAAATAAAAAAAAAAGACCTTGAAACTATCAAGGTCTTTAGCATCTCCCACGGGAATTGAACCCATGTTGTCGGGATGAAAACCCGATGTCCTAACCACTAGACGAGGGAGACATACACAAGAGCTATTGCTCATTGCGATAATCAGAATATATCATATATTAGCATTTTATGTCAATAGCAAAATACCAAAAAACTCATTTTTTTTACATATTCATATCAAATTTCTTTATAAGTTTTAGTTTCAAGGTGTTTAAATCATCATCTTCAAGACCAAGTTTCAATGCATTGTTTACATCTTCCATTGCCTTTGTGTAGTTTCCAAGATTAAAAAGCGCCAATGCTCTTCTGTAATAAACATGGCTCTGAAATGCATCAATTGCAAGCGAACGGTCAAAACATTCAATAGCTTCTTTTTCTTTTCCTTGAACAGAATAGACAATGCCTTCATAATAAATCGATCTAAAACATTTTGGATCATGTTCAACACTTTTCTTAAAATCATTCAATGCTTCTTCGTAAAGATTTTGCGCAAAATAAGCCATTCCTCTATGCTTGTAAATTACACTCAAAACCATTGCAGGAGGAACCGGCTCAGAATTAATTATCTGTGTATAAATTTCAATTGCCTTCTTGAAATTTCCTGTATTATGCTCGTGCAATGCTGTAAGAACCAAATCGTCTATGCTGCCTTTAGAAAAAGGACTTTCAATGGAAGAAGACTCTGTCGCCTGATGATGAGACTGTCCAAGCATTTCTTCTGAAAATTCATCAGCTTTCTCATAAAAGGAATTCCGGCGTTCACCAAGCTCGTTCTGAAGTTTTTTCTGATAATCCCTGATTTCTTGGAAAATAATATCAGCCAAAGTAAGACTTGCGTTTATAGAAGCCAGTTTTCGTCGCAAAGGCTTGTCAAAAGGATTGAATTCAGACTTATAAATGAGCTCATGCTCAACTTCCGCCCAAGCATCCTGTAAAATTGTACGAACCTGTATTTCGCATACAAGATTTTTTCTAAGCTCAGGGGAAATTCCTGATTCCGGCAAGCAGTTTTCTGGTATTGAAATAAGAATGTGAACTGACTCATATCCAAATTCTTTAAATGACTGGTCTGCTCCTTTACGCTCAATTTCTTTTACATCAAAAAATTCCACAACCTGTTTTTCAACAAGAGCAAGATCTTCCACAAAGGCGCAAATTACACGGATACCTATCATATCTGTAAGCGTAACAAGATCATTGCTTTCCGAAGACTCCTTAGCTTTTTGCCTAAGTATTTTTTTATAATAACTAGGAAAAGATTTTATTCTGGCTTTATAAGTAGGATTTGAAGGCAAATTGATTTTCTGCTTTAACAGATTTTCAATTTTACCCAAAATTTCATTGAATGCAGGCCTATAGCTTTCATAGCGTTGTTCAATTTCAAGTTTATTAGGAAGTGTAAAATTCTTTTCAGACATAAGCAAAATATAACAAGTTTATTATTTTTATATTCAATTTCATAAAAAAAGACCGTCCCGTAAGGACGGTCTTTGACACAACACAAGTTTCAGAAATTACTGAACTGTAGCTGATGAATCCTGTGTTGAAGACTGTGCGTTGGAATCAGAATTTTCCTCAAGAGAAGATGTGAATTCTGCTTCTGTAGCCATCTTAGACTTTTCGAGATAGCGGTTAACCTGCTTGTTTCCAAAGCGAGCCATTTCACCATTCTGGCGGTCTCTTTCTTTCTTTGTAATGATGCCCCAAAGATCTTCGTCATCAATGTCGCGATCAGAAGTAAGGATTGCGAGGTCATAAATAACCTTTACATCTTTGAAGTAACCAATGAAGTTGTCTCCAATGTGAGAAGCATCACGAGCAACCTGGAATCCAGAGAATTTTACAAATGGAATTCCGCGTGGATAGATTGGGTAAACTCTGATTTCACGAGTGCGAACTTCTGAAATGTAATCTGGGTTGTTCCAAATAAGAGTTTTCCAGCCGTCAAAATAGAGATTTCCCATAAGATAGCGGCGTTCTACTCCATCATTGTCCTTAAGAAGAACATAAAGAGCATGTGGATAGTTCATACCCATTGTTGTAACAGCAATTGATTTCAATGTACCAACGTTTCTTACAACACCGTATCCATCTTCAAAAAGGTATTTTCCTTTCTGCTCATCTGTTGGCTGCTGGCGTTCACCGTTCTCATCAGCGTCAGAAAGAGGCTCGTAAGCTGGAATGTCAAATGCAGGAACAATTTTTGCATTTGCATTGTTTGCCCAAGTTGGGAAAATAACGCGAACGCCCATTACATTTTTTCCAGCGAAAGGAACATCTGCTGATTCTTTTACAGGAGCAGCAACTACCTGAGAAAGAGCAACAGAAACCGGGTTCTTGGCAGAAGAATTAAGTACAACTTCCCATTCAGGAAGAGCCAGTGAAGTCTTCATAAGTGTTTTCTGGTCACTTGTGAAAGTCGCGCCGGCAGCAACAGAATAATCCATTACAGTTCTGCTGTTCTGTGTTGGATTTCCGTTCTCGTCTGCTACAGTGTCTGCATCGAGCTGTGAAAAATCAATAAGAACTGATTCTCTTGCAACAGCAACTGAACCTGCCAAAATCATTGCAGCAACGGTTAAAAATAAAGTCCTCTTCATTAGAAGCTCCTTTTAATACATATATGATGTAGCCTTGTTATAATAGTATCTATTAAGAAAACATTTTTGTCAACTTCTTTTATTTTTTTTTGGATAAAACACCGCAAAATAAAACAGGTAAACAAAAGCTAATTTTCCGCAAAAACAGGCTTTCCATCGATATATATATAAATTTTATTGATATTTGTGAAATTCTTCACAATATTTTTTCTTAGCAATGAAACATTTTTTCTCATATTAAATGTTTCTGAATTGACAAAGAGAGCCTGGTTTGAAAGTCCAATGTAAAGCTCTTTTCCATTTGAAAAACAAAATTCAGTTCTCGTTCCCGGAGAAAAAAGAAATTTAAAGCGGTTTGTCATTGGTCCAAGCAAAAGATCATCAACAAAAGCTCTTATTTCCTCATCTCCGCCCTTTTTTTCTGAATAACGCGTTTCTGTGCAGATCCGGCTTGAATCATAAGACTCAAAGTAAAAAATCTGCCTGCAATGGTACTTGTAAAAATAAAAAGCCGCGCCCGAAACAATCAGCGAGCCAAAGAAAACACCTGCAAAAACAAGCGCGAAAATATTTATTTTTGATTTTCTATTCAATTTTAGTTTCCTGTAAATCCGCGGGTCCGCTCAAAATTTGTCACAAATTCTTGAAGCCCATTATATATTCCAAGCGACAATTTCTGCAAGTACTTGTCATCGTTCAAAAGCAAGCCTTCTTTTTTGTTTGTAAGGAAACCAAGCTCTATAAGGACGCTCGGCATTTTTGAATTCCTAACTACAAACCATTCCTCTTCCTTTATTCCGCGGGAGTTGCTCAAATCTCCGACCTGAGCTGAAATTCCGTTCATTATAAACTTCGCCATTAAAATCGATTCAGTTGTGTATTCCTCTTCAGTCATGCTGTTCAAAATCGGAAGAATCGAAGCGTCCTCATTCACCGACTTTGAATTTAGAACTTGGCGGCGGTATCCTGGAGAAAGATACCAGACTTCATATCCGGTAACTTTTTCGCTAAGGCTGGAATTTACATGAACTGAAACATACAGGATTGCTTCGTTTTCTTTTAGCTTTACAGAATTTGCAATTTCTGTGCGCTGAGAAAGTGTAAGGAAAACATCCGTGCTGCGAGTCATAAGAATATTTTTTTCAGGATAAGCTTTTTTAAGATAATCACGAAGCTTAAGTCCGACTTTTAAATTTATGTCTTTTTCAACAACCTTGATTTTTTTTCCGTTTGAAACATGGCTTGAACTTGCTCCCGGATCTTTTCCTCCGTGCCCCGGATCAATGAGAATCGCGCCGATTTTATAAGGAGCTTCTGAATTCTGCAATTTAAAGAAATTTTCAGCTAGGTTAAAAAATGACTGGGAAGAAACAAGCTTTCCGTTTTCAAATGAAGGCGCATCTTCCTGCACAAGAGTTTTGTAATCCTGAAGAAAAAAAGAGTCGCCTGCCCTAAATGAAATTCTATGCCCGTTTTTTTCAAGAAGTCCGCAAGAAGTCAAAGGATCCCAATAAAAAGAAATTCCTGATTTTTGCACATTCTGAAGAAAATCAACTTTTGCGCCTTGAGAAAAAATTGAAAACGAAAAAAATACAAGCAGAAAAAAAACAAAACTTTTTACCTTCATTTTTCCTCCAGCTGAACAGAATCTGAATAATACAAAATTCCTTGAATGCCGGCGCGCAAAAGACAATTCCAGAATTTTTTGGAATCAAGCCGAGGATGTTCAGGTGAAATTTTATCAAAAAGAAAAAGTGTTTCCTTTACAGTTCTGAAATTCCAATCGCGCATTTCCATGATTTTTTTTATGCTTTCTGGAACACAATTTTGCACAGGTTGATTTTTTTCAATGAACGGAACCTGCTCAAGCTCGGCTAGAAATTTTTCATCTTTTGCATTGAAGTCAAATGCGCTGAACGGAAATCCTTTTTCCTGCGGAAGTTCAACACCGGAAAGAAAATTTTTAGTCTGCGGATTTTTCGGCTCCAAGCGAAGAACAATCTGAGCAATGGCGGATTCAGCGCTTTTTTTTGACAGTTCGCGTTTTTTTGAAGACGATATTACGTTTCCGCATTTTTCAACATTATTCCGTGGAAAATCAACAAAACTGCCCTCTTTTACTCTGAAAAAAATATTTTTTACAAAAGGAGAAGCCCAGGCTTTTTCCTCGCCATAGATTTTTTTTATTTTTCCGGGAATTGAAATGAACGCTCTTTCATGGCTGAAATTTTTAGAAGGGATTTCTTTAGTGCTTGAAAAATCAGACGGAATTCCCAACGCAATTTTCATTGCTTCTTTTGTAAGCTCAAATCCTGATGAATAAGGAAAAGTCCAGCCCGACATATATCCGCCAGAAAGTCTTGCAGCAATTTCACCAATCATCGGACCTTGCTTTGTATATTTTACATCTCCCTTTGCAACTCCGTTTGTAAGTCCAAGCGCATGAACCGCATCTGTAAAAACTTTTACAATTTCCTGCTTTTGATTTTCTGAAATTTCAGAAGGCATTGAATGACCAAGCTCAACAAAATACGGCTCAAAAAAAATATGGCGGTCTGCAAATCCTGCGATAACAACTTTTCCATTTACAACAAGCGCATCAATTGAGAACTCAGGTCCTTCCATAAAATCTTCAACTATAGCTTTTTTTGTGCGAGAAAAAGAAACCGCATCTTTTAAGGCTGGAAGAAATTCATCTCTATTCCTAACAAGACGGCAGCCTCGCGCTCCCATATTGTCTACAGGCTTTACAACTTTTGGAAAATGAATTTCTGAAGTTTTGTTTTTCTGAAATAGCTCTATATAACTTTCATCGGCTTCAAAAAAATCAGGAGAAGGAATTTTATTTTTTTTAAAGCATTCACGCATAAGAATTTTATTGCTGGCATTCATTGCCGCTTCAAAACTGTGAGAAGTAAATCCGCACTTTTGGCAAGCAAGAGAAACTGGAACTGAAAAATCTGTTCCTGCTGTAAAAACCGCGCAAAGTTTTTTTCCTAAAGACAAAGCAAAATCTACAATTGCATCTGTGTCTTTTAAATCTATTTTTTCAAAGCGATCTGCAAACGGAACACAAACTGCGTCAGGATTCGCATCTATAACAAGAGCCTTATAACCAAGTTCTTTTGCTGCTTCTATTGAAGGACGCTGCATTAATCCTGCGCCTAAAATCAAAATATAACGGTCATTCATTTACTTATTATTTTCGACATAAAAGCAAACCGATTTTAGGATTTAATTTTCTTACAATAAACTTCAAATGTATCGCCTAGTTTTAAAACTTTGCACAAGTCAGCTAAAACTTTCATTGGCAAAGATTTTGAAGTCCATTTCATTTTTTTTGCAAGCGGGAAACGCTCCGGATGAATTCCTGTTGAAACAACTTTCACAACTTTGAACCCATATTTTCTCAAAATTTTTTTTGCGCATTTTGTTTCCCAAATCGTATAATGGTCGGACGGGCTTTTTTCATAGAAATCTTCACTAGAATATTTTCCGCTGACTCCAGAAGCAGACGGAGTGCTAAACGCAAAAATTCCGCCGTCTTTTACAATTTCAGAAACTTTTTTCAGCACGGAATCAAGATTTTTAAAATGTTCTATAACGTACCACATTGCAACAGCGTCAAATTTTTCAATTCCGAATTCTGAAACAAAATCCGCATCTGGAAAACTTACGCAGCTAGCCGGGAAATTTAAAGTCTGCTGAACATACTCAACTGCGCTTTGAGAAATATCTGCGCCAAAAACCTGCCATCCAGAATCGTTTGCAGCAGAAAGAAAAGGGCCCATCGCGCACCCAATGTCCAAGACAGAAGGAATATTTTTTGAGATTCTATTTGTAAGCCTGTAGAAAAAATCTATAATTGAAATCCGCCTCAAGCAAACAGATTTTATTGAATTGAAATCATCAAGATAAGTTTTTCCGTATTGCTTTTTATAATCTTCAAAAAAATACGCATGATTATATTCAGTTTGAAATTCCGACAAAGTCCAAGACATATAAATCATTCCGCAGTTTGAGCATTTTCTGTAAGTTCGATTTTTGTTTCTCGCAATAACTTTGTTTCTAAAGCCTTCGCCAGTTTTGCAAACAGGACACTCAAAATGGCTTCCAAGCGAAAGTTTTTTTGTAAAGGAAGCAAGATTTTCCGAAGACTCAACTTTATTTTTTATTAAAAGATTTTCAGGTTGAATCAAAAGACTTTTGAAATTTTTCTGATTTATTTTTTTAGGAGCAAGACATTTAAATCCGTTTGCAACTGAAAGACGAATATGCAAAGGTGTCGTTCCCAAAAGAATTACAGCGCATCCTGCCCCAGCGGCTTCAAAAGCAGTAAACCCAAAATGAGTAACAACAAGATCATATTTAAATAGTTCTTCTTTTAAATTTTCAATTGGAGAAGAAATGCTTATGTATTTTTTTAAATCGCATGGAATATTTTTTTCTGCCTCAAAAATTTTTTCTTTTGAAGATGCAACAGCCAAAACATGAACATTATTTTTTGCAAGCGCAACAGCGGATTTTAAAAGAAGATTTGCCGGATCTTCTCCGCCAATGCAAATCAGTGCATTATTTATTTTTATAGGAAAAGAACTGCGTTTTTTTTCAGGCAAAGGAATAAAAGCTGGATTGTAGTAATTTACATTTCGATTTGACTTTAAAGAAGGAATTATATCAAAAAGATACTCAGCATAGTCATTGTCGCAATTTCCTTCATCAAGACTTGCAACTGGAATTTTTGATGCTATAGAACGAATAAAATTATTATCAGCTAAAAATAAATCCGTAATCGCAAGACAATATTCGGACAAATCTAGAATCTCATTCACAATCTGAAAAGCATCAAGTCCATTTTTTTGCGCATCTCCAATTAAATCCAATCGTTGGGTTAAATCAGCGTCATTTGGAATATAAACATCCCAACTATTTGCAATTGCAAGATCAAGGCATCTTCTTAAATGTCCGGTTCCATGGCCTTTCTTTACAGAGGGAATTAAAAGAACAGGATTTTTTACAGCAGGAAACGAAAGCGCACTTAAAATTTCATTTGTAGAATAAGGCTCTGATGGAATTTTATTATTGGAAACTTTTTTTACAATTCTTAAAGCCCGTTTATAATCAGACAAAGTATCAACTGTAGTTCTATAATCTGGATAGTAAAATTCCTGCGGAGCTTTTACAAAAGCGCAAATATATTTTTCAGAATGATTATAAAGCGCAGGACCTACATGCTCATGGTCATAAGGCAAATCTGTTTCTAGTGCGGCTTCAAGCAAAGAATCTGCATTAAATACTTCAACTCCAGAGCCATGCGGAAGTCCAGAAAATGTAATGTAGTCAACTGGAGAATTTTTTTCTTTTAAAAAATATTCATCAACAAGTTTTTGTGCAGCCTCATAAAATAAAAATGGATTGTCGGCTGTTGCTCTTAAAACAACATCGGCCTTGGAAATTTTTATAACGTTGCAAAATCTGTCAAGAACATCAGATTGAGAGCCAGCGTAAAAATCCCAGCCGCATTTCTTTGCAATAGGTTCTAGTTCTTCCCTGCTTTCCTCATCAACAGCAAGAAAATATTTTGAAGCTTCAATCTTTTTCATTGAAGCCAAAGTCCATTCAAGAATTGTTTTTCCGCCAAGAGGCAAAAGAGCTTTTCTAGGAAGTCTTGTTGAAGACAGGCGGCACTGGACAATTACAACAACACGTTTTCTTCCGATAACAATTTTTTTTATTCCTTCTTTTATTTTTTTTAAATTCATCTTTTACCTCGGAATTATTTTCCCCAGTTTTCAATAAGAGCAACAGCATCTGTTTTAAATCTATACTGATTCTCCTTTGTCCAGCGCATGGCATCTTTAAATTGCCGCATAGACTCAACAAATCCGCAAGAACTTTTTAATTTAAAAGCAAAATATGAAATCCATGGAATTTTTGCATGATCTGATAAAAAAACAGGCAAAAGATTCTTCAAGTAAAATCTAAGATACGAAATATCTACCGTTAGGTTTTCTTCAGGAATTGCGCCTGTATATTTAAACTCAAATCCTGTTGACAAATTTATTTTCTCTCCCCAAAGCCAAGCTCTAAAAAAGAAATCGATTTTTTGCCAGTATTCAGAAAAAATCGTATAGTCAATTCCGCCAAGCAGAATAAATTTCTCACGATTATAAAAACCCGCATAATCAGCAGGATACAAAGTTGGCTGTCCATCTAAAAATACAGAATCTGCCTCAACTTCAAAAACAGATTTTCTTGCTGAAGGAAAAAGCGCAACTGGAAGTTTTGTAGAGCTGTCAGAAAAAAGCCTTGGAGCAATGCAGAACTGATTTTTCTTAATAAATTTAGAAACCATAGAAGCGTCAAAAGAAAATTTTTCAAGGCACATTTCCTCTTGAACAACCAAAACATACTGAGTTTCAGCTTCAGAAAAAGCAATATTCAAAAGTTCTCCCTGTGATACATTTTCCAATGCAACTAAAAATTTTACAGTAGGAAAATGCCTCGCAAAAGAATCTATGGATTTCCGTTCATTTTCAGGATTCACGCTTATAATTTTTTCAAATCCTTTCTGCAATAAATTTTCAAGAACCCTTATTCTATAATGTCTTCCCGACCTGCTAAGAACTATGCACGTAACAGGCATAAGAATTTGCTTGGGATTTTCAGTTCCGCCGATAACAGTGTAAGAAATTTTATGCTGATTAAAAATTGAAGGTATAGTATTCATCGCAATCCTTGCATTTTTCTCCATATTTTTTTTCAAGCTGATTTTGAACTTCACCAAAATATTTTTTCCATATATTCTCTACACCTTCATAAAAAACATTTCCTATTGAAGAAAACACAAACTGTCTGCAAAGAGGAACTTCACCAGTGCAAAGAATTGTCATGTCGCGCTTTAAATGCCAACAGACATTTCTTTCAAGCGGAGATAAATCGGCAGGTTTTCTCGAAGGCAAGAGTTTGCAAAAATCATTATACTTTTGAATTATAACTTTTCCGCCGGAAGGAGAATCTTTTGAGTGCCAAAAACGATAAAATTTTTCAAGTTCATCTTCGTTTTCATTCATTCTTGTAAACTGCGGATAAACAGAAGATGGGAAAAATTTATTTAAAGCAAGAATTGAATTCACAGCAGAATTAAAGTTTCCACTTGAAAAAATTTTGTTGTACATATCTTCGCTAAAAGAATCAATTGAAACTATCCAAGTTACAGATTCAGCTCCATTTTTTCTTTTTCCAGCTCGTTCTGAAATTTCAAAAACTTTTGAAACAAGCTGCTCAGTAACTAAAACTCCGTCAGTTTCTACAAGAACAGAAAGATTTTTATGGCGCAAAACAATTTCAATAAATTCCGCAAAATTTTTGTTAAGCAACGGTTCTCCCCAGGCACTCAAACCAATTACGGCATCTTCTGAAAAACTGGAAATCTGTTCAATAAGAAAATTGAATTTTTCCAAAGTCATGTCTTTGGGATTTGGATTTTCATTTTCAAATGGGAAAAATCCGAATTTATTTTTAAAAGCTTCTGGATAAGGATTGTAAAACGGCATTGCAAGACAGTTTTCTGAAATTTGAATATTGTAGAATGCTGGCAAAGTTTGCTGGACATCAGCGCAAATTTCAGCAAGTTCAGAAAGATTTTCAGCAGTAAGCGAAATTTCTTTTTTCAGAGCATTCGAATAAAGTCTTTGGCAGGCAACGAAATTTCTTTTTTGCGAACACGAAAAATCAAGACGCAGCATTCTAAAATCTTTAGGAGCAATCACGGATTCAATTTCAAAAGAATTTATGTCAGCTTTCATAACATTGAAAATGCATTCATTTGAAACCTGAAACTCCCCAAGCCCTTTGTGAGTTTCAGATGCAAAAGTTGAAAGAATTTTTAAAGTTCCAGAATTTATAATTTCCGGCGCAAATCCATAAGGATAACCGTCAGCAAAAGTATATTCAGAAATATATTTTCTGTGGCTTTCAAGAAGTTCATTTGTAAGCTCTTTATCAAGAAACGGTCTGTCCGCCGAAGAATAAACAACATCGTCCGCTGAAAAACTAGAAACCTGCGCAAACATTTCTTCTATTAATATTGCAGTATTCCAAAAATTTTTTGAAACAATTTTTATTTTTGCTTTATCAAACGAAGATGCAAAAGTTTCCACTGTATTTTTATTTTCTTCCGAGCAGGCAACAACAATTCCACACAAACTTGGAATATCAGCCGCCCAGTCAAGGCATCTTTCAAAAGCTGATTTTCCAGAAAAAACTTTTTCAAAAGCATGAGCCGAATTTTCATCTATGTATAAAAAAACTAAATTCTTCATCATTTCATTATCGGAAAATATCTTGTCTAAATTAAACGGAATGTTTACAATCGGAACAAAATGGAAATGCAAAACGAATCAAAAAAAGACAATGCTCTAACAGTCTCACAGCTGACAGAACTTATAAAAACAATGCTTGAAGGTTCTTTTCAAAATATAATTTTAAAAGGAGAAATTTCAAACTACAAGCCAAGTTCATCCGGGCATCTTTACTTTTCACTTAAAGATTCAGACAGCCAGATTTCAGCGGTAATGTTCAGAGGAGCAGCGTCTGCGCTGAATTTCATTCCAAAAGACGGAATGCTTGTTCAAGTAAGAGGAAAAATAACAGTTTACGGTCCGCGAGGAAACTACCAGATTCAAGTTTCATCAATGATTGAAGCTGGAGCCGGAAACATAATGGAAATGATTGAAATGCGGAAAAGAAAACTTGCCACGGAAGGACTTTTTGATTCAGCAAGAAAACGCACAATTCCATTTTTTCCAAAAACAGTCGGAGTTGTTACAAGCCCAAACGGAGCGGCACTGCGTGATATTTTAAATATAAGACGCCGCAGAAATGACAAAGTAAGCATCATTGTTTTTCCTGCAATCGTGCAAGGTGAAAATGCCGCGGATACAATCGAGTACATGATAAAAATTGCAAACGAATACAACATGTGCGATGTTTTGATTGTCGGAAGAGGCGGAGGCTCTTTGGAAGATTTGCTTCCGTTCAGCGAAGAAAAAGTTGTCCGTGCAATTGCTAATTCAAAGATTCCTGTAATCTCTGCAGTTGGACATGAAATTGACTGGGCACTAAGCGACTTTGCGGCGGACGTAAGAGCTCCAACACCAAGCGCGGCGGCGGAAATTGCAATTCCAAGAAAGTCCGACATAGAAAATAATATTGAAAATTTAAAATCCGTTTTATTTTCTGAAATTCAAAACAAAACAAATTCCCTGCGACTTATGCTAAGAAATTTCGATCCTGAAAATATGCGGACCAGATTACAAAACATTGAGCAAAAATATTCAGAAAGATTTGACAAAGCATTTGACTCAATGAAAGACGCAATGGAAAACATAATAAAAGATAAAAGAATAAAAATAAAACTGTGCCTGCAAAATTTAGAAAACTGCAATCCACAGAATATTTTTAACAGAGGATATTCTATGGTTTGCGATGAAAATGGAAAAATAATAAGAAAATCATCTGAACTTTCCAATGGCGCAAAAATAAAAATTAGGCCGGCGGAAGGATTGATTTTCGCAACTGTTGATAAAATAAATTAACGGAGAACAAAATGACAAACTTTGAAGAAAAACTAAAAAGACTTGAAGAGCTTTCTGCTTCCATAAAAAAAAGTGACATCAGCCTAGAAGATGCGCTAAAAGATTTTGAGGAAGGAATAAAACTTGCAAAATCCATGGAAAAATCCCTTGATGAAATGGAAAGCAAAATTCAAATATTAATGAACAATCCTGATGTTTCAGAAGAAGATGAAAAATCCGCACAAGGAAAAAAGCAAAAGTCAAAAACTGAAAACGCTCCTGTGCTTGGTCTTTTTGATGAATCTTCTGAAATCACAGGAACGAGAGCATGATAGAACAAAGACGCGTAAAAATTCTCAATGCGGAAGTTGCAAGAAAAATTGCCGCCGGGGAAGTCATAGACAAACCTTGTGCTATTGTCCGCGAATTTATGGACAATGCAGTTGACAGCGGCGCAACAAGAATCAGAGTTGAAATTTCTAGCGGCGGAATTGAAAAAGTCAGAGTCATAGACAATGGCTGCGGAATGTCAAAAGAAGATTTGATTCAATGCGCGCATCCACATACAACAAGCAAAATTTCAACAGAAACAGATTTGCTTAGTCTTTCAACTTTAGGATTCAGAGGCGAAGCGCTTTCTTCAATTGCAGCAGTTAGCCGTTTGGAAATAAAAAGCGGCGGCTGGAAAATGAACGCTTCTGTAACGGAAGATCACATTATAGAGCCGTGCGCTTCAACAGAAGGAACAATAGCGCAGTCATCAGGTCTTTTTGAAAATTTTCCTGCCAGAAGACAGTTTTTAAAAAGACCTGCTTCAGAAGGAATTCAGTGCAGAACAATTTTTGAAGAAAAAATTCTTCCACGGCCTGACATTGCCTTTACTTTTGTAAATGACGGCGAAGAAAAACTTTTACTTCCCGCAGGACAATCCTTAAAAGAAAGATTCGTTCAGACAAATGAATTTTTTGAAAGCAGCGATTTATTCTATGAATTGAAGCATGAAGACTCTGAAAAAAATTTTTCATTTACGCTGATTATTGGAGAGCCTTCTGTTGCAAGAACTTCCCGAAAAGATATTTTTATTTACGTGAACGGAAGAAAAATTCAGGAATATTCTCTTGTGCAAGCCATCGTCTACGGAACACAGGGATATTTTCCAAACGGAACTTTTCCAGTCGCCTGTCTTTTTGTAGAAATGAATCCTGCGCTTGTAGACTTCAACATTCATCCTGCAAAACGCGAAGCTAGATTCAAAGACATAAATGCGCTTCACCATGCAGTAAGCTCAACAACAAGAAATTTTTTCAAGCAGTATACTGTCAAATCAATGCTCATTCAAAATGCAGAAGATAAAACAGAAGACGCGCTTTCAAATGAATTTTCTTTTAATTCTAGCACTGAAAAAAATAATTTTGTTGAAGAAAATTTCATTCATCAAAATAACATTCCAAAAATAAATTCAATTTATTCTGATGTAAAACGCGGAAATCCTAGGACAAATTTTTCATCAGGCGGAACAAGGCAAGCCTTTTTTAAAACAAAAACTTCGCAAGATTTTTTTCATCCGATGAAACCAAATTATGTTCCAGAAATAAATAGTGAAAAACTTTCAGAATATGAAAAAGGATTTCATTTTGCAGGCTGTGTTCTTGGAACTTTTATTATCGCAGAAAAAAATGAAACGCTTTATATAATCGATCAGCACGCCGCCCACGAAAGAATGATTTATAATCAAATCATGGCAGAGGCAGGACAAAAACAATCGCTTCTAGTTCCATACATTGTGCAGACAGATTCCGCCGCTGATGACAATTTTATCCGCGCAATAAAAGACAAACTTGAAGAAGCCGGATTTTCATGCAAAGACTGCGGAAATGGAAAATGGGAATTTTCAACAGTTCCAATAAGATGGAAAGGCACAGAAGCTGATTTGAAAAAAGACGTGCTTGACCGACGGGTAAATCCTGCGGACATGATAAATGCAGTTGCCGCATCCACAGCATGCAGAAGCGCAGTTATGGACGGAACAGTTCTAGATGAAGAGACTGCAAAAAAAATTGCAAAAGGTGCTCTTGAATTACCAGATCCGCATTGCCCGCATGGACGCCCGGTATACACAACAATAACAAGACAACAGCTTTTTGCACTTGTAAAGCGGACATAAAATCCGCTCTACAAAACAATTACTGCAGTTCAGCAAGCAATCCATTTACTTCTGAAGATTTAAAATCTGGAGCTTTGGATTGCAAGTAAAGCAAATATTTTTCCGCGCTGTTTCCATCACCTTGAGCAAGACAGACTTTTGCAAGTTCAAAAAACAAAGGCCATTCAGTCTGCTGTTTTTTTACAAGCTCTTCATAAACAGCCCTTGCATTTTTATAATCTTTTGCAGATGTATATGACTTTGCAAGATTTTCTTTTACTGTCAAATTTTCAGGTTCTATGTCCAAAGCATTTTTATAAAATTTTACAGAGTTTGCAAAATCATCAATATCTCTATATGCGCTTCCAAGATTGTTGTTTACTTCAAAATTCTTAGAATCATTTTTGTAAGCTTTTAATAAAAGAGCAATCGCAGCATCAGGTTCATTTTTTGAAAGAAGAATCATTCCTAAGTTTGTATTTGCTTTTACATGATTTGAATCAAGCTTTAAAGTTTCTTGATAAAATTTTATAGCTTCAGTTTCGTTTCCTAATTCTTGATTTAAAAGTCCTAGGTTATATGAGATATTTGTCTTTACATCCGACGTAGTTTTGTCTTTATTATCATAAGCTTTTTTTGCAAAATCAAATGCATCGTTCTTTTTATCCTGCGCAAACATCACAGTAGAAAGATTGTAATAAGTGAGTGCATTTTTTTCTGCAGTAGAATCTGGACAAGAAAGAGCCTTTAAAAAATTTTGTTCAGCCAGAATATAGTTTTTTAATTCTGAATAACAAGAACCAAGTTCCTGATAAGTTTGCGCTCTTGATGGATTTATTCTTACCGCCTCTGAATATGATTTTACTGCCTCTGAATAATTTTTTTCTTCAGATAAAACATGACCTGCTCCCATAAATGCATTTTCATAGTCAGGTTTTATTTTTGTTGCATTTCTGTATGAAGCAAGAGCCTCTTTATTTTTTCCAAGTTTTTCACAAACAAAGCCAGAATTATAATGGGCAGGAGCAAAATTTCCATTTATTTTTATTGAAGTTTGGAAAGCAGCAAGCGATTCATTGTACTTTTTCTGCATCGCAAGAACTCTTCCAAGCTGATAAAAATAAGTGCTATTGGCAGGATCTTTTTTTGTGGCATTGCGTAAAAAATTTTCAGCAGAAGCATAATTATGTTTTTCAAGAGCATCCATTCCAAGGATAAACATAACGTTAGGTTCTTCTTTAGAATTTTCAAAGGATTTCTCTGCAAATTTTACAGCTTCATCACGAAGAAATTTCTTTTCAGTTCCTGATTTTTTTTCAGAGCTATCAAACAAAGCTGTCGCAGCCTCTCCAAGTTTTTTTGCGGCAAAAGCATTTTCTTCTTCAGGAAGATTTGTTTCAGCATTATAAAATTCAACAACAGCTTCTTTATTTTTATTTTCAGACAAAAGCTGCTTTCCATGTAAAATATAATTTTCAACAAGCTGCTTTTGACGTGCAATAGCAGCCTCTTTAGCTTTTTGCTCTGCAAGAGCTTTTTCTCTTGCCTTTCTTTCCGCTTCAGCTTTTTTAGCGGCGGCTTCCCTTGCCAATTTTTCTTCTTGTGCTTTCTTTGCAGCGGCAACTTTTCTTTGCCTTTCTGCTTCCAAGGCTTTTTGTTCTTTCGCTTTCTTTTCTTCAAGAGCTTTTCGTTCAGCTTCTTTTTTTGCATCTTGAATTTTCTGTTCTTCTATTTCGCGCTTATTCTTTGCTTCGTTTCTATGACGAAGAATTTCCTCTTCGGAAAGAATTGGGTTTCCACTCTCATCAAAGCCAAACTCGCCTAAATCAATTCCAGACTGCATTGCTTTTTCTACAGTTTCTTTTTTTAGAGCATTTATTTTTTCTTGATTTTCTTCATTTGGATTTAAACTGTTCAAAAGAATAAGGGCTTCTTCAAATTTTCCTTCGTCAATAAGTTTTTGTGCAAGCGCAAGTTTTTCTTCATCAGAAAGATTTTCAGCAGACTGTAAAACCAAGGCCTGTTTTTTCATGCGCTCAATTTTATTTTTCAGCATATCAGAAATTTCATCATCGCCATCAATAGAAATTGCATTTAAAAGTTCAAGCGCATCTGAAAAATTTCCATCATCTATCATCTGTTGAATCAAAGATAAAAGTTCGGAAGTTTTTCCATCTGCAATAGCTTTATCAACAGCAGCCTTTTTCAAACTATCCAGTTTTTCTTTTAAAGGACTTCCCTGCTCTGCTTTTATTGCGTTTAAAATTTTCAACGCAGATTCAATTTCGTCATTATCAATAAGCGACTGTATAAAATCTAAAATTTCCTGTTCACGTCCATTTTCTAAAGCCTTTGAAAAAACTTCATTTATTAAAGCGGAAATTTTATTTCTAAGTTCTTTTGCAGCCTCGGTATTGCCTGAAGCATCAATTCCCAAAAGAATTTTTAAAGCCTCTTCATAATTTCCCTGCTCAATTAATTTTTGAGCCAATGCAAGTTTTTCTTCAAGGTTCAATTCTGAAACAACATTGTCTTTGGCACCAAAAAAATTGTTATTATTTAAAACAAAAAATCCACCTCCAGCTAAAACAGCAAGCAAGAAAAACAACATAGCCACTATTTTCTTATTTGATTTTTTATCTTTCTTTTTTTCAAGCTCAATATTTTTTTGTGCAGACTTTTTTTCTACATCAAAATTTGAAGCCAAAACCGGCTCAGTCTTTTTTATTACAACTCCAGTTTCTTCTTTTTTTTCAACTAGAGATTTTTTAGGAGGAAAACTAGAAGCAGCAACAGTTTTTTGTAAAGGAACTTTTTGTGCTGACAATTTTTTTTCTTCTGTAAAAATTTTTGGTTCAACTGTTTTCTTTACAGAGACAGTTTTGACAGCCGAAGCCATTTTTGTTTTTTCCGAAGAAGCTGAAACTTTTCTTGCTGTTGGCTTTTTTTCCGCAGAAGAAACAGCAGTTTTTCTTGAAACTGATTTTGTTTCCGCAGAGGAAGCAGCAGTCTTCTTGACTTCAGGCAAAGAGGATTTTTTTTCAACAGAAGTTTTTTTCACAGCGGTAGTTTTAGATTCAACTGATTTTGCAGAAACAGAAGAAGCTCTTACAGCTTTTGACTTTTCTAAAAGTCCTGAAGTTTTTTTTGGAGCTGCAGTTTTAGATTCTGTTGTTTTTTTTGAAGCGGCAGTTTTTGAAGCAGAACTTTTTGAAACTGCAGGCACTTTTGTTTTTTCCGAAGAAACTGAAGCCTTTTTTGCTGCCGGCTTTTTTTCCGTAGAAGAAGCCACTGTTTTTTTTGAAGCTGTATTTTTTTTTACCGCAGTAGTTTTTTTCTTATCTAAATCTTTATTCGAGTTCTGATTCGTAGCCATAATCAACCGTTCCTTCTGCACCAGCAGTCATATTTGATGTTTCTGAATTCTGCAGCGAAGCCGCCACATCTTCAAGCAATTTTCTTCTTCTTGCAGCATCTTCTTCTGCTTTTTTCGCAGCCTCTTCTCGTTGGGCTTTTAGAGCCGCTTCCTGATAAGCCTTTTGCTCTTGAAGCATTCGTTCAATTTCCGCGCGCTGCTGTTCAAGCCTAGCTTCCTGTTCCGCCATCTTCGCTTCAAGTTCCGCAGCTTTTTCTTCATCTCTAGCTTTCTTTTCTGCGGCTGCCTGTTCCTCAACAAGTTGTTTTTCCTTTGAAATCCGTTCAATTTCCGCACGTTGCTGCTCAAGAAGCGCCTGCTGTTCCGCCATTTTAGCTTCTAACTCCGCAGCCTTGTTTTTTTCATCCTGAATTTGCTTTTGTGCCGCAGCCTGTTGTTCCGCAAAAATCTGTTTTTCCTGCGCCGCCTGAATCAAAGCAGCCTCTTCTTTTAAACGTTTTTCTTCAGCAAGCCGCTCTTCTTCTGCCTTCTTGAAACCTTCAAGCAAAGCAATCAGCTGCTCAATTTCCGCTTTCTGCCTGTCATTCGGCGACAAATCAAGATAAAGCTTGTAATCCTCAAGGCTTGCAATATATTTTTCCTGCTTAAGTTCGGCATTTGCACGGTTTAAAACGGGAGGCGCATAAAGTCTGTTCGCGGCAATCGCAAGTGAATACCATTTTTCAGCTGAATAAAAATCTTCCATTGCAAAGCAGACGTTTCCTGCGTTAAAAGCAAGAACCTTTTTATCAGTTCCAGAAACTTTCATTCCTTCTGTGCAGACTTCAAGACTTTCCTTCAAAAGCCCCATTTTTTCGTAGCAAAGCGCAAGATAATTGTAAGCCTTAGGAAATTTTCCAGTGCTGATGGCTGACTTTAAAAATGGAACAGCTTCTTCAACGCGGTTTTCCTTGAACAGATTTTCACCTTGCAAAAAATCGTCATTCTGCGCAAAAGAACTGAACACAAAAAGCAAAAAAGAGAAACAAAAAAATTTCTTAAATTTTCTATAAATCGACATCATTTTATTATCTGTAGATTTCAGCAAATTTCTTAGAAAAACAGCAAAATTTTTAAGTCTTCCATATAAATTGACATATTCAGTGAAAAAAGGTAACCTTTTTAACAAAAACTAAACAAACAGGCGGAATTTCAATGGGTTCACTGACATCTGTAATTATAATAGGTGTTTCAATCGCATTTGTCGCTACAGCGTTGATTTTTATAGTAAAAAATATCATAGCTCCTTCAAAAATTGACGGAATTCCAAAGCTTATAAAAGACGGAAGATTTCAAGCTGCCCAAAGATGCGCAAAATCTGTTATCTCAAAAAATCCGCGAAACTATTTAGCCCATTATTTTTTGGGAAAAGCCTATCTAAAAGACGGAAAGCCTGAACTTGCTTTCATTGAATACAAAGCCGTAAACCAAAACGCGCTTTTTAACGGAGAAATTCCAGAAGCTGAATTCAGAAAAGAAATGGCGGAACTTTACAAACGGTTCAATCAGCCTGACGAAGCTTTAAAAGAATATCTTTTGCTGACAAAACTCGAGCCAAACAATCCAGAAAACACATTTAAAGCTGCAGAAATTCTTGAAACCCAGGGAAACGCAAAACTTGCGATGGGATTTTACCAAAAGACTATTCTTCTAAACAAACGGAATCCCAAAGCCTACACTTCAATCGGCCGTCTTCTTCTTAGGGCAAAAAATTACACACAGGCAAAACAAGCCTTGGAAACTTCAATAAAACTGAATCCAGAATCCTACGAAAATTATTATTACCTTGGAAAAGTCTGCAAAGAAAACAAAGATTTGTCCACAGCAGTAAAACTTCTGGAAAAAGCTGAACGCTCGCAAGAATACAGGCAAAAAGCTCTTGTTGAAAAAGGAACTTGCCTTATGATGGCGGATCAACTTGAAAAAGCAACGGACGCATTTGAACGCGCGGTTTCAAACGCTAAAATTCCAAATTCGCAGGAAACTTTATACGCAAGATACTTTCTCGGAATCTGCTACGAAAAAAGCAGAAAAATTGAAAAAGCAATAGAACAATGGGAAACCGTCTACAAATGCAACAGCAAATTCAAGGATGTGACATCAAAATTAAATCAATATAAAGAGCTTGAGACAAATGACGGAATAAAAGAATATTTAACAGCAAACAACCAGCAATTCATGGAGCTTTGCAAAAAAATTTTATTGGCAGGATACAATCTTCAAAGTCAAAAAACTGATTTTACTCCTTACGGCTGCCAGATTCTTGCCACAGAAAAAAAACAGGAAGCATTCTTAAATGCAAAGCAACAGTTTTTCCTAGCGCAGTTCTACCGTTCCACAGATACAATAGAAGAAACTCCAGTTAGAAAACTCGCTGACACAATAAAAACAAAAGGCTATGTAAAAGGACTTCTTTTTGCAAGCTCTGATTTTTCACACGCAGCACAAGTTTTTGCAGACAGCCGTCCGCTTGCCCTAATATCCAAAGACACTCTTGAATCGCTTTTCAGAAAGGCTGGCATTCAATGAAATTTCTTTGCGTTTCCGACCAAATCGACCCTTTAGTCTACTCTTCCACAGTAAAAGAAAGATACGGAGATGTTGACGCTGTTTTTTGCGCCGGAGACCTTTCCATGGAATACGTTGATTTTATAGTAGACGCCTTAGGAAAACCGACTTTTTTTGTTTTCGGAAACCACGATTTAAAGGAATACAAATATTATAAAAATAAAATGTTTTCTGATTCATTATTTTCAGGCTCGCCGTTTAAATTTGAAGGAACTGGAGTTGAACATGCGCACGGAGCAGATTACGCAAGCAACAAAAATATAAGGTGCAAGAATCTTACATTTAAAACTTCAGACGGAAAAACAACGCCCCTGCTCATTTCTGGAGTTACAGGAAGCATAAGATACAACAACGGACAAGCTCAGTTCACGGACAAGCAGATGAAAAGGCAGCTTGTAGCGATGATTCCGGGCTTGCTTTGGAACAAAATCAAATACGGAAGATACTGCGATATTTTTTTGACGCACGCATCTCCAAGACACATACATGACAAAGAAGATCAGTGCCACAAAGGATTTGACTGTTTTAACTGGTTTATTAAAAAATTTTCACCAGGGCTTATGATTCACGGTCATATACATTTGTACGACCTTCAGGCTACAAGATGCACTGTATCACAAAACACAACAGTCATAAATGCTTACAGTCACATAGTAGTAGAATTCGAGCCGAACCTAAAAAAAGGAGCAAATTTTGGAGCAGACGTTTCTATCCTCGCAGACAGATGAAGATTTTTCAAAAGCGCGCAACAAAGCCTTCTTCAACGAAATACAGCATCTTTTAAATCCAGAGGAAGCAAAGCTTATTTCATTTACCGACATAAAAAAAATGCTCAAGCCAAGCAACGAAGTTTACAAAGGAATGCAAGTTGTTCCAATCAAACTGATTGTAGGCAGCGAAGGACGCTATAAAGATTTTGATAATCATTTCTTGCCAAAAAACAATTTTTTAAAATCCCGTTGGGAACACGTTGATATGGCGCATTACCAGGACATCACGCTTCCGCCGGTAAGCCTTTATGAGCTTGGAGGACTTTATTTTGTAAGAGACGGAAATCACCGCGTTTCTGTTGCAAAAATGAAAGGCATAGAAAACATCGATGCTGAAGTCGTAAGCCTTCAAAGTGAAATCAAGCTTAAGCCCGGAAGTACAAAAGAACAAATGGAAAAGCAGGTAATAGAATACGAAAAACGAGTATTTTATGCGGAAACCTGTTTTGGCGACATAACTGACTATTGGTGTCTGAATTTCAGCACGCCCGGCCAGTACGACCTTATTTACAACCACATTCTCTGCCACAAATACTACATAAATTCCGGAAAAAAAGAAGAAGTTTCTATGGAGGAAGCGATTCTTTCTTGGTTCAACAACGTCTATCTTCCTGTAATCAGGGCAATCGAAAGCCGCAAAATCTTAAAAAGCTTCAAAGGCAGAACTTTGTCCGATCTTTACGTTTTTCTTATAAAATACTGGGACGAATTGAAGCAGCGGTTTGGAAACGACTTTCCACTTGAAGACGCCGCAGAAGACTTTTCAAAAAAATACAAAAAACTCTCTATTTACCGGCGTATTAAAAATTTTCTCGCAAGGTCAAAGATGAAAAAAGATTTAAAAAACAACTGATAATAAAAATTTTTTGCTGATTTTTGACTGTTAATTTTACAGTTTTGTGCCGATAATATTTAATGAAAAACTTGACGGTACAATATTTCAATGCTAGAATAATAAAAATATTTTGCGGTTTATTTTTATAATCGGCAAAAGATTTAAAATTATTTAGTTAAAATTGAAAATTGTACAAGGAGCAGACACCTTGATTTTAGATGACAAATTTGCATACATTCCTCTTTTCGCGGTTTCTGTGATTTGCGCATTTTTATTCGTGCTATTTCTTTTAATCCGCAAGAAAAAAACTGCCAGAGTAAGTTTTATAGCTCTTCTTTCAGACTTGATTCTTGGAGCAGGAAGCCTTATCGCGGCAATAAAAGAAATAACTGGCGAAGGAGATTCTTTTGCATATTTTGCAGTCGCAGCTTCAATCGCAGCATTAATTCTGATTCCATACTGCATAATTTTGTATACTTTTGAGCCAAAGAAAATTGAAAAACTCGTTCCACATTATGTGAACGTGGCAGAAGAAAAATCTTATGCGGAGGCGCTTCAGCAGACTTCATCTCAGCAACAAAAGTCAATTCAGCCTGGTGAAAATGAATCGAGAGCACTTGAAATCAGTTATTCATTTGCCGCAAAAGCATCAGAAGCATTTTCAGAGAAAAACGGAATGAACGCGCTTCTTGACTATGTAAACAAAACTATAAGAGAAGAAATAAACGCAGATGGCGGCGCAATTCTCATGGTTGACGACTTTGAAGATGTGATTACAGTCCGTTCTTTTGACGGAGATTTTCCTCCTCCATACAAGCTTCCAAGCGATATGCCACACAAGCCTATCCGCATTGCCACAAATTTCAAATTCGCATCATTTCCGCTTAGAGAAAACATATTTGGCGAAATTGCAACAGCAGGCAAACCAGAACTTATTACAAAGCCTGAAAACGACGCAAGAATTTATCAGAACGGACCTGAAGAATTCCTTGAATGCGGAAGTTATATAATGGTTCCTATAAAAATTCAGGATTCAGTAATTGGAGTTGCGGCATTTGCAAGAACAAAGAAAAATTCTGTCTTTACTGAAGAAAATTTAAAGACTGCATCAATGATTACAGATTTTGCGGCAACTTCTATAAAAAGCGTTGTTTCAGTAAAGGATATTATAGAGCATAACGACCTTATGAAAGAAGCCGAGATAGCTTCAAAAATTCAAGAAATGCTTCATCCTGCAAAACTCCCTGCCCTTCCAGGAATTCAGCTTGGAACAATATGGAATCCAGAAGAAGGAGTTTGCGGAGACTATTATGATGTAATTGTTTCCAGAAGAGACCGTGTTTCGTTTGTAATGAGCGATGTCGCAGGAAAAGGAATCAACAGCGTAATTGTAATGTCAATGCTTCGGGCGATGATTCGGCTTGTTGTAAACACAAAGAAAACAGCAGGAACTATTCTTGAATGGGTAAACCATGGAATCGCAGCGGAAAGTTTCAGTACGGATCACTTTGCATCTTGCGCACTTATAAACTATGATCCAGTTAAAAAGGTCGCTGAAATTGCAACAGGCGGAACAACTCCTGTTTTCTACTATAGTAAGGAAAAAAATGAGATAAAACAGATTTCAACACCAAGCGAGCCAATTGGAGTTGACAAAGAATCTCAGTATAAAGACATCTTGCAAGATATTAAAACTGGTGATATTCTTATTACATATACAGACGGACTTGTTGAAGCTTTAAATGAGCAAGGAACTCAATATCCTAAGGAATCTTTGCTAAAAATAGTTTCTTCAAATGCAAATTCAACTGGAAAAGACATTGCAAATCTTGTAAAGTCTGATATTAAGAAGTTTATAGGCAACAGTAGTCTTCATGATGACCAGTCGTTGCTAGTAATAAAATTTTAAGTAAATTTGAGCAGTAAGGAGACATCTTATGGAACTTAAAATAAGGAAGAATGGAGAAGTCTACATCATTGATGTAAATGGTGAAATGGACTTGTACAATTCTTACAAACTCAAGGAACTTGTAATGAAGATGCTTGAGAAAAATGTAAAATCGTTTGTAATCAATCTTGAGCAGGTTGATTATATCGACTCGTCTGGAATTGGAGCTCTCATTTACATCTGTTCTACAATCAAAAAGATGAACTTGAAGCTCTATATTTCAAATGTTCACGGCTCTGTAAAAAAAGTTATTGAACTCACCAAGTTGATGGGCTACTTCCCTATTGCAAATAGTGTTGAAGAAGCGTTGCTTATGATTAACGAATAAGAGGTACTTTAATGGAAGAATTCAAAGAGCTTCGTTCAGATGGCAATGACCCATTATTTGACAAAACAAATATGCTTTACAAAGCATTTCCCTCAAATTTTAGACAGATACGCTACTTTACACTTTTGATTGTACAGTCAGCTCCTCTTGAAATCAAAGAAATAAACCTTCTTGAGCAGCAGATAAGTGAAGTTATAAAAAATGCAGTAAAACATGGAAATAACTGCGATTTAAATAAGCAGGTACACGTTTGGTATTCTTTTAGCCCATCGCATGCTCACATAATCGTTGAAGATGAAGGCGAGGGATTTAAAGATTTGGAAAAATGGAATGAATTCAACAAAAAACGTTTGGATTGTCTTCATAATTCAAATTTTGAAGAGCTTTCAAACTATGTTTCATTCCGTACAAAAAAATCTGATGAACAGGACGGCGGAAATGCTCTTTTCGCAGCCTTGGAATACTGGAACGGCGGATTCGTATACAATGACAAACGTAATGGCGTTGCAATGCTTAAGAGATTCCAACAGAAACGTCATGGTGTTGCTGTAGACGGAGAATAATTTTTTGATTATATTTAAAGAGGTTGAAATTTTCAGCCTCTTTATAAAACCGGGGATGTACCGGTTTCGACAAGCAAGAGAAATCTTGTGTTGCAGGTAGGTGTGAAGGTGCCTCAAACTGACAAAAAAATAACTGCAAAACGTAGAGAAGACGAACAGTCTGAAAACGAACAGTTTGCACTTGCTGCTTAAGCAGTGCCGGAACTTTTAGTATGCTGTTCCTAATGCTGAAATGTTCTGTTGCTGACAGGGACTTGTTGAGCTAATTTCTTGAGGTTAGTTCAAGACTTTTATCAAGATACGGAAGAGACGCCTTTGAAGCCGCTACCTTTTCCCGACAACCACCTCGCTTCAATAAACCTGTAGAGATGCTTGGTTTGCTTGCATGGACGCGGGTTCAACTCCCGCCATCTCCAAAGCACTTGGAAACTTTTTAGTTTCGGGTGCTTTTTTTATTTTCTTACTCTTTTTGCAGATGTAGAAAAGCCTTCTTCCGGCGCATCAAAAGCAATCTCAACTCTTTCAATAATATCAAGCTTTAAAAAGTCAAGGTCTTTTGAAAAATCTATAAAAAGCTGGTAAGGATGAATTTTTAGAACATCAACAAGATTTGCTAAATTTTGACGTGAGGGCCACATTTCACCAGTTTCATAATTTGAAATTGTCGCAGGGGAAACATCTATAAGCTCAGCAAGTTTTTCCTGTGAATAATTGCATTTTTGCCTGAAAAATTTTAAATTTTTTGCAAACGTAGCAGCTATATTTCTTTCAGTTTTTTTCATAAGCTCTTTTTGCAGCCGTTTCTGCTTTTAATTTAGTATCATAAACAGCCACAAGTGAACCGTCTATCCAGCCCTGTTCTACTTTATACCAGACTAAATAATCTTTGCTGGATTTTTTTTCTTCCGCATTAATAACTTGAACTTTTTGTTTTCCGCAGATTAGAAAAATATCTCCGCTCCTTGCATGAAAGCAAATTTCACTTGAAAAATCAGCGAAAACTCTAAAAGCCGCATAAGGAACAGTTACAACAAGCCATTCCTGATCAGGGGCAATAAAAGATTCATCTTGAAAATTAAGGTCGATTTTTTTTTGAATGCAGCTAGAAAAAATTACAGTAAAAAAAACAACAAGAACTGCAAAAATTTTTTTCATTTTTTCAGTTCCTCAAGAATGTAAGATTTTACTTTTGGGTAAAGAAGCATGTCGCTATCTACAAAATTCAAATTTGCAACATCTTCAACCTGAATCCAGTTGTATTCTGTATGTTCCGTTAAAGTATATTTTTTTTCAATTCCATCATGAGGAACAAAAATTCTATATGCATGCAAAAGAACATTTTCTGCATTATGAATAAAAGAGGTTTCTGCAATTTTTTCTCCAACAGCTACAGCAATTCCAAACTCTTCTTTTATTTCCCGAACAACGGCTTCTTGGTCAGTTTCACCCACCTCAACTTTTCCGCCTGGAAATTCCCAGCGTCCGCCCATTTGACCTGTAGGATTTCTATGAGCCACAAGAATTTTCCCGTTTAATAAAGCTATACATGCTATGGAAACTTTTGACATAAAAACCTCTACAAAAGCATGACTTGAGGAAAGACGAAATGCAAAATGCCAGCCGTGATGCAGACAATTCCAATATATTTTCTTGACTCAATAAAAACTTTATAAACCGCAGGAGGAACGGAATCACTTTCTGAACTGCTGAAAATATAATATTCCAAAAGAATTGAAGCGCCAGAAAGAAAACCTGCGACAACAGGAAACAAATCTCCAATCACAGGAATATCATTTCGAAAAACAGAAAGAATTTTCATAACTGCCACAAAAACGCATAAGACACCAACAACAAGCCTGAATCCAGAACTGTCAAAATTCAGCCCGCCGAAAGAAATTCTTTCACTAGATTCAGAATCATCATCAGAAGACTTTAAGTCAACAAGATTTTTCCCATAAATCAAAATTAGTCCGGCAAGGATATTTAGCAAAACGGAAAGAAAATAAAACTGAGCCATAATTATTCCTCTATAAAAGAATAAATGAAAATTTGAAAATTGTAAATGGTAAATTTATCTATTTGAAATCTTGCATTCCAAAACAGTAGACTCATTTTCATAGATTAAATGGCATTTTACAGAAACCAAATCATAATCACTGAAAACTGCGTAAATCGGCTTTGGGGATTTTGGAACAATATTGAAAACTGTTTCAAATTTATCAGCAACAGAGCCTTCCTCATTAAAGCATTCAAACAGAACATTTAATGAAACAGAATCAGTATTTTCTAGTTTTTCAAAGTTGGAAAATTCAACAGAAGCATAAACTTTTTCATCAAATGAAAATGCAGAAAGTTTCGCTGTCATTCCTGCAATTGAATTTTTGTCTGTGCCGCCATTTATAATTCCAAGAACAAAGAATAAAACAATGCACATCACCATTGTGAAAAATGCAATTTTATTCCCCTTTGTTGAAAAAAGAACTTTTATAAGCCCTTTTTTTGGAGCGTTTTTTCCAGTTGCAAGATCGCGGTAAATTGCCTGCTCATGCTGGCGAAACGAGCCTCTTTTGTAATGAAAAACTAAATCATTCTCATCGCAGCGAATTTCAGGCTGGCTTTCATCATCAAAAATTTCCATTTATAGTTCCAAAATTAATTTTTTATAACAGCCTGAATCAAAGAATCGATTCGCCACCAGCACACAGAAGCTTTTTCATTTTTTACAATCAACGCTGAAATTATTCCTTCGCGGCTCAAATTGAAAGAATAATAAAGGCAGGATTCCCTATCAAGTGAAATTTTTCGCTTTAAAATTCTCTGTCCGTTTGACTGAACCATTTGCAAGCTAAAACCGTTGTCTGTGCTTACAATAAAATAAAGCCAGCCGCTATCAGTAATTCCCAAGAAATCATAAGGAATTTCAAAAGTTTCCTTAGAGAATCCTTCAGAAACAGGCTCATCATAAGGCGGAACAGTTATAGGAAAATCATAAGAATTATTTTCAACATCAAAAGGATGGATCAGCGTAGTTATATATTCCACTCCAGACTGAACGCGGCTTGACTCATCGATATAGCTTGAAAAATAGTCAACTTTTAAATACAACTTGCGTTCTTTGTAATCTGGAACAATATTTTCAAGAGAAAAAAAAGTTTCAGTTTTTTCCTCTGCAAAAGGATTCGGAACATTTTCTTTTTCAATTGGAATTGTGTACATTAAAAATCCATCCATAGAAAACCAATAAACAACTGCGCCGGACGAAGTTGTGCATAAAACAACAAGCTCATTTTTGTCTGTCGTGAAAATATTTTTTATATACGGAAAAGGAGTTCCTCCAGGACCTTGCTGACCTATATAGTTCATGTATTTTTTTGAATCGTCAAACCTTACAATAATTTGGCTCAAAACTTGATTTGTCTTTGAATCTGTTTCCTGACGATTTAATGGAAGCTTGTCAACCACATAAAGATATTTTCTTGAATCAACAGCAATTTTTGAAACTTCATTAAATGAATACGGAACTGCAGCGCGCGTAGAATTAATATCGCTTGTATTTTCAGAAAATGAAGGACGTGGATTTTCCTGCGGATTGTAATACAAGGCAAGCAAATCTCCGTAACTGTTCATTTCCATTATTTTTTTTGACTCGCCGTTCAAAATATAAAAAAATCCATCCTGCATAGAAATTGAAGTGTTGATATTTCCAGCCGATGGCATATTAAAAACATTAAGCTCATCTTCAAAAGTTCCATAGTTCAATTCAAAAAGATTTTCTTTTTCAACAGAAGAAACTATCTTTCCCTTTCTGCATCCACAAAAAACAGAAATAAAAACAAAAGCAACCAGAAGGTTCTTAAAAAATTTCATAGTACAAAAAGAATAAAAGATTTAGCAAATTTCATCAAGAAGCAACGCAATTAAACATGGCGGCGGATTCCGTCAAATTTTACTTCCCACAAAAAAAGTCCTGTTGGCGGCGCTGTAATTCCAGCTTTAGTTCTGTCGCAGCATTCAAGGATTTTTTTAAATTCGTCCGGGCTGCATTTTTTCTGAGCAAGTTGAATAAGAGTACCTGTAATGGATCTTACCATCTTCCAAAGAAAAGCATTTGCTTCAATTTGAAAAACAAGCAAATCAGGATTTTCCTTGTCCCAGTAAAAAAACGCGTTATCAATATATCTTTTTGTTGAAAGGCTTGAATCCCCAGAAGCGGCAAAAGAAGCGCAGTCAATTTCTCCGCGAAGACAAGAACACATTCTATTTAAGGAATCAATTTCCGGGCGAAACGGAATAAACCATCTGTAGCGACTTTCACTTGCAAGAGGCGGAATTTTTGTCTGGATAAAATATCTGTACAATCTTGAAGTCGCGCAAAATCTTGAGCTGAAATCTTTTTCAACTTCCCGTGCTTTTAAAATTCTTATATCTTGAGGAAGAATTCCATTTAAAGCACGCACATAATTTTCGCAAGGAATTGTATCGATTGGAGATTCAAAATTTGCAGCCTGCCCTGCCGCATGGACTCCGCTGTCAGTTCTTCCGCTGCCAGAAAGTTTTACAGGAACTTTTATCATTTTTAAAAGCGCATTTTCAATTTCGCCCTGAACAGTACGAACCGGACTTCCGTTGTCAGATTTATCCTGTCTTTGCCAGCCGCAAAAATCAGTTCCGTCATAAGAAACTGTAAGAAGAATATTAGTCATCTTCGCTGAAAATATTATTAGAAGAAAGCTCGGAAGTCATTTTGTCATAAAGCGATTTTGCAACTTCAAGAAGCGGGCCTGGTTTTGCCTTGCTGGATTTTCCCAATCCGAAAATTCTTGCAATCGCCTTTTTGCTTTCATCAAGTTTTTTCAGCCTAAGCTCTTGATTTTCTCGCTGACCGTACTTGTATTCCAAAAGTCCGCTTAAATAAATCACGCCATCGTAGCCATAGTTTTTATCAGTGTCAGGACCAAAGTTTGCAACAGATTCTATTGATTCAATTCGTCCAGTTTCATTAATCAAAGTCTGCTGATAAAAAAACAAAGCTTTTCTATAAAAAACCTGAGCGACATAGTCATAATTATGATCCGGGCAAACACGTTCAATTTCATTGCAAAGCCAGGCAAGACGCAAAGAAATTTCAGCGCGTTTAAAAGTCGGGGCATAAGCAATATCCGCCTTTTCATAGCAAAGGAGCGCAAGATAATACATTGCTGTTCCATCGTACAAAGTCCGCTCGTCATTTAAGTCGTAATGCGGAAAAATCGCTTCAACTTCTTTTATTCTATGCTGCTCATCCTGCATAATTCTATCAAAAGTTTCTGGATCTTTTATATCCTTGAAATCTTTCCAAAACAAAGCTGTGTGGCAATGAGGACAACAGCCAATTTCATAAATAAGAGGATAAACTCTTCCGTATTTTTTTGAAGGCTCATAATTTCTATGAAGCTCGTCAGTAAGATTTCCTGCGATAGTGCGGCCGCCACCTTGATGCATAAGCTCTTGCCTGAATTTTTTGCGGCAGACTGGACACAAAGCATCTTCTTTTGCCCAATAAGAAACTGCGGGCTTTTTTTCTGCTTCTGTTAAAAAAGTTTTTCTATTAAATTGAGTTGCCATTTTTTCCTCCGCAAAATTTATTTTTCCATTATGAAAGTATTTCGATTGCAACGAACGCTAAAGCATATTCTTTTTCGTGGCTAAGCGAAACATGGATTTTATATTTTTCACCGCATTTTTCTTCAAGCAATTTTTTTGCATTTCCTAAAACTTTTATTTCAGGCTTTTTATTATCGCCTTTTGAAATAAAAACTTCATTTAAATTGAATCCGCGAATTCCAGTTCCAAGAGCTTTTGAAAATGCTTCTTTCGCTGCAAAACGGCTCGCATAAAATTCGCATTTACGCTGAAGACCTGCGCTTTCAGAAATACATTCGCTTTCATTATAAAATCGTTTTATCATATCTTTGGACAAAACCCATTTTTCAAATCGAGAAACTTTTGTTATATCGCAGCCAACACCAAAAATCATGCAACCCCTTATGACAAAACTGGAACTTTAAAAGCTGAGCTCGTTGACTTTTTTTCAGTCTCAGTCTCTTCTATAGGGATTTCTTCCTGCTCTGATTTTACAACATTCAGCACAAAGACAGTGAAGCTTTGAGAAGAAATATTCAGATTTCCCGGAGCATCAATTTGAACTGGAACTTCATAAATTCCTGGCTCTGTAATAAAAGCGCAGTCGGCAAAAACATTAAAGTCTGCCGGGGAAACTTTTTCAATATCGAGCAAATTTCCTTCCACAGAAAAATCAATTTTAACAGCTTCCCCAGAAACTGCAAGACTGGACGAAAGATTTACGAGCACAACAGGAACACTCTTGAATTCTTTTACAGTTCCCTCAATCACAATCGGAACAGAAACTCTAATAGAATTTTTTTCTCCAAGAATCGAAATATACGAATTTGTATTCACGGGACTTACAATTTTTGAGATGCTTCCGTCCGCGCCTTCAATCGAAACAGCTCCAACCGGCAGTTTATTTATTGAATCCACCATTGACGCAGGTCCGCACAAGGTTACAAACGAAGGCTCCAGCTCAGCAGAAAGCGCCTTGTATCCATGCGCCGGCTTTCCCACAACAGAAGCATAAAGAGGAACGGCTTTTGTTGTTTTCTTTTGAATCTGAATTTTCACATTGTCAGGCTGATTGTAAATTTCAAGCGGCTCTAAATCAAGCTGCACAATTTTTTCATCAAGGTCAACATAAACAGGAAAATCGTAAATTCCTTCTTTTGTCTGGGAAGAAACATCTATAAACGCTGTCAAATCTTTTTCAACTATAGAAGCAATCTGATCTCGTTTTGTCCTGACTTTTACCCTTATGTATTTCACCTGCTCAAGACCGGAAACAGGAATCATATTTCCTTCAGCACGGACTTCAAGAGGCACAGAAAAAGTCTTTACATCAAGAAGTGAAATTTGATGAAAAAAATAAATCATCGCAGCCAGAACAAAGCAGATTGCTTTTACAGGCCAGTTTTTAGTTATCTTTGCCAGTAATTGGTTTATGCTCATCGATTGTATCCTCTATAATCTGCTGATCTGGAGTAATATCCAGCTGACGTTCAAGAATTCTTGTAACTTGATCCATTGTAAGGTCATAATGAAGCTTTGAGTCATAGGCAAGACTGTATGCGCCAGTTTCTTCACTAACAACAAGCACAACGCAGTCGCTTACCTCGCAAAGACCAAGAGCCGCCCTATGACGTGTTCCAAAAGTCTTTTTTATGTCGTATTGCTCGCTTACTGGAAGAAAACAGCCAGCCGCAAGAATTTTTCCGCCCTGAATAAAACAAGCGCCATCATGCAAAGGCGTATTATGTCCGAAAATTGTTACAAGCAAGCTTGAAGAAAGATCTGCATTAAGTCTTGTTCCCGTGGAAAGAATATTGTCAAGCTTTGTGCGCCGCATAAAAACAGCAAGCATTCCGCGCTTCTGCTTTGAAAGCATTTCAGCAGCAATAAGAACAGAATCCACATAAGAATGCTTCGCCCTGCTTCCAAAAGTGAACCATTCAGCCTGTCCAAGTTTAAGGAAAACTTTTCTTAATTCCGGCTGAAAAACAATCGCAAAAGCCATCATAAGTCCCGGCGCAATAACCGAAAAAATCCAAAGCAAAGTTCTAAGCTGAAGGATAACTGCAACCGCATAAGAAAGAACCACAACCACCGCAGCTCTTATAAGCTGAATCGCATTGGTTTTTGTTATAAGCTGATAAGCCTTGTACAGAAGAAATGTAATAATTCCTATATCAAGGACAGGCCTGATAAAATCATATATTTTTATTAAAGTCTCAAACTGATTCATACTTTAAAAGCGATTTTAACACAGCAAGGGTATCTTTACAAGGAGCAACATCATGCACGCGAACCATAAAAGCTCCTTTTAAAACTGAAATCAAATCAGCGGCAAGAGTTCCATAAAGCCTTTCTTGAACTTCTCGCCCCGTAACTTGTCCTATGCAAGATTTTCTTGAAAGCGCCATAAGCACAGGAAATTTTCCGCCGCAAAGAGAGCCGCAGTTTGAAATAAGATTCAAATTTCCTTCAAGATTTTTCCCAAATCCAATTCCAGGATCTACGATTATTTTTTCTTTTTCAATTCCGCTTTTTATGGCAAATTCCGCTCTTTGCTCAAGATACGAGCTCACTTCATTAAAAATATTTTTATATTCTGTGTCTGCCTGCATTGTAGAAGGAATTCCGCGCTTGTGCATCAAAACCACAGGAATTTTCTTTTCCGCTGCAAAAAAAGCCAGTTCAGGGTCATCTTCCAATGCTGAAATATCATTTAAAATGTCCGCTCCAGAATCAAACGCAGCCTGCATAACAATTTTTTTTCTTGTGTCAACTGAAATCGGAATATCGCTTTTTCTGCGGATTTCTTCTATGACAGGAACAATGCGCTTTATTTCTTCTTCCGCGCTCACATAATCTGAACCTGGACGAGTAGATTCTCCGCCCAAATCAAGAATGTCCGCGCCTTCTTCAATCAGCTCAAAAGCACGTTCTGCGCCGCCTCTGCTTGCGCTGAAAAAACTATCTGGAGTGCAGTTTACAATTCCCATCACAAACGCCGGAAAATCTGTTGAAATTTTTCTTGAAGCCAAATTTAAATTTTTCATATCCGCATTAGTTCCTTAGCCGCAGTTGCAATTTTTTCAGAAGAAAGTCCAGCTTCATCCAGAATCTGCTCGCGGTTTCCATTTGCAACAAATTTGTCAGGAAAAGCAAGAACCGCAGTTTTTAAAAATGAAGTTTCAGGAGAGCCTCGCACAAAACTTTCAAGCCACTCTGAAATTCCGCCCATTTTTACTCCGTCTTCTATAAAAACAATTCCGTAATAAAGCTTTGCGATTCCAGCAAAATATTTTTCATCAAAAGGTTTTATAAATCTAAGAGAATAAATATCAGCATCGATTCCGTCCAAAACAAGCGCGCGGGCGGCTCTCAATGTTTCTGAAAAAACGCTTCCAGTGCAAACCAAAAGCACTTTTTTTCTCCAGGAATCTTCGCCCTGCCCAAAAGAAGAAATGGAAGGCGCAAAATCCGTAGTCTGCAAAAGCACACCTTTCCCAGGTTCTACAGGAGCTGAAAAAGGCTCAAGCTCAGAAGGACAAGCCATTTTTGGCCAGCGCATTACAACAGGACCTTGAGCTTTGTTTACTGCCCAATCAAGGCAAAGCTCCATGTCTTTTTTTCCTGCTACGGAAATCATAGAAAGATTCGGCACAGGTCTAAAAAGCGCAATATCAAAAATTCCCTGATGAGTTTCTCCATCAGAAGGGACTGCTCCAGCGCGGTCAAGGGCAATTATAACGTGCCTGTTCTGCAATGCAATGTCTTCTATAATTTGGTCAACGCTTCTTTGAATAAAAGTTGAATAAATTGCGACAACAGGAATCAAACCACCAGCTGCAATTCCGCCAGCAAACGTTACAGCGTGCTCCTCTGCAATTCCGACATCAAAAAATCTGTCTTTAAATTTTCTTGAAAAAGCGTCAAGTCCAGTTCCCTTTGACATTGCCGCAGTAACTGCAACAATTCTATTGTCCGCCTGAGCCATTTCCACAATTTTATTGCTGAAATTTTCTGTAAAACTCAAATTGTCAAATTTTTCAACAATTCCGTCAGTTATATTAAAAGGCCCTACTCCATGAAAGACAGAAGGATTGTTTTCAGCAGGACTATATCCTTTTCCTTTTTTTGTAACAACGTGAATTACAACCGGCCGCGGAATTTTTTTAGCACGGTTAAAAACACGCTCCATCTCGTCAATGCTGTGCCCGTTCAAAGGTCCTGTATATTCAAATCCAAGATCAACAAACAGATTATTTGTAAAAAAAAGTCCTTTAAGTCCGCGTTTCAGCCTGAAAACAACCTTTCCAAGCCAGCGGTTAAAATAAGGAATTTTATCGATAAGACGGTCAACTTTATAGCGGAATCCGTGGTAGCTGTCAGAAAAAGCAAGACTGGAAAGATAACGCGAAATTGAGCCGACATTCTTGTCAATCGACATCTGGTTGTCATTTACAACAACAATCAAATTTTTAGCAAGCTGACCTGCGTGACTCAATCCTTCAAAAGCCATTCCGCCGGTAAGAGCTCCATCGCCAATTACAACAACAACTTTGTCTTTTCTTCCTTCAAGTTCCCAGGCAGACAAAAGTCCCAACGCAGATGAAATGGAAGAAGAAGCGTGTCCTGCATCAAAATAATCGTGAGGACTTTCCTTGATTTTTGTAAAGCCAGAAATTCCGTCCTTCATTCTTATTGACGAAAACAGCTCGTAGCGACCAGTAAGAATTTTATGCGGATAGCACTGATGGCTTACATCCCAGATAATGGCATCTTGCGGACTAGAAAAACTTCTGTGCAGGGCAATTGAAAGCTCCACAACGCCAAGGTTGCTTGCAAGATGTCCGCCATTATGCCCTACAACTTCTATAATCTTACTGCGGATTTCTTTTGCCAGTGAAGGAAGAAGCTTTTTTGGAATAAGCTTTAAATCTTCAGGCGAATGAATATCATTTAAAATCAAGTTAAAGCTCCAAAAACACAAAAAAGACCGCAGTCAAATAAAAATAACCGCGGTCTCCATGAAAAAAGGCCTTTTGAAATAATCCAATAACCTTGCAAAAAATTACAAAGCTATTTTACTTACTCTTATGGCGATTTCTTCTAAGCTTCTTCTTACGCTTATGTGTCGCTATTTTTGCGCGCTTTCTTTTCTTTCCACAAGGCACAGTAGAACTCCTTACTATAATAAGTTCTCTTATTATGCGGAATTTCATATTTTAAGTCAAGAGAAAATATCAATTATTGCTAAAGCTCAAGCAGAATTTTGTTCAAAAACAAGATTGAATCTTCTGTAAGTGAAAAATTCTTAGAGCCGTCTGAATTTTCAGTAGTTTTAATACCGAATTTCCTTACAGATTCAAGACGTTTTTCCAAGTCGCCATTCCACGGCTCAACGGAACAAAAGTTTTTTCTATATTGGGCTGAATTCAAGCCTTCAAAAGTCCTAAGTCCCATCATCAAGAACTCAAACTCCCGAGTTTCAAGGCTGAATTCTTCTATGCTTCTTGGAATTTCTGATTCAAGAGGAAACGGATCGCTCCAGAAATTTTCGTACTCCAAAATATTTTCCGTGTTTGTCCAGCGAAAACTCTTGTTCCCATAAAAAGTTCCGCAGGCAGAGCATCCAATGCCAACATAATCTTTTTGCGCCCAGTAAGAACTATTATGAACACTTTTTTTTCCATTTTGGCAAAAGTTTGAAACTTCATACTGAAAAAAACCGTTTTTTAAAAGCAAATCGCGTCCGGAAAGCCACTGGGAATCAGCCTCGTCAAAGTCAAAACTTATTTTTCCAGATGAAATATTCCTTGCGAGCGGAGTTTTTTCTTCAACAGTAAGCGTATAAAGAGAAATATGCCCCGGATTATACGAAATTATTTTTTCAAGCGACAAAAGAAAGTCCTCTTCGGACTGGCAAGGAAGACCTGCAATCGCATCCAAGTTAAGTTCACCCTTCCAGCAGGATTTTATAGCATCCAAAACCGCCAAAGCCTTTTCCGCACTGCAATGACGCTCGACAGACTTCAGCGCGTTTTTATTTAACGACTGAATTCCAAGGGAAAGGCGCGTAATGCCATTTTTCCATGCTGAATCAAACTTTTCTTTTGAAACTGACTCAGGATTCATTTCTATTGTAAATTCCAAAGGCGGAATATTCTTGCAAAGGCAGGAATTTTTCAAGTAAACTGCAAGTTTTTCAATTTGGCTAGCAGACAAAAGGCTTGGAGTGCCGCCTCCGATGTAAATGGTGCTCCAAAAATCAATTTTGTACTTTTCTGCATAAAAAGCGGCTTCATTTTTCAAGCATTCAAGATACAAGTCGTCTATGCGCCCGGAATTTTCCACACTGAAAAAGTCGCAGTAGCTGCATTTCTTTAGGCAGAACGGAATATGGACATATAAAGCCGCACTTTTCATCAAAAATCAGTAGAGCCTCATTTCTCCAAACGGAAAGCACTGCCAGATTACGCGCCCTTTTATTCTTGACGAAGGAATTTTTCCGTAGACGCGGGAATCCAAGCCTTCTATGCGGTTGTCTGCAAGCACAAAATACTCGTTTTTTCCCAAGGTTGCTTCTTCCAGCTGGCCGGAGCATCCCATTCCGTCCCATTCGACAGGAACTGAATAAATGCTTATATTATAAGGCTTTGAAGCAAGTTCAAATTCAGTAAGATAATGCGATTGTCCTGCAGGCTTAACATAAAGCACATAGTCTTTCATGTAGTACGAATCTCCAGGAAGAGCCACAACGCGTCTTACAGTGTTTTTTCCAGTCATGCGCGAATTTCTTCCAAACGGCGAATACTTTTGCAATGTAAAAAATTTCACTGCGGCATTAAGAAATTTCTGTCCGGCCGAAAGTTTTTCTCCGTCCATGCGCGAAAGATACACAACCTGCCCGCGCGAAGGGCTTCGCAAAAACGGACACACAAAAACAATTCCGCCCTTAGAAACATCAGTTTCCATTGACGATGAATTTATAAAAGTTGAAAATAAAATGCAGTTCAAAAAACCTGAAATAAAAACAAAGACTGAAAACACAAAGACAACAGCGTGCATGAACTTGACCTGCTGCTTTTTCTTATATTCAAATGAATAATCTCCGACATTCTGTTTCATGCACAAACAATAGCAAAAAAGAACTTTATTATCAAGCAACATATTTTTAAGCAGTTTGCCGAAGAGCAGTTTCAAAAAAAACTCTTGTTGAAACTATTTGAAAAAAAATATACTATTTATAGATATGGAAGAAGCACGGAAAACTGTCGCGCAGAACAGAAAGGCACATTTCAACTATATTGTAACAGACTCTATTGAATGTGGAATCGCGCTTGAAGGCTCGGAAGTAAAATCCATAAAATCCGGAAACATTTCATTTGGCGACAGTTTTGCCTTTATAGAAAACGGAGAAGTCTGGCTTCAGAATTTTCATATTTCGGAGTATACATTTTCTTCTGTGTTCAACCACGAGCCGGACAGAAAGAAAAAATTGCTTCTTCACAAAGAGGAAATAAAAAGGCTTCAGAGAAAAACAGAGGAAAAAGGATTCACTCTTGTTCCGCTCGAAGTCTATCTGAAAAAAGGGCTTGTAAAAATAAATCTCGGACTTTGCAAAGGAAAGAAAGAATTCGACAAGCGTGCCGCAATAAAAGACAGAGATGTAAAACGCGACATTGCAAGGGAATTCAGAAACAGGCTGGACGGATAAAGGGAGAAATAGTTGCAGAGCAAAAAAAATCCTGCATTAAAAATAATTATCCTCTTTTTGGCAACTTTTGCATTTTCTGCAGAAACGGTGGATTTTTTTGCGACCGTATCATCTTCAAAAGATTCCAATATGATAAAAATGACCACGGATCTTTTTTTCGCGCAGTTTCAGACGGTTGACGGATATTCCGTTAACGACAGAAGAAACGAAAACTACGACCCAGGCGCAGAAACTAGAAACATTTCATTTTATGCGGAAATTCAGGAAGACACGGACGGCGGCTGGCTATGCACATTAAACGCAATAAAAGCTGACGGCAAGCAGAATGTAAGCTCCACAAAGAAATACGACACATACTATAAAATTCTTCTTGATGCAAAGCCTTCGCTGGAAAATCTTCTGCAAAATCTTTCGGGAAACATTCAGCTTCCTTCACAGCCAGAACCACAGAATCAGGAAAGTCAAGAACCTCAAACCTCTTCTGCAAATGAAAATTCAATCGAAGCAATCGCAGGGACTTGGACAGGTGAGCCGCTAATAGAAAAAATTTTAATTTTAAGAGGCGGACGCGGCTTTGTTATCTTTAAAAACGGAGCAAGCATGAATATTTCGATAACGGTTCAAGGAAATTCTATAAAGATAAAGCAGAACGGAAAGCCAAACGCTTCATTTTTCCCGGAAATTCCGCGCCAAGAAGCATTGAAAAACGCAGCAAATGCAGCTCCGGTTGAATGGAACATGAAACTTTCAGGCAACACTCTTTCTGGCAAAAAGACAACTCTTGTAGAAAACAAAAATTCCCCGGGAGGAATTTCACAGGGAGAAGTTGAAGTCAGCTGGACTAAACGATAACGCTTCCCTGCCTTAAAACTTTCCAGCCGCCATTTTCTAAAAGCACAATCGTTGAAGGCAAAGAGCCTTTTTTGTCGCCGTCGTCAATAATCAAATCAACTTCATTTATGAATTCTTTTTCAATTCCGCAAACTGAATCCAAAACAGGACTGCCGCTTCGGTTCACGCTTGTGCTGTAAATAGGAAATCCGCATTCGGCAATTACATTTCTAAGCCACAAATCTCCCGGACAGCGGAAAGCAACAGTTGCATTTTTTTCAGAAAAAGGAAATTTCAGCGGAACTATAACAGTCAAAGCTCCTGGCCATTTTTGCGTAAGCGGCTTTGGAATTTTAAAGTCAGAATATTTTGATATTTCATCTGGAGAAGAAACGAGCTGGATAAAAGGCTTTTTTTCTTCCCTGCCCTTTATTTTTCTTATTTTTGTGTCTGTATCAAATTTTGCCTGCAATGAATTTTCAGCAATTCCGCTGAATCCGTAAACTGTATCTGTTGGAAGAACGCAAATTTTTCCGCACTTCAAAAAATCCGCCGCAATATGAGCTGAATTTTCACTTTTATTGCATATCATAAACCGCAATCCCGCCGCTTGTGATTTTTTTTCTTGAAGGAAAATGAATGCAGCCTTTCTGCAAGTCAGCTAAAAACAAAACAAAATAAGCCAGAACCATTATAGTCAATGCAGAAGACTTGCAAAGCCATTCTGGAATATACTTTACTTCATGGTGGCGGATTAAAGTTCCGGGATCAAAAATGTGAGTTTCCCGTGAAGCAAGCCCTGAAATTTTTACAAGCTTTTCACTTTCAGAGACATAGCCCAGTTTTTTCGCGTAAGAGGCAATAACATCAAGGTCTTTTTGAAGCGCAATCTGCTCAAGCGAAAGCTCATCGTAAGTTTTTTCAATTGCAGCCGTATGCGCACTCAAAAGTTGTTTCTGCTCCTGAAGCTGTTTCATAGCCCAAATTCCATCGCTTCCGCCGATAAAAGCCATGACGGTATAAAAAAAAGTGCCTATGAAAAATGCCGAAAGCAGTCTGAATCTTTCCATTATGAATTGAATTTCGGCAGTTTCAAGGCAAAACTGAACAGCGCATATAATTTTTTTCTGTGGAATTTTTTTTCAATATATAGTAAAATATCTATGCTGATTTATAATAATAAAGCCGATAATTTAATAAGATTTTTTTTAATGCAAATTTCTTAAAAGGGGATTCTACATGAGCGAAACACCAGAAAACAAAAGTGAACTCGATGAATACGGTGTATGGATAAAAAGCCCTGCGCCAGCTGAAAAAAATGACGAAACACAAGCGCAGGAACTAGTAGAACTGCCAGATGATTTTTCACTAGACAACATAGAAATTCCAGAAATTCCCCTTGAACAGAGCATTGGAGAAGACTTAGAAAAATCCGTGGACATAGAGCCAGAAGAAATTCCAGCTGTAGAAGATACAGAACTTCCAACAAACGAAGAAACTGCCATTGCAGATGAAATTTCCAAGTTAAACAGCTTTGACAATTTTGACATAGACCTTCCAGAAGAACAAAAGCCATCTGAAACAAAAGAAATTCCAACAGAGCCAAAAGCAGAAGAAGCTGAAAAAACTCCCGAGCCATCCGCAGAAATCCCAGACGGTGAAATAGACTTAGATTCATTTTTAGACAGCAGTTCAGACGCTCCAGCACAGGATGGCGAAGTTGATTTAAGCGCGTTCATGGGAGGAGATTCAGGAAGCTCACCGGACTTTGGAGATGGAGACATTGACCTTGACGCTTTTATGGACGGAGCATCTTTTGAAGGCGAAAAAGAGGAACAGGCAGAAATTGAAGAAGCTGATCCGCTTGACATTGACTTAGACTTTGAAGAGCCAGTTCTTGAAGGAAGCGACGCAGAAGCCCAGGAAAACGAAGCTGAAGATAATACAGAAGATTTCGATTCCCTTTTTGAGAATTTATCTGATGAAACTCCTGAGTTGCAAGAACTTCCAGAAATCGAGCAAGAAACAGCCCCTTCCCCTGCAACAGCTTCAACTGCGGATTCAGAAGAAATCGACCTTTCGGACTTTGGATTTGAAGACAATTCTGAAAACTTGAATCCTATTTTAGGTGATGAAAAAGAGAAAAAAGAGCCAACTGGTCCAGTTGACTATGAAATGAACGTTGATATTGAAGATGACAATGAAACTCAGCCAGAAAAAGCAGAAACATCCGAATCGGAATCTTCTGACGATGATGACATTCAGGTTGACATTTCACAAGATTCAGAAAAAGCAGTTCAAAAGGAACAAGAAACTGACCTTTCTTCTCCAGACGACAGTTTTGATATTGATTCAATTTTTAACAATATTGAAGATGAAAACGGACAGACTGTAGACTTTTCAGCAAGCGAAACTCCTAAAGAAGAACAAAACGAGCCAGTTGCACTCGAAGAAATTCCAGCAGAACCAAGCGCAGATGATTTTCCAGCAGCAGAAACTTTTCAAGAACCTGAGCAAGAAATTGCGCAGCCAGAATTAGAAGAACCGCAAGCAGAAAACGTTTCCACAGATTCATCTGACACTGAAATTTCTTTGGACGATTTTATGGGCGAAGAAGGCTTTACTGACGGAGGTCCTGGCGTTACAGGACCTTACAACGAAGACGGAACTTTGATTCAGCGTGAAGAAAAAAAAGAGCCGGCCGCGGAAGAACCTGAAACTGTAGAAGAACCTGAAACTGTAGAAGAACCTGAAACTGTAG
>ERZ808252.404-NODE-404-length-43067-cov-15.985004_pt1 | contig 43067 bp, 27 predicted proteins | sample MGYA00521242_ERZ808252 | MGnify/ENA primary metagenome ERZ808252 (study PRJEB31516, sample SAMN03275581) | gut metagenome | biome: mammalia-associated habitat; material: feces | host: Papio cynocephalus | place: Kenya | collected 2012-08-07 ...
CCGAGTGCAGCTTATCTTATGCAAAGATAATGCCAACGAGCGCAATGAGAGCTTGTTCTCTGATTGCCGAGTGCAGCTTATCTTATGCAAAGATATGATATTTTCCTCAATATCAAGACTATAGATGGCCAGAACTTCGATAAAATGCATGCTTTTGAAGGGCAAACCTTGCTAAAGTGCAGAAAATAACGGATTAAACTTCGATAAAGTGCAAGACCAGCGCAGGCGGTGGCAACCACTCTGATTGCCACCGCCTGCATGTAGGAATAAACGAGCCGATGCGTCAACGAGGATTAGTTCTCGCGCTTGCCCAGCGTGCTGTCCAAGTCGTAGAGGGCGCTCTCGCCAAACTTCTCCACCTTGGTCACGATGTCGTCAGCGGTAGCCTCTTCCTGTACCTGCTCGCGCACAAACTGCCACATGAAGTCCTCGGCGGCGAAATCGGCTTCCTCCTTGGCTGTCTTCAGCAGGTTGTTGATCATCTCAGACACCTTGCACTCATGCTCGTAGACGTTGCGGAACAGGGCCAGCGGGGTCTCCCAGCTGAACGGGACGTCCTTCACGGTCTCCACCTTAGCCGTGCCGCCACGCTTGATCACGAAGTCTGCCATCATGGAAGCGTGTGTGCGCTCCTCCACCGACTGCTTCTCCAGCCAAGCCGCAAAGCCGCTGTATCCCTCCTTGGCGCAGAAGAAGGACATGGACAAATACAGATTAGATGACCACAACTCGTTTGCTATCTGGTCGTTGATAGCTGCTTCAAGTTTCTTTGAAATCATAGTTTACTTATGTTTTATTTATTAGCTTTCTTTTGTCAAGCGTGCAAAATTACCCCAATTCCCTGAAACACGCAAGCTATACAAGTATAAACAAATATAAAGATGTTAAACCCCAACCGCCCTTCGGGCCGGGACCGTCAGCGCACTGGGGCGGAATCCTGCGGCCGGTAGGGGATCGCTCCAAGCCGATTGCCGGAGATAAATTTGATTTCTGGAAATATAAAAGAACACGAAAATCGGGCTAAATCTTCATTTAATTTTTACCTTTGCAGTAAACTTATCCGATGATGGCACGGCAAATGAACCCATATCCCCCAATGGAACAATACTCAGATCTTGTGGCTGAGCCACAATACGATTTGTTTTTTAATAATGGTGACAATGAGCGCAAAGAGGAAAGTACGCTCCGGGTGTTGTCCCTTTTCTCTGGATGCGGGGGAATGGACCTGGGGTTCGAGGGAGGTTTTGTGTGCCACAAAAATTCAGTTGCCAATGAAGATTGGGTTGAGCGACAACTCAACGAGAATTGGACGCTGCTGAGAAGGAATCGGTTTCGTACCATTTTCGCCTGCGATATTCTGGAAGAGGCGAGGAATACCTGGCTGAGCTATATGTCGCGGTTCAGCATCAATCCAGACATATACCATCTTGAGAGCATTGTCGACTTGGTCAAGATGCAAGAAAAAGGGCTTGATATATTTCCCCACAACGTGGATATAGTCACCGGTGGATTCCCGTGTCAGGATTTCAGCGTGGCAGGAAAGCGCAAGGGCTTTGATTCCGGAGTCTCACATAATGGGGAAAAGCGTGATGAAAATTTACCTTCCGAAGAAACGAGGGGCAAATTGTACATGTGGATGAGACAAGTAATAAACATTGTCCAGCCCAAAATGTTTATAGCTGAAAATGTGAAAGGCTTGGTCAGCTTGGGAGATGTGAAGGACATCATACAGAAGGATTTCTCATCAGCCCATGGCAATGACTACATCGTGCTCGACCCGCAAGTGCTCCATGCGGGCAACTATGGAGTTCCTGAATCACGCGAACGCGTGATTTTCATCGGCATCAAGCGTTCTGCGTTAAATCGTGATGCTCTACAGGCCTTAGAGCAGGAGCATATTCCATCAGACTATAACCCTTATCCAATGCCTACACATGACTTCAATGTGCATGACACAAGTTTGCGCCGCCCGGTAACATGCAAAGATGTATTGTGCGACTTGCCTGAGCCAGAGGACAGCCACGACCTGTCGCAAAAGTATTTCTCCAAGGCTAAATACCTGGGGAATGGAGCGCAGGGGCAAACAGAGATTAACTATTGGGGACTGGGGCCAACCATACGCTCGGAGCACCATGGCAACATTGAGTATCGCAGATTGTCCTTAGCGCATGGCGGAAAGAATATGGAAGAGCTCGGTCTTGGCCTTAAAGAAAGGAGGCTGACCCCGCGGGAGTGCGCCTTGATCCAAACGTTTCCGCCCGACTATCTCTTCGTAAGATACAAGGAGAATAGCAAGCGGTATGCCGTAAGCCCATCGGGGGCATACAAGGTAATAGGCAATGCCGTGCCACCCATGCTGGCTTACAATATAGCAAGAAGACTTCAAGACATCTGGAACCTATACTTTGATTAACATGGATTACGAAGCAAACAACATCATCGCAATTCGCAAAAGGGACATCTCGCTTGCCCATGAGGCATTTGCCTCATTGATGGGCAAAACGGAGCAGATGATGAATGAGGACGCAAGGACAACCCCTGGGCGTTACCGAGACATCTCTCCCAGCGCGCTTGAGCAATGCTCAGTGGACAAGGTGAAAGAGGCGTGCGGCAACACTCCGTTCAATCCTGATGAAATCTTTTTGATCTCTGGCCACAAATTCCCGGACATTCTTGCGGAAAAATATTATGGGATAGAGGTAAAGTCTACTGTGTCAGACTCTTGGACTTCTACTGGAAGTAGCATAGTAGAGACAACGAGAATCAAAGATGTGGAAGACATTTATATGCTGTTCGGCAAATTGGGGGGCGATATTCCTCAATTCAAGTGCCGCCCCTACCAAGACGTCCTTTACGACATTGCCGTAACCCATTCTCCCCGGTACTTGATAAATATGGAGTTGAATAAAAACGAGACCATATTTTCAAAGATGGGAACTGAATACGACACGTTTAGGAAATCTGATGACAATATCTTGCAAGTAAGACGTTACTACCGAGAGGAAGCCATAAAAAGTGGAAAAATGGAAATGCCCTGGTGGATAACCTCGGAAAACATAGACCAAGGGCAGCCTTTCAATATCAGACTATGGACTACATTGGATGCGGAGGCAAAGAAAGACATTAGGGCAAAGTGCATGGTATTGTTTCCAGAATCTCTTGACCCAAAGGGTAGGGCAAAGAAATACAATAATACATCATTGTGGCTTTGCTCATACTATCAGGTGGTAAATCCTAATATCAGAGACCTGTATTCGGCAGGTGGCAAAATCACAAAGGTAAATGGCAAGCCCATGGCAACTCCTGTCGCGAGAGTTTTCAGCACCATAGTTGAATACGCTGACAGGATAAAGGCTTTGCTCCTGCATCCTACAAAAGAAATGCTGGACTTGATAGCTGAATATAACCCAAGGATATTGCGAGGCAATGATTGCTATGAGGGGTGGCTGGACATGTGCTGTGAAATCGCAGACAGGAACAATGTCCCATTAAAAGAATGGATTGCCGAGAGGCCAACATTCCAGTATTCCAAAAAATAATCATCATCCCCAACCGCCCTTCGGGCCGGGACCGTCAGCGGGCTGGGGCGGAATCCGGCGGCCGGCTGGGGTGGGAAGCGGCTGCGGACGGGCGGCGGAGGAGGCCATCCGCCGCCGTCCTATCGGTGCGGTATGGTTCCTATTTCAGCAGGCCGTCAAAGGTCCTTATCAGGGAGACTGGGTCTTTGCCGAATTCCTTTGTGTCCAGGTTCGACACCGTCTCCTTCATCACGGGATAGGGCTTAAACACTATCTTGAGCAGCATCTTCGCGCCGATGCTGCTCCCCATCCAGTAGCCCTTGGCCACGTCCTCGCCCTTCACCTTGAAGTAGAAGACGTAGTTGGTGCCCTCCAGGTGCAGCGTCTTGGTGTTGGTCACGGTGGAAATGTAGTGTATGTAGGCCGATACGTTTTCCCCCTCATACACCGGGCTGAGGAATATCGGGGTCTTATAGGGCTGTGGGTTCTTGTTCCACACGGTCGGCAGTGTCTTTTGCGCCATCATCGGCACGAAGTCGATCCACTCTTTAGACTTTGTGTCGTAGTACTTCACGCGGCGTATCTCCGTGGATTTGTACTCTTTCTTTTCTCCATCGCCGGCCGTCTTGACTACTACGGCGTCGCCGTCGTCGAGCATGAACAGAGTCTTTGTGGTGCCCTTGACCACCTTTCCGTCGTTTAGGGTAATCTCAACATTCTCCTGTGCTTGTGCCATCCCGCAGAGCAAGAGGGCAAGAAGCATAAACAATAGTTTTCTCATATCAAGGTTATTTTAAGGTTTTTCGTTTCTTTCCCCTCCCTTGCGGAGGAGCTTCTGGTATATGGAGGAGTCATGCCGTTGACTTTGCGGAAGGACTGGGGCGGAATCCAAGATTACGGATTAACCTTGTTCCAACAATTCCTTATCGGTCAGGAAATCCAACAACCCAACTGTCAACACTCCAAGTTCATCTTCCTTACGATGAATATCATCGCCAACAATGACCATCTTACGGAAGTGGTCATTGATTGACAATAAAGGACGTCGCTCTTGCTGTTCCTTTTCTGGCGTAGGCATGTGAAAAGCCGACTGGATATACACTCTGTATGGAGGGCGGTTCACCACAAAGTCTACCTCCAACTGTTTTCTGACAAACTTGCCGTTCTCATCCTTTCCACCAAGTTCAACCAACCCTACGTCCACATTATATCCTCGACAGCGAAGTTCATTATAGATAATGTTTTCCATAATGTGCGTTTCTTCCTGTTGGCGATAGTTGAGAATGGCTGCGCGAATGCCAACATCGGCAAAGTAATACTTGGTCTCTGTACCAATGTACTTTCTGCCCTTTACATCATAACGCAGTGCTTCCTCTATGAGGAAAGAGTCCTTCAGATAATCAATATACTGCTTTATCGTATCTCTTTTTATGGCTACTCCTTGTGCTGAATGGAATGTATTGGCTATTCTCGTTGGGTTGGTTGACGAACCAATGCCCGAGGCTATTACACGCACCAATTCTTTCAACCCTTCAGGATTACGTAGATGGTTGCGCTCTATCACGTCTCGGAGATAAGTCGTTTCGTACAGACCACGCAAATAGTCTGTTTTCTTTTCTTCCGTTTCAAGCAAAGCCACCTGTGGCAGTCCTCCAAAAGTATAGTAATCCAACCACGCTTTGCGTATATCGCCACCAATACCATTAAAGTATTCGGAAAAGGTGAGAGGCCAGATGCGTATCTCGTCACCCCTGCCACGAAACTCCGTCACTATATCACTTGACAGGAAACGAGAGTTTGAGCCAGACACATATACGTCCACATTCCTCATGTGCGTCAAGCTAAGGATAACCTCCACAAAGTCTTCCACCAGTTGCACCTCGTCCAAGACTACATAATAAGGATTGCCGTCATCCACGACCTTGGAGTCTATATAGTCGAGCAAGGCATCAGGCTTCCTCAACCGTCTGTTTCGGAAATCATCAAGCTGTATTTCGATGATTTGACTATTGTTCACCCCATGTTCCAACAACCAGTTATGCCAGATATCAAACAGTAGGAATGACTTTCCACATCGTCTGACACCTGTTATAATCTTCACAAGGCCGTTTCCACGTCCTGCGACAAGTTCATCCAAGTATTTCTTACGTTCAAATATCATATTAGGGTGCTTTTTTTGATATTGGTATCATATTTTACACCGCAAATATAGGGTTTTTATCTCGAAATAGGGCATAACCAAAGGAAAAATCACGTTTGAGAAGTATAAAAATATGGGAAAACAGCCTATGATGGGCTGCCTTTCCATTGATTTTTATAGAATAAAAGAGGATGATTTGCCATCACATTCTTTTAGGGAGTTGTTTCAAGCATCAATAAGTTTTGCCGCTTATGCCCTGCGTCCCGCTTCTTCCGCCAGCGGACGCTGAGCGTCGTCGGCAGCCTGCCGGGGCGGGGGCGCGAAGCCGGTGGGGCTGCTCAGCCCTTCTTCTTCCCTCCTTTGCGGAGGAGCTTCTGGTACATGGAGGGGGTCATGCCGTTGACTTTGCGGAAGGACTGGATGAATCCGGCGGCCGATGTCCACCCCAGGTCCTCGTAGATGGCCTGCAGGGTGAGGTGCCCGTAGTGCTCCTGGTCGGCCATTCTGCGGCACGCCTCGCGTATGCGGTGCTCGTTGAGCAGGGTCTTGAAGTTCTTGTCGTAGGCGTCGTTGATCACCCATGAGACGTATTTCGTGTTCGACTCCACCATCGAGGCGAGCGTGGCGAGGTTGAAGTCGGCGCGCGATATGACGCCGATGTCGCCCATCACGGTGGCGATGCTGTTGAGCAGGCGGTTGCGCTGCTCGTCGCTGAGCCTGATGTCGCCCCGCTTCCGCTCCTCGCCGCCCTCCGCCTTGGCGCGCTCCTCCGCCGCCGTGGGCGCGCCGGTGGTGTGGGGCGGCGTGTCGCGCCGGTTGGCCATGCTGACATACTGCTCCAGGAGCGCCTTGTTGCGGTGGTCGTTGCGGGTGAGCTCCTCGTTCTTCTCCACGAGCGTGCGCTGCGCCTCCTGCAGCGAGCGGGTCTTCCTGCGCAGGGCGATGTAGAAGCAGGCGAAGCCGCCGAGCATCAGCACGAACACGCCGATGGTGGCGAGCTGCACCTTGTTCTGCGACACGAGGCTGTCGATCTGCTCCTTGGTCTGCGCGTTCTCATACTCGAAGAGCTTGGAGGTGGCGATGTTGAACTGCTGCGCGTTGAACACCGAGTCGGACGCCGCGAGGTACTCCGCCCTGCAGGTCTCCGCCGAGTCCCTCTTCCCCTCCTTCCTGTAGGCCTGCTCCATGCCCTTGAGCACGCTCACCAGGAAGCTCGGGTTGCCCGCCTTGCGCAGGCTCCCGTAGGCCGACTGGTATATCCTGAGCGCCTCGTCGGTGCGGCCCTGCTGCGCCTTGAGCTGCGCGAGGTCTATCTGCGGGGCGAGGACGTGGGCGGCGCTCATCCTCCGCTCCTTGGCAAAGCCGATGGTCTGCTTGAGGTAGTACTCCCCCATCTGCTGGTTTCCCTCCGCCAGTGCGATGTGTGCCTGGCTCTGCAGGAAGCAGTAGCGCCTGGTGGCCTGGTCCTTGATGGGTATGGCCGTCTGCTGGCGGAAGAAGGCGCGCGCCCCCTTGGTGTCCTTCATCAGGCAGCAGATGCCCACGAGGTTGGTGGCGAAGCGCCACTGCATCTCGTTGTCCCCGTCCTTCACCGACGCCTCGTAGCCCATGACGGCGTAGTGGCGCGCCCGCTTCAGGTCGCCCATGCTGGCGTAGATGTTGCCGATGCCGCCGATGGAGGCGTAGTAGATGTGGTTGTCCTTGTTGTGCTTCGCGCCGTCGAGGGCGCGGGTGTAGAACTCCAGTGCCTCGGCAAACCGCCCGGCGTGGAAGCAGGTGTCGCCCTTCTGCTTCCAGTAGGCGGCGGGGAAGTGCTTCTCCTCCACCGCGCGCACGGGCAGCGCGGCGAGGATGAGGATGGCGATGGTGTATAGGATGGGGGTGGAGTGAAGTCTTTTGCGCATGACAGGGGCAAAGGTACATAAATTTTCTTGAAAACAGCATTGTTTTTCCCCGTCATTTTTCTTGATAAAACCCGCCGCCCTGTGTCCGCCCCCGCTTCTTGCTTGCCCTGCCGGCTTGCCGCCCTTCTTGTGCCTTGCCCGCAACCGCCGTGGGCGGTGCTTCTGCCTTGTGCGTGCCGCGGCGCGCGAGGCCCCTTGCAAAAGGGGCTCTTTCGCGTGCCGAAAGGGGCTTAATGGCCGTGCGATAGGGGCTGTATCGCACGGTCATAGGGCCCCTATCGCAACGCCTTCGGAGGCTTCGCCGCCGTGGCGTTCGGGCGGCAGCGCGGCGGGGTGGGGGAGTGGTGCCGGCGGAGATTCGTTTTTCTTGAATGTTGAATCGGCCTTGCGCGCCTTTTCCTCAGGCTGGACGCGGCCTCCCGCCTCCTGCCCTTCCTCTGGTGGCGGTGCCCCGCGTGGGGTGGCGAGGGGGCGCTGGGGGCAGCGCAGGGGGACGGAGGGGATGGCGGATGAATATGCGGAAAAGCGGCGAAGATGGGCGCATTTTCATTTATTTTCTTGAAAATAAAATCCGTTTTTTTCAAAAACATACCGTTCTTTGACGGGTTTTGGTAACTTTGCACGCATCGTACAACTATATATACGGTTCGCGTAACTTTACAAGAAATTCAATCAACCGCTCCCCTTGGGGACAAAACCATTATTACAAATATGAAGATAACTTTACCATCCCTCACCCGCCGCCGGTCGTCGGTGCTCGCCCTCTCGGCGCTGCTGTCCATCTCGGCCGGCGTCCGCGCTCAGGTGAGCTACGGCGGCCAGCCGGCGAGCTTCCTGATGAAGGCCGGCTCGGAGGTGAGCGTGAAGCGCGTCAAGGCGCCGTTCAAGAACATCAGCCGTCAGATTGCGCGCGACGAGCGCGCCGTCAGCGAGACGGGCGCGCTGCCCAAGGTGGGCAAGAACATCCGCGCCGACTACGACATCCGCCGCGACGGCACCTGGGAGACGCTCCCCGACGGCACCCTCATCTGGCGCCTCCGGGTGGAGGCCGACGGCGCTCCGGCGCTCATCCTGGGCTACGACGACTTCTTCATCCCCGACGGGGCGCGCCTCTACCTCTACAATGACGACCGCTCCAAGGTGCTCGGCGGCTACACCTACGAGACCCATCCGCAGGGAGGGCCCTTCTCCACGGAGATGACCTACGGCCCGGCGGTGACGCTCGAGCTGGTCATACCGGCCGGCCGCGAGGACCTGCGCGACAAGACGCGCCTGCACGTCGGCACGGTGGCCTGGTGCTACAACCACCTCCGCCTGCGCGAGGGGCGCAAGGCGCTGCGCATCGGCGAGTCGAGCGACTGCATGATCAACATCAACTCCCCCGAGGGCGAGGAGTGGCAGACGGAGAAGGACGGCGTGGTGCGCCTGCTGATGTACTTCGACGAAGGCATCTACGTCTGCTCCGGCACGATGATCAACAACACCGCCGAGGATCTCACCCCCTATCTGCTCACCGCCTTCCACTGCTACGCCGGCAGCACGGGGCCCAACCTGGCCAAGTGGCAGTTCTACTTCCACTATGAGTCGCCCTACTCCTACGACTCCGAGCCTACCAACGAGAAGACCCTCGTGGGCTGCACGCGCAAGTGCTTCACCCCGGTCGACGGCGGCTCCGACGGCATGCTCATCGAGCTTTCCGACCAGGTGCCCGAGGAATGGGGCGTGTACTTCAACGGCTGGAACCGCCGCGACGAGCCCGTCGAGGGCCGCGGCGTGTGCATACACCACCCGGCCGGCGACCTGAAGAAGATCTCCACCTTCGACCGCTACTACTCCACGCAGTGGACGGGGCAGATGGGTCCGGGCGCGAAGGACGCCCACTGGGGCCTGAAGTTTGTCCAGACCGAGAGCGGATGGTCGCAGGTCGAGGGCGGCTCGTCGGGCTCGCCGCTCTTCGCCAACGACCACCTCGTGGTGGGAACGCTCACCGGCGGCGGCGGCGGATGCGACAACCCCAACGGCACCAACGACTACGGCAAGCTGTGGTATCACTGGGACCAGTACGGCAGCACGCCGGAGAACCAGATGAAGACGTGGCTCGACCCGCTCTCTACGGGCGCCGACACGCTGCGTGGCATCTACTACAACCCCGTCGCCCCGCGCCTGGTGCTCGACAAGGAGCAGCTCACGCTCGACGGAAAGGTCGGGCAGGACAACCCCTCCGACAGCATCGCCATCACCGCCTACAACCTCACCCAGCCCATCTCCGCCACGGTGGAGGGCGTCTTTGAGGTGTCTGCCGACCAGAAGCAGTGGGGCAAGCAGGCCACCATCGGCACCGGGGGCGGCAAGCTCTACGTGCGCTACGCACCGGAGCGCATCGGCAACCACACCGGCAAGCTCACCATACAGGCCCCGGAGGTGAAGCGCGTGCGCTACATCACCCTCCAGGGATCGTCCTGCAGCGACATCACCTTCGCCGAGGCACTGCCCAGCGCAGAGGTGGGCGAGCAGTACTCCGCCTATCTCGACCCCAAGGGCAGCGAGGGACCCTACGAGTTCAAGGTCATCGAGGGCACATGGCCCGATGGCGTCACCATGTCGGCCGACGGACACGTCGGCGGAACCATCGCCAAGGACGGCAACTACCGCCTCCTGCTCAGCGTGACCGACAAGTATGGCTGCGTCTCCACCGCCTACACCAACCTCTACGTGCGCTGCATGGTCGTCTCGCGCATGCCCTATGTCGAGGACTTCGAGGGCACCTTCGACGCCGACTGCTGGAAGCAGGACGCCCTGCGCGGCGACGTGAAGTGGACGCTCGGCGCGGGAAGCGGCGAGGACTACGAGGACGTGACCACCGCACAGAGCGGGCAGCACAACGCCATCTTCAACGACAAGGCCTACAACGAGAACACCACCCTGCTCATCTCGCCGCAGTTTGACTTCACCGGCTACGCCACGGGCAAGCTCTCCTTCTACCGCCTCATGCCCGCATGGGACACCGACCAGGACGAGCTGAAGGTGTACTACCGCCCCTCGGCACACGACGACTGGCGCGAGCTGGCCACCTATAACGAGGACACCCCCGAGTGGACCCTCACCACAGTGGAGCTGCCCGAGGTCAGCTCGGAGTACTTCATCGCCTTCGGCGGCACGGGCAACTACGGCCATGGCATCGGCATCGACAACGTGACGGTCGACTATGGCGAGGTGTCCTCCGTGCGCGACGCCTCACAGGGCGCCGCCATCTCGCTGCGCTGCGCCGCCGCGGAGGGACAGCTGAGCGTGGAGTGGCGCGGGGAGGTGACCTCGGTCGCCGTCTTCGACGCCCAGGGCAGGCTCATCCACCATGCCGGCGTGGCACAGGGCGCGACCTCGCACACCATCGACACCACCGCCTGGGCGGGAGGAGCCTATGTCGTCGTGGCCTACACCCAGACGGGAGAATACCAACAGAAAGTGTTAATCAACAAATAATAACAACATGAACAGAAAATTTCTAACCTATTTGTCGCTGCTCCTGGTGCTCCTCTGCACCTCGGCGACGGCGTTTGCCGACACCGGAGGCAAGCGCTTGGCAGACGGCGAGGCGACCGTTTTCGACCCTCCTTACTACGAAGGATTCGACACTGAGGAGGCGTTGGCAAAATGGACGCAGTACGGCAACACCCCCTACTCGTGGACGTACCTCAACTACTGGGGGTTCAAGGACTCGCCCTGCGCGTACCTGAACCAGTGGAAGAAGAACACGCCCTGCGACAACTGGATCGTCTCTCCGGGCATCCGGCTGAAGAAGGGCATGACCTACGCCATGTCGTTCTTCTTCCACTCCACCGTGAGCTTCGACGCCAACCTGGAGGTAAGCTACCTTACCTCGCCCACGGACACGGCGTCCGCGGTGAGGATTCTTGACGTGAATACCTACGAGAACAACACCTACGAGGGAGAATTGACCCCCGCCGCCGACGGTGTGTACTACATCGCCTTCCACGACAAGACGAAGTACCACGACAACGGGACGGCGCTGCGCTACGCTTCCTTCATCGACGAGGTGAAGGTGACCCCGAAGTCGAACAACGCCTCGCCGGCCAAGGTGGAGAACCTCACCTGCGAGCCGGGCACCAACGGGGAGATGAGCATGACGCTCAAGTGGCGCAACCCGTCGCTGAGCCGCCAGGGAGAGCAGCTCGACTTCCTCTCCTCGGTCACCATCTACCGTGACAAGAACGACTCCACCGTCATCAACAACGGCGTCAACGTGGGTGCCGAGATGACCTGGACCGACCCCAACCCCACGCCCGGACGCCACACCTACCGCGTGGTGTGCGGCAACGAGGCCGGCAACAGCGACCCCGTGACGGTCAACACCTACATCGGAAAGGACCTCCCCGGCGCGCCGGAGAACCTCACCGCCGCCCTTTCCGCCGACAAGAAGACCATACAGCTGGCATGGGCCGCCCCGAAGGTGGGACGGTATGGCGGATGGTATGACCCCAACGGCCTCACCTACCGCGTCGTGCGCAAGCCCGACGGCAAGGTACTGGCCACCAACCTCGCCGAGACCACACTTACCGACGACCAGATCACGGCCTACGGCAAGTACTTCTACGAGGTCACGGCGCGCAACAACGACGGCACGGGCGCCACAAGCACCTCCTCTACCGTCAAGGCAGGAATGACAGCCGACCTCCCCATACGCGAGGACTGGGAGAACAGCGACACCTATCCCATGTGGACCATCGCCGACAACACGGGCGAGGGCTACGTCTTCTACATCAATCACGCACAGGGTTACGACAGCCCGACGGCCATCGGCGTGAACTACATTGGCAAGAACATCAACACGAGCCTCTACTCAGCGCCCGTCAAGCTGGAGAAAGGAAAGACCTACAAGTTCACCACCAAGGTGCGCAGCAACAGCTTCCAGAGCTTCAGCATGGACGTGACCTACGGCAAGGACACCACCGTCAACGCACAGCGCAACACCATCGAGCAAGTCATCGACGGCACTACTGAGCAGCAGTGGTCCTACGTCACCAAGGAGTTCACCCCCACATCCACGGCCACGGCCTACATCGGCATCCGCCTCTACAACGTGACGAGCAACTACGTATGGCTCGACGACATCCGCATCGAGGAGATCCACAAGACCAACCTCGAGGCTACCGCCATACGCAACACCGACACCGCCCCGACCGTGGGCGAGCAGGTGACCACCGGCGTGACCTATACCAACACCGGAACGGCGCGCGTGAGCAAGTTCACCGTGCAGCTGCTCGACGACGACGACAACGTGATCGGCGAGAAGAATGTGTCGCGTCCGCTGGCCGCCAACGGCACCGGAACGGCCACTATCAACTGGACCCCGAAGCAGGAGGGCAAGATGTCCATCCGCGGACGGGTCGTCGCTGACGGCGACGAGTGCGCCGCCGACGACTATACGAAGCACGCATCGCTCAACGTGCTGCCCGAAAAGGTCCACGCCGTGACCGTGGGCACGGGCGAGGACGTCAACAGCAACCTGCCCTTCCCGCGCTCCGGAGTGGCCTTCAACCAGACCATCTACGCGGCGAAGAACTTCGGCGGCAAGGCCGGAGTGATCGACTCCATCGCCTACAAGGTGCGCTTCAGCCAGACGCGCGACTACATGGGCGTGCCCTTCAAGATCTACATGGGCACCACTGAGCAGGAGAATATGAACAGCGGATGGATTCCCGCCTCGCAGATGCAGCTCGTCTTCGACGGCAAGCTCGACCTCGTGCGCGGCATTTACGACTTCGTCATCCCGTTCGACCATCCGTTCAACTACAATGGCGGCAACGTGACCATCATGGTAGTGGGCGACTATGACCAAGACCTCTTCACCGCCGACGGCTACGGCATCGGCGTCTACGCCACCGAGGTGGGCCTGGGCGCGTCGCGCGCCGGCTCCGTCATGGATCCGTTCAACCCCAACCAGGACGACGGCGCGTTCTCTTCCTATGTGCCGAACACGATGTTCTTCATCAACTCCGAGACCTACGGCAGCGTGAAGGGTACCGTGACCGACGCCGACGGAAAGGCCGTCAAGGGCGCAAAGGTCGTCTCCAGCAGCTATCCGTACCTCACCTCCACCACCAACGAGAATGGTGAGTATGCCCTCGACTACTTCCCCGCAGGATGGAGCCGCCTCACCGCGTCGGCCGTAGGCTACGCCGACGCCTCCAAGAGCATACAGGTGGAGAGCGGAAAGCAGACGGAGGCCAATATTACGGGCATGAAGGTCGCTCCGAAGATTACCGTGAGCGGCACCGTGACCGACCGCAACGACAAGACACCAGTGGCAGGAGTGGAGATCACCCTGGTGGGATCGGACAGCACCTACACGGCAAAGAGCGACGCCGAGGGTAAGTTTACCATCACCAATGTCTATGCCAACAAGGTGTACCACTACACCGCCACCGCGGAAGACTACAACACAACCAACTCCGCATGGAGGTTTGGCGACTACGATGTGGCCGACGGTGTCTACAATTGGGATAAGTATGGCTGCATCACCATGTCGCCCACGGCAGTGTATCCGTCGGGCGTGACCGCGACTGACGACAAGACTTCCGCCACCGTGAAGTGGACGAAGCCCATCCAGCCGATGACCCTCGCCAAGGGCGGAGACCCCATCGGACAGTTTGGCGGCAAGTACAACATGTCCATCGGACAGCGCTTCACCGCCGAGCAGCTCAAGGAGAAGGGCGTGGACGGCGAGTATTATGTGACCCGCCTGCGCTACGTGCCGATGTGCGCGGCCAGCTACACCCTGAAAATCTGGCAGGGCAAGGAAGGCAACGAGGCCGAGGTCTACGCCGAGAAGATGAACGTCGAGACCTATGGCGTGTGGAACGAGTACCGCCTGAAGACGCCCTTCAAGGTCGACCCGACCCAGAGCATCATCATCGGCTACACCGTCGATTGCGGCGTGGGTGCCTATCCGCTGTCCTTCGATGCCGGAAAGGCCGTTGATGGAGGCGACTGCCTCTTCGATTCCGAGCAGAACGCATGGTCCACAGCAAGGGCCGCACTGCCTGGACAGATGGACAACAACTGGTGTATCGAGGCCGTGCTTGGCGCCAACGACAACAGCAGCGCCGTGGCTTGGGCTCCGGCACTCACCGACAGCACCGACACCACACAGGTGAAGGCTCCTGCCAAGGTGCGCAAGACACCGCTCACCGTGACCTATGAGGTGGCCAAGACCGCCGAGGGCGACGGATACGCCGCACAGTGGTTTGCCGAGGAGGCCCGCAAGCAGCTGGCAGCACAGGGCAAGGCCAAGGCGCCCGAGGCCCACAAGCAGCCCGCCGGCTACAACGTCTACCGCCTGCTTTGCGGCGACGAGGCCAACACGGACAACTGGACCAAGGTCAACGAGTCGGTCGTGAAGGACTTCACCTTCACCGACAACACCTGGAAGGACATCGAGGACAAGCCCTACCGCTACGCCGTGCGCTCCGTCTACGGCACCAGCATCGAGAGCGACCCGACCTTCTCCGACGGTGTCGACAAGGGACACTACGCCCGCGTGACGATCAAGGTGACCGCTAAGTCGGGTGAAGTAGAGGGTGCAGAGGTGAAACTCTTCAACGACTACGACGTCAGAAAGGCCAACGTGAAGGCCGACGGCACCGTGGTGTTCGACAAAGTACGCTTCGCCGACTACGCGCTTCAGGTGCTCAAGCCCTACTATGTGCGCTACATCGACACCGTGAGCGTCAACAAGAGCGAGCAGACCCTCACGGCCAACGTGGCCATCGAGGCCAAGCTGCCCGTGAATCTCGCTGCCACCGACCTGATCAACAACGTGGACCTGAAGTGGACACAGCCCTCTACGGCCATCAACGTCGAGCTGACCAAGTCGTCAAAGCGCTTTGCCGGCGTGATTGGCAAGTCGGGCGACAACACGACCGTGGTCCTCGGACAGCGCTTCGCTCCCGCCGACCTCAAGGCTACTGATTACACTGAGTTCTATCTCGACAGCATCAGCTTCTACTCCATGGCTCCGGCTACCTACAAGCTGCGCGTGTGGAGCGGACCTGAGGGAAGCGAGATGGACATCTACTCGCAGGAATGCGTCGTGACGGACACCGCCAAGTGGGTCTCCACCAAGCTCAACACCCCGGTGCTCATCGACCCGAAGAAGAGCTACATCATCGGTTACGAGGTCACACCGGAGAAGGGAGTCTATGCCTGCGCATACGATGGAGGACCCGTTGTCACCGGCGGCGACCTGCTCTACAGCTACTCTTCCGCCGACCGCGCCTATGAATGGACGCCGATGTCGTATGTTTCCGAGATTCGCGGCAACTGGATGATCACCGGACACCTGACCACCGACCCCGACGCCGCGTCGAAGAAGGATGAGAACATCGGCTACAAGGTATGGCGACTGAAGGACGCCGACAAGGCAGACCCGTCGAAGTGGACACTGCTCACCGCCGACGCCACCGACCAGACCGACTACACCGACAACTCCTGGAAGCAGCTCGCCGACGGCGACAAGTACCTCTACGCCGTGCGGAGCGTGTACTTCGGCAGCGTGGAGTCGGAGCCGGCCTACAGCAAGACCATCGAGAAGGGCAAGCTCGCCCTCGTCACCGTCAATGTCGCCACGGACAACAACGTGGCCGCTGAGGGTGCCGTCGTCAAGCTCGCCAACGACAACCGCAGCTACACCGCTACGGTAGCCGCCGACGGAAGCTGCCGCCTGGTGGAGGTGGAGAAGGGCAAGTACACCCTCACCATCGAGAAGGAAGGCTACCAGACCTACACCGCGGAGCAGAACGTGGAGCAGAGTCTCACCACCATCTCGGCCACCATCAGCGTCAGCAAGGACAGCCCGGTCTATGCAAAGGCCGTGTCGGTGGATGGCAACGACGCCGTATCGCTCACCTGGCGCGCCCCCAACGCCTACGCCCCCGTCGAGGGATGGGTGTATTGGGACACCAACAAGGTGCTCGGCGGAATGGGCACGTCGACCGGACAGATCTCCGTGGGACAGCTCTTCGACACCGCTGACCAGACGGCCAAGGGCATGAAGGAGCTGAGCGTATCGAAGATTTCGTTCTATGTCAACAACACCAGCGACGACAAGGGCGAGAACCCGACCTGGACGGTCAAGATCTGGCGCGTCCTCACCACCGGTGTGCAGGAGGCTTACTCGCAGGATGTGACCGACGTGAAGCTCGGCGCATGGAACGAGGTGACCCTCAACACGCCCTACTACATCAGCGGCGACGAGCCGTTGCTGATCGGTTACGAGTACAAGGGCAAAGGCCGTGTGATCGGAGTGGACAAGGGTCCGGCCGTCGCCAACAAGGGTGACTGGGGCAATACCGGCTCCGGCTGGGCGTCGTTCAGCCAGGCAGCCAGCCTCGACTACAACGTGCTGGTGCACACCTACTGCGCCGACCTCGGACAGCAGGCCACCGAAGCCGCGCCGATGGAGCAGCAGCCGCGCCTCGTCTCAGAGCCTGACGCCCTCGAGGGTGTGACGACCAGCCTGATGGAGCAGCCCGCAGAGGGTGCCGACCACGTGCGCAAGGCCGCTGCCGAGAGCTATGTGCTCGGCTACAAGGTCTACCGCCTCGCTCAGGACGACAATGCCGACGAGTCGAAATGGACGCTCCTCACCCAGGAGCCTGTGAAGGAGACTTCGCTGAAGGACACCGCCTGGAAGCAGCTCCAGAAGCAGGGCGCATACCTGTGGGCCATCAAGGCCGTCTATGCGAGCGGCGACTCCAAGGCCGTCTTCACCAACGCGCTCAACGCCGACGGTACCAACGGCATCGAAGAGGTGGCTGGCGACCTCGCCGTGAAGGTGGGTCCGAACCCCTGCGAGGGTGAGTTCACCGTCACGGTGCCGGCACAAGCCGAGATGACCGTCACCTCCATGGGTGGCCAGATCGTCGACGCACGCACGCTGCAGCAGGGCGACAACCACGTCGCCATCGACGTGCCGCACGGCGTCTACCTCGTGGTCATCACCCTCGATGGTGAGCGTCACGCCACGAAGCTCGTCGTGAGGTAACCGCGATAAGAAGCAAAAGTAAACAGTTTGGGGCGCGCCGGATTAGGAATAAGTACTAAGGAATTTTCCTGTCCAGGCGCGCCCTTTATATCATCAAGTATAAAAACAGAAAGAAAAATGAAGAAAAGATTGATACCTCTGGCACTGCTTGCCCTGTCGTTCTGCCCCATGCAGGCCGACGACGTGTCGCTCGGCTACTGCGACGGCTCCGTCATCAGCCAGCAGGTCGATGCGTCGGGCCAGACCAGCGTGGCGGTGAAGTTTGCCGACAGCGACTTCTCCATGTACCACGGCAGCCGCATCATCGGCGTGCGTCTGGGCGTAGCGTCCGACCTTCCCGCAGGCGTGACCGTCTTTGTGCGCGACCAGCTCACCGGCGACAACCTCTACACCATGCAGACACCGGCCCTCTACCAGGGCTGGAACGACGTGGAGTTTGCCCAGCCGGTCGATTATCCCAAGGGCGACCTCGTCATCGGCTATACCATACCGCAGGGTGGCATCGGCCGCTCGGGTGAGACGTGGCCCGACGGCTACTGGATGCTCGAGAATGGCACCTGGAAGGACCACTCCTCGGAGCAGGGAGGGTCGCTCTGTATACAGGCGCTCATCGACGGAGAGAGCTACGGCGTGAACGATGCCGCGCTGCTCCGCGTAGACAAGGTCACCGCAGGCAAGGACAAGCCCTTCACCTTCTCGGGCGTGGTGCGCAACAATACCAACGCCGACCTCGACCACTTCGCCCTCTCCTATACCATCGGCGACGTGACCACAGAGCAGGAGGTGAGCCTCGAGAGCGTGCTCCCCGGCGAGTTGGGCAGCTTCAGCTTCGAGGCCACCGCGCCCGCCACGACGGGCAAGTACACCATGACCGCCACCATCAGCAGCGTGAGCGGAAAGGCCGATGAGTTCGCGTCCAACAACACTGCCGCCGCAGAGCTCGACGTGCTTGGCGAGCTGGTCAAGAAGCGGGTGCTCGTGGAGAACTTCACCACACAGACTTGCGTCAACTGCCCCGCCGCCCACGGCCGACTGAAGGAGGCGTTGCAGGGTCGCGACGACTACGTGCTCGTGGCCCATCACTATGGCAACGGCACCGATGACCTCACCGCACCCAGCACTTCCGACATGCAGTGGTTCTATAATTCCAACAAGATGTTTGCCCCGGGAGTGATGATCGACCGCGTGAACCTGATGGAGTCCACCGGCCCCATCTTCGTGGTGCCCGAGTCGAAGACCATCACCGCCATGCTCGATGAGCTGGGCGCCGAGCGCGCTCCCGTGGCCGTCGAAGTGCTGCGCAACTACGACAGCGCCACCCGCAAGCTCAAGATCCGCGTCAATACCCACGTTGTGGAGGGCGAGGATGTCACCGGCAGCCCCGTGGTGACGGTGCTCCTGCTCGAGGACGGCATCATCGCCCCGCAGTCGCCCGGCTATGACAACTATGAGCACAACGACGTCTGCCGCAAGTTTGTCAGCAAAGTCTATGGCGATCCTGTCATCTATGTGGGCAACGAGGAGGTGCGCCGCGACTACGAGGTGGACGTGGCGGGTAAATGGAATGCGGACAACATGCACATCGTGGCGTTCGTGAGCAACTACGACAAGAGCGATTGCAACAACTGCCACGTCTACAACGCCACCGAGGTGACGCTCAACGGGCAGGACGACATCCCCACCGCCATCGTGGAGACCACCACCAACGGCGCCGCCAGCGGGGCCACTCCCGTGGCTGCCTACACCCTGAGCGGCCAGCGCACAGGCCTCGACGGCAGCGCCTCCGGCCTCCGCATCATCCGGATGTCCGACGGCACGGTGCGCAAAGTGGCGGGCAGCCAGCGCTGACTCTCCTTATATAATAGATAGTTCAGCCCGACGGCCGATTGCGGCGCGCCCCCTCCACGACCCGTGGGGGTGGAGTCGGCACAAAAACGAAGCCGCCCCGGAAGGGGAATGCGAAAGGACTGTCCTGTCGCCTCCCGCCTCCGGGGCGGCTTTTTGCGCCTTGTGGGGTGGGGGAGGGACTCCCGTCCCCCGTGTGGGAGCTTATCCGCAGTGGAAGAACCGCTCCACGAGCGCCTGGAGCTTATCCTTGTCGCCGGCGATGTCGTCGCGCATGGTGCGGTCGTTGAAGGCGCGCAGCTCGGCGATGATGCCGTCGATCATCTTCGGCGAGAACACCCCGTGCTGCTCATAGACGGCGCGCTGCTGCTCCAGACAGTCGGCCGAGGCGGCGCAACTGTCGGGCAGGGCGCGCAGGGCCTGCAGCTTGGCGGCGTTCTCCGGGGCGTGGATGTCGCCGTCGGCGAAGGTACGCTCGGCCACTTCCTCCGCGTCGGCCATCTCGAAGCCGTGGCGGCACGCCACGCACAGGCCGGCGAGGAGCTGGAAGATGTCCGCTGAGCCGTCGGGAGAGCGCATCTCCACGGTCTGCTTCCCGGTGTAGTCGCGCTCCGTGCGGGGCTCTTTGGGGTTGGCCTCCATGCACATGTCGCGGCCGGAGGTCCATCCCAGCGGCACGCGCACGAGCACCGAGCGGTTGGACATGCCCCAGCAGATGTTGGTCGGGGCCTCCTGGTGCGGCACGAGGCGCAGCCATGACATGGGGTTCTTGTTGCCGAAGGCGGTGATGCTCTGCGCCAAGTCCATCATTCCGGCAATGGCCTTGCGCGCCTCCCGGGAGAGCTTGCGCTCCGGGGTGAGCATCATGTTGCGGCCGTCCTTCACCATGCGCATGTGGATGTGCATCCCGCTGCCGGCCTTTCCGACGATGATCTTCGGCGAGAAGGTGATGTCGTAGCCCTCCTTGTGTCCCAGGTTGCGGATGATCCACTTCGCCACGAGCAGCTCGTAGGCGCACTCGTCGGCCGCCACGGGGAGAAACTCTATCTCGTTTTGCTCATAGCACAGGCCGTCCTTGGTGAAGTTGCCCACCTCGGAGTGGCCGTACTTGATGTGTCCGCCGCACCCGGCGATGAGCCTCATGCAGCGCGTGCGGAAGTCGTTGGCCTTGGCGAAGGGCGCCGTCTCGTGGTATCCCTTCTGGTCGGTGGCGGGGAAAGTGGGGTCGATGGGGCGGATGACGTAGTACTCCAGCTCCCCCATGGCCTGAAATTCCATGCCCGTCACCTCTCTGAAGGCTGCCATGGCCTTGCGCAGGGTGTGCTCCGGTGCCGAGGCGAGCGGCTGGCCCTCGCGGTCGAAGTAGTCGCAGAGCAGGCACAGCGTGGGCTCCTCCTGGAAGGGATCGATGAACGCCGTGCGGAAGACGGGCATCACATAGAGGTCGCTGCTGGCCGCCTCGATGGAGGCGAAGAGGGAGCTGCCGTCCACGCGCTCGCCGCAAGTGAGGATGGTGTCGAGGTGCTCGGCGGAGTGGATCACGAAGTTGAGCGTCTTGAGCCGGCCGTCGCCGCCGGGGTACATGAAGTTGATCATGCCGATGCCCAGGTCCTGCACCAGCCGGACGATGTCCTCCTTGGTGAAGTCCTTGGGCTGTTTGCCCAGATGGGCGGCGACGCGGTTGGCCGTCGCCAGGAAGTTGTTTGCCATTGTCGTTAGTTATTTTATTCTTTGTTAGGTTGCTGCTCTCTTCCCCGCAGGTTCCGTGTGGGCTGCGTGCCCCATTCCTGTGGGGAGTCTTTCCCCTTCTTCCGGGTAACGCGCCCCAATCTTCCGAGGAGCGCGCCGCTTCCGCGCGGGGAGCCCGTCCCTTTCTTTTGGGCACTGCGCCCCATTCCTGTGGGGAGCGCGCCGCGGCCGTGCGGGCTGCGCGCGGCGTGGGCAAAGTTACGGATTAAGTTTCGAGTAATCAAATATTTTTGGAAAAATCATGCGTCCCCGTGGCCGCATTTCCCCCTTCTGCCGCCGCGACAGGTTGTGCCGTTGCGCTTAAACCCAAATCGGTCATTAGACCGAAATCGACAAAAACAAGAGACGTTTTCCATCTTTTCGCCCCTTGTCACTGTTTCTTTCGGCATCTTGCTGCCGTAAGTGTTTCGCCATAGCCCGCTATGCCTTCAACACTTACGTTGCAACCTGCACGAAATAAACAGCAACCTGGGACGAAATCTAATGACCGATTTGGGTTAAACCCCAAACCGGTCATGTGATGGAAATGTCCTTATGATACTCCTTCAACCGGCCACCACGCCGTGTCATCCCTCGCGACTGGCTGCGACGCCGCAAGAAAGGCGTACTCCCCCTCTTCCAAAACAGCCCATTTCATCGTGCGGTTCATCCTCAACCGTGTTGCCAATCAACCTCTTTCACAACATCATTCTTCCCCTTTTGAGTGTTCATTCACCCCCTTTGCAACATCATTCTTCCCCTCTCGCATCGTCATTCACCCCCTTCGCAACATCATTCATCCCCTTTCGCGTGCCCATTCACCCCTTTCACACGATGAAACGGGCACTTTTGGCCGCGCGAAAGGAGCAGCTTTTGGCGTGCGAAAGAAGGTTCTTGGCCATGCGGAAGGCCTTTCCACCGAAAAGCCTTCGCTGCGACGGTGGCCCGCGCAAGTCGCTCGGCGATGCAGTTTGTCTTTCTTTTGTTTTTTGGTTAATGGTAACACACAATGCCACAAACAAAAAGGGCGTGAAGCCCAATTTGTCTAAAGTGCCGCCGCAATTTTCCTCACACTGGCAAGACGCTGTGCGAATGTCTTGTCTCGCTTTGCCATAATCATGTCGTAATCCATTTGCATCTTCAACCAAAAACCGGATTCGATACCCAATGCCGCTTCTATCAGCAAGGCGTATTCGGTTGTAATGGCACGTTTGCCATTCAACACTTCATTAAGTGTGGTATATGGTATTCCCGTTTTCCGCGACAATTCCTTTTGGGAAATGCCCCTGCATTCGATTTCTTCCTTTAGCACTTCGCCCGGATGGGTGGGCTCGTAAGGCTCTAAGTTGTTGGCAATCATTTTAGGGTCGACTCCTTTAACCTCTATCATAACTCAATCATTTATAATGGTTCGACAATTCCAAGATGTTGCAGATGTAAACAATCGTCTCGCTTCCTTCTTCTGATACTGTAAACTCGATTCTGTATTGGTCATTTACCCTTATGGATGAAATGCCCGCCTTGTCGCCTTTCAAGACCTTATAATGCAAGGATGTCATGTTGTATAACGCTTCAATATTTTCCTTGTCCTTCAAAGTGTTTATTCGGTCTTTATAGCGTTTTATGATGTCGGGCTGAAAGCGGTGTCTCTTGTCCCCCTTCCCCGTTTCGTACAGTTGGCGAAGATAATCTTTGTCGAACGTTACAATCATGCCTTTTATCTTTTGCGTACAAAGATAATGTTTTTATTAGTGAAATCCACAAAAAAGTTGATTTTATCTCTGGGCAATCCTGTTTTTCCAATGTGGAGCATAAAAGACTGCTACGCCTTTCCCTTTGCCCTCAAGGTCGTTTCCGGCGTATCTTCTTGCGGAAGAGCGAGCCTTTACGGATGACGCATCTTGCGTTGCGGTGAGGATTTCCGGGCGTTATGCCGAAGTCGTAAAGCCTTGCGAGGGACATGCCTCGTTCGGTTGGGCTTGTCGGTGGTATCGCCTAAAGGTGGGTGGAAAAGCCGAGTGGAAGGTGGTGCTTGATGGCCAACACGGGCAATGGCCGTTGCCCCAAGGAATCGGGCGGCTTCGTGTACAAATCGTGTACGTATTCCGCAATTCCTTGATTTACAACGTTACAGTGGAGCTGGTGGGATTCGAACCCACGTCCGCACAAGGAAACCATGTGCTTTCTACACGCTTATCCCAGCCTTTGGTTTTCGTGCGCCGGCAAGACCTGGGCCACCCACCGCCGCCTTATCCCCTAAGTTTTCACCCATGGCGCGGGGCCGCCGCGGGCTATTCCCGATTTTTCCTGCACCGCTTGGCCTCCGGATTCGGGACGACATCCTCGGAGCGGTGTCTCGTCACGCCATCTCATGGCGCGATTGAGCCAGTAACCTACTATGCTTCAGTTAGGCAGCGAGAGCGTAATTGTTTTCGCCAATTAATTTTTTGTCCACTCAGATTAAGGAGGTAGCCGACGAGCCTCCGCGTGCTTACACACCATTTCGTCTTGCCGTCAAATCCAGTCAACCCCTTTTCCGGGCCGCTTCCGGGGCGGCTTTCCCCGTGGCGGAGGGTCCGCCGGCGGGGGGTGTAGGCTGCAAATTTACGCCTTTTTGCCGTAACGGCCAAATTTTGCGCCCGGTTTTTAGCGCAGCAAAGGCGAAAGGGGGGGAGTGTTAGGTTTTAGGGGGAGGGATTAGGTTTTAGTGATGAAGGGTGAGGTGATACGTATATAAGTATTAGGGGATAAGGGTGAGGGAAGAGGTGACAGGAATTAAGGATGAGGTATTAAGGATGGAGAACGGGCGGCAGGCGGGGCTTATGCCCGATGCGGATTTTGTTTTACAATTTTCTTGAAAAGAGCGGCGTGCCACCTTGCGATGGAGGACGGGCAATCATGTGATGGCAGGCGCATAATTATTGGCCGAATGCTGGGGGAGGAAGGTCGTGGTGCGAAAGGGTTGGTTGTAAACGCCTTATCCACAGGCAGTTGCGAGCCGCTGCGAAAGGGGCTGAATCGGCGCGCGAAAGGGGCTGAATGAGCGTGCGAAAGAGGCCGTTTTGTAGTGCGAAAGGGGCCGTTTCGTAACGTGAAACGGGGCGTTGGAAGAAGAAAGGGGGCGGCGTGGGGCGATTGTGAGGAAATTTTATTATCTTTGCGCCCAGAAAAAAGCATTATAATCTGTTGACAAGACCATGAGAGAGCTGAAGATCGGCAACATTATTACCCCCCGCATTACCAAGACACTTTGCGTGTATCTGAACGACATCTCGCACGAGAGGGTCATCAGTCCCGAGGAGGAGGCGGAGCTGGCGCGCCTCGTTCGCGAGGGCGGCATGCGCGCGCAGGAGGCGTGTGACCGCCTGGTGAGGGCCAACCTGCGGTTCGTCGTGAGCGTGGCCAAGCAGTACCAGGGCCGCGCCTTGCCCTTGGACGACCTGATCAACGAGGGCAACATCGGGCTGATCAAGGCCGCCCGCCACTTCGACGAGACGCGGGGCTTCAAGTTTATTTCCTACGCCGTGTGGTGGATTCGGCAGAGCATCGTCGAGGCCATCGGCGTGAAGAGCCGGGCGGTGAGGGTGCCGCTCAACGCCTCCGGCACCGCCAGCCGCCTGCAGCGGGCCACGTCGGCCTACGTGCAGGAGTTTGGCTGGGTGCCCTCGCGGGAGCTGCTGGCCGACCTGACGGGGCTTCCGCTGGAGGTGGTGGACCGCGGGCTGCGCGCCATGGCGCGCACCTCGAGCATCGACCAGCCCCTGAACGACAACAGTGCCACGCCGGTGTCGGAGACGCTCGCGGCCGACCCCGACGACCGCCCCGACCGGATGGTGGAGCGGCAGTCCACGTGCGAGTCGCTGTGCGAGATGCTCTCGCGCTGCCTCGACGAGCGCGGGGCGTACATTGTGGCCAAGAGCCTCGGCATAGGCTGCCCGCAGCAGACGCTCGACGAGATCGGCGCGCGGCTCGGGCTGAGCCGGGAGCGCGTGCGGCAGCTCCGCGAGAGCGCCATCGGCAAGCTGCGCAAGCAGTGTGCCGCCGGACGCCTGCCGGAGCTGATGGACTGAGCCGCCGCGTCGGGACGGACCGCCCGACGGGGCGAAAAAAGCTGAAAATAACCGCCGGCAAGATTTGGCGGAAACGTAAATACTTATTATCTTTGCCCCATGACAGAGAAGAAGGCCCCCGTCCGGGGCGCCACGCCAGCCACGCCCTCGCCGCCCGCCGCGGCCAAGAAGCGCGGGGCGAAGGCCAAGAAGGCCGACGTGAAGCGCGACATCAGCCACGACCTCATCCCCATCGCGGAGGAGACGTGGCTCCTGCAGCCCATTGCCGTGACCATGATGCGCCACGACTACAGCCAGGTGCAGGTGCGCATACTCGTGAGTATCGTGGAGAGCCTGCAGAACATCCTGCAGGGTCTGCTCAGCGGAGGGCCCTCGAGGCAGCTCGACATCTTCCGCAGCGACGAGCTCGACGAGGACGGCCGCATGCCCATCAAGATGCCCTTCAAGGAGCTGGGCGTCAGCCCGAGCCACTACCCGCAGCTGCGCAACTCGCTCAAGATGCTCGCCTCCATCCCCGTGGAGATACCCTACAAGACGCAGGAGGGCCGCAAGTACACCAAGGCCACCAACCTCTGCGACGTCTATCTGCCCGAGGACAACAGCTACGCCAAGTACGCCATCCTCAAGATAGACCGCTCCGTGGCCGAGCGTCTGGTCTCCTTCGACTTCGGCTACCACCGGCTGGGCAAGCAGATCGTCTTCGCCTGCAAGAACCGCTACACCCAGCGCATCTACATGTTCGTCGCCTCCTGGCTCGACAAGGGCCGCGCGGTGATCGACCCGCTGGAGTTTCGCAAGATGCTCCGGCTGGAGAAGAACTACAAGAAGTTTCCCGACTTCTGCCGCCGCGTGCTCGACCCCGCCCGCGAGGAGCTGCGCAAGCTCGCCGACGACGGCTTCTGCGACTGCTGGTTCGACTACGAGCGCGTCTATCTCCACGGCCAGCGCGGCGGCGAGCCCGACCGCCTCGTGTTCACCATCCACCGCGCCGGCGCCCCCATCGAGGGGCAGCTCGCCGAGCTTACCGAGGCGCAGCGCCGCTATGTGGGCGACATGCTCGTGCGCCACTTCGCCTTCAAGGCCGCCGACGCGGCAAGGCTCGCCGGGCGCGTCACCCCGGCCATCTACCAGGAGGCCGTGGGCAAGCTCATGGAGCTGCTCGAGCGGTTCAGGACGCAGGCCGTCAAGGACCGCGCGGCCTACACCTACCGCGCCATGGACGCGCTCATAAAGGCGCACGAGACCGTGGAGGCCGACGTCGCGGGCGACGAAAGGCAGCAGGCGGGGGAGAAGAAAGCAGAAAAGAAAAAGTAAACCATAGCATTCCATGTCAAAATACAACATCATTGAGAACAAGCGCCAGCGCGCCGCCGCCTACCGCTCCACGGTAAGCCCCGAGGTGATGGACGAGCTTCAGCGGAAGGTCATCCAGAAGATCGTCGTGGAGAAGTGCTACCGCGACAAGGACTACTCGGCGCGGCAGCTCGCCCTGGACCTGGGCACCAACACGCGCTACATATCGGCGGTGGTCAACAACCGCTTCCACAAAAACTACACCGAACTGGTCAACTCCTACCGCATAGAGGAGGCCATGACGCTCATGGTCGACAAGCGGTACCAGAGGACCAACATCGAGGACATATCGGCCATGGTCGGCTTCAGCAACCGGCAGAGCTTCTACGCCGCCTTCTACCGCTTCGTGGGCAAGACCCCCAGGCAGTACCGCATCGAGGAGCTGGCCAGCCGCGACGACGCCGACGCCCAAAGGCGCAGGGGAAGAAAGCCCCGCACAAGGGACGCGCAGACGGGCGAGGGACAATAAGAAAGGAGCAGAATATGGAGAAGATCATCGTGTCGTCCTATGACGAGATGGCCGCCCTGCAGGGCAAGCAGCTCGGCACGTCGGACTGGGTGGAGGTGAGCCAGGAGCGCATCGACCGCTTCGCCGACGCCACCCTCGACCACCAGTGGATACACACCGACCCCGGGCGCGCCGCCAAGGAGAGCCCCTACGGGGGCACCATAGCCCACGGCTACCTCACGCTCTCGCTCCTGCCCCACCTCTGGGAGCAGGTGATCGAGGTGCGCAACGTCACCATGCTCGTCAACTACGGCATGGACAAGATGCGCTTCGGCCGCCCCGTGCCCGCCGGCAGCCGCGTCCGCCTGGCCGCCACGCTCGCGAGTGTGGAGAACCTGCGCGGCATCTGCAAGGCCGCCGTGCGCTTCCGCATCGAGATAGAGGGCGAGCGGAAGCCCGCCATCGAGGGCACCGCCACCTTCCTCTACTACTTCAAGTAAGCCGCCCATGGACCGCCGCCACGCCACCGCCGCCGCCCGCAGGAGCCGCCGCTGGCTGCCCGTGGGGCTGGCCGTGGCCGCCCTGGTGGCCCTGCTGGCGGCCTGCGCCCACCGGGTGACGGGCGCGCTGGAGGGCATGACCTTCCGCGACGACGCCGTCACGGTGCCCCGCGAGTACCGCTTCGCCGACCTCAACGGCGAGCAACTCGCCTCCGCCAAGCGATTCGGCATCAGCCGGCCCATACGCAACCGCGCCGAGGCCAGGCGGAAAACCAGAAGACTGAAGCCCGTGCGCAGCTGCGAGCTCTACCTCGTCGACCCCCTCACCCACTCCGTGCCCTACCTCAACAAGGGCGCCCGGTCGCTGCTCGAGGACCTGGGAGAGGGCTTCCAGTACCTGCTCAGGCGCGAGGGATACCGACCCCACCGCATCATCGTCACCTCTCTGCTCCGCACCGAGGCCGACGTGGCCGCGCTAAGGAAGGTCAACGGCAATGCGGCGCGCAACTCCTCACACCTCTACGCCACCACCTTCGACATCAGCTACACCCGCTTCAACCGCCTCTCGACGAAGGGAAAGCCCGTGAGCAACGCCGAGATGGCCCGCCTGCTGGCCATACTCATCGGGGAGTTCAGGAAGCGCGGCGAGTGCGTCGTCATCTACGAGCGAAACCAACACTGCTTCCATATCACCGCGAGGCGGTAGGGAGGCAAGCAAGGACGCGCCCATACACGCAGTGATGCGGCCGGAGCGCGCCACAACAGGATCTCCCACAATCAATGTGGGGGCCAAAAGTATGTTATTTTACTTTAAGTAGAACGATTCGCCATAGCGATGGCAATCATTTGATCACATTGATTTATCTCCCGTGCGCAGCGATGCGGGCGGGAGACTTTTATAGTTTTATCCCATATCACAGATATGAGATTCATTGGGTTAATATGTTGAGATTATTAAAATGTGACCCTCCCATCATAGCAGATATGGTGGGAGCTTTTTGTTTCCGTCCCTTGACGCGCCGCCCTCTCCATGTCTGCCTGCGCCCCTTCCGACCGGATTCTCCTCAATAGAGGTGATGATTTGACAATGGTTCTAATTCCTGCATAACACATAGTTCGCTTTGATTTTCAAAACAAAGCTCTTTTTGAGGACGCAATCCTTATACGCAATATCCATCATCAAAATGTTAAAAAAAGAGCTGTGAGTTACATTTAAACGGTCATATTTTCTTCTTTGTGAAACAACATGCTTACCTTTGTACACAAATGACAATGTATGGCGCAAAATATCTTCAGACTTGTTTTGACAGACGAGGCACAGAACTTTATTGAGAGTTTACCCAAAGCGGTATCTTACAAAATTTACTACAACATCAAGCGTGTTGCAGGTGGAGAACGTAACAAAGCTCTCTTCAAGAAATTGGACAATTCGGAGATATGGGAATTTCGCACATTGTATAACAAAACTGCTTATCGCTTGTTCGCTTTTTGGGACAAGGACAAAGAAGTATTGGTGATTGCCACCCACGGCATCATCAAGAAGACTCAAAAGACGCCAAGTAAGGAGATAGCAAAAGCAGAAGCAATTAGAAAAGAATATTTCAAAAACAAATGATTATGGCACAGATGAACCTTACCCCATTAGACGATGTGCTTGACAAACATTTCGGCAAAATAGGCACGCCAAAGCGTGATGCTTTTGAGAATGATGTGGATGAAGCATTACATGCCTATAGGTTAGGCGAAGCGATAAAGAAGGCTCGTATAGAACAGAACTTGACACAAGAACAGCTTGGTGAGCGCATTGGCGTGAAAAGAACACAGATTTCCCGATTGGAGAGTGGTCATAGTATTACCATTCCAACCATGAGAAAAGTTTTCAAAGCACTGGGCGTAGTTACCGCTACGATTGATTTAGGTATAGCGGGTAAAGTTGTATTGTGGTAAAAAAGCACAGCACGCACCGCCTTCTGCTCCATGACATGCCGCCAGTCGGCAAAGCCTGCGCCCCCTTCTGCCGCTTAACGCACTGCCTTCCGGAAAAGCGTGCAGCTCATTCCGTCCCTTGACGCGCCGCCCACGGAGCGGCATCGCATAGGCGCGCGGACACTTCTTCCTTATTGGTTTGGCGGTTTCGGAAGGAAAACGACAGCTTGTGGCTGTTTTAAGCCATCTCCTAAAGCGATACAAACAGGAGAAAAGCAAGCGCCGCAGCGTGATTTCTCCATTTTTTCGTAAAGCAGTTTTGAGGGAAATCCTAAGCAATTACGTCATATAAGAAGCGCGTTAAAATATCATAATTATTTTTTTGCTTGATAAAAAAGGTGTATCTTTGTCACGTGGATGTTCTTTTTGCCTTTACTAATGCAATGCGAAGGCATTATCGACAGCACAAAAAGAAATTATTATTAACCAGCGTTGCGACCTTTTTAATAACGATGAGAAAACTGTTTTATGCAGCTTTTTGCCTGGTCCTCACGGCATTTGCCGTCTCCTGCCAGAGCGATGATGATCGGATGAGCTTACCAGAAGAGCCCGCCGATGCGTTGTCGGAAGCCTGCATGGGCACTTTCATCAAATTGCAAAGTCAAACTTAATTATGAAGAATCTAAGAATGTCCAAGCCGAAACTTTTATGGAATGCCTTCGGCGTCAGCCTGTTGGCGTTTTCTCTCGCCTGTGTCTTTTGGGGGAAGGAGATATTCGCGTCGCCCGCAGGGTCGTCCATCCGCACCTCTGTGCACGTTCTCCAACTTGTCTTCGGCCTTGTCCTTATTCTGTTTGCGGCCGTGATGGTGCGCGTAGCGTTCCAGCGTGAGGAGGAGAAGAGGTTCGGAGTGAAGGCGATGCTGCTCTGCTTGGCCTTTGCGGCGTTTGGCCTCTATGTCGCGTTCGGCACGTTGAATTTCATTGGCCACCTGCGCCAGTTCTTCGGACTGCTGGCGTAGCCGCGCGGACGCGCTCCTCTCGCCCCGCCCCCGGCGGCCTTTTGCCCGGCGGAAGGAATTCGGGGGCGGGAAGTTGCGGCCGATTTGACGGGCGGCGGCAAACGGCCTTCATTGCCTTGCGCCCCCGTTTCCCGCGCCCTTTCTCGTCCCCCTTCTCCGCCGTTGACCGTCCTCGGCGGGATGTATTGGATTTTTCTTCCTTATTTATTTGGCGGTTTCGGAAGAAAAATGTAATTTTGTCGCATATTTTAAACAATCTCCTGAAACAACGACGAATATGAAAGATGGAAGGATTATAGAGTGCGTGCCCAACTTTTCCGAGGGGCGCAACATGGAGGTGATTCACCAAATAACCCGCGAAATCGAACAGGTCAAGGGCGTGAAGCTCCTCGACGTGGACCCCGGCGAGGCCACCAACCGCACGGTGGTGACGTTTGTCGGCGCGCCCGACGCCGTGTGCGAGGCCGCTTTCCGCGCCGTCCGCAAGGCCGGCCAGGTCATCGACATGAGCCAGCACCACGGCGCCCACCCCCGCTTCGGGGCCACCGACGTGTGCCCGCTGGTCCCCGTGGCCGGCATTACGCTGGAGGAATGCGCCGAGCTGGCGCGCCAGTTGGGCGAGCGCATCGCCCGGGAGCTGGAGATTCCCTGCTACCTCTACGAGGCCGCCGCGCGCGTCAAGGAGCGCAAGAACCTCGCCGTGTGCCGCAAGGGAGAGTATGAGAAGCTGCCCGAGCGCCTCGGAACGCCCGACGGACCCGACCTGGGCAACCGCCCGTGGGACGAGAAGGCGGCCCGCACGGGATGCACCGCAGTGGGCGCGCGCGACTTCCTCATCGCCGTAAACTATAATCTCAACACCACATCCACCCGCCGCGCCAACGCCATTGCCTTCGACGTGCGCGAGAAGGGACGCCCCATGCGCGAGGGAGGAAGCCTCACGGGCAAGATCCTCCGCTACGAGAGCGGCGCCCCCATCATGCAGCCGGGCACCCTGAAGGCCACCAAGGCCATCGGCTGGTACATCGACGAGTACGGCATTGCGCAGGTGTCGATGAACATGACCAACATCAACGTCACCCCGCTCCACAAGGCTTTCGACGAGGTATGCCGCGCCGCGGCCGCCCGCGGGGTGCGCGTCACCGGCACGGAGATAGTGGGTCTCATCCCCAAGCGCGTGCTCATCGAGGCCGGCGAGTACTTCCTGCGCAAGCAGCACCGCTCCACCGGCATCCCCGAGGAGGACATCGTCAGCATCGCCGTACACTCCATGGGGCTGGCAGACCTCAAGCCTTTCAACCCCAGGGAGAAGGTCATAGAGTACCTGCTCGAGGACGAGGACAAGCAGGCCAAGCTCGTTGACCTCACCGTCAAGCAGTTTGCCCACGAGACCTCGCGCGAGAGCCCCGCCCCCGGCGGCGGGACCATCGCCGCATACATGGGCGCATTGGGCGCCGCGCTGGGCACGATGGTGGCCAACCTCTCCGCCCACAAGCGCGGATGGGACGACCGCTGGGAGGAGTTCTCGCAGTGGGCAGCCATCGGGCAGGGCATCGTCGCCGACGCGCTCCGCCTCGTCGACGAGGACACCGAGGCCTTCAACCGCATCATGGCCGCCTTCTCCCTGCCCAAGGGCACCGAGGAGGAGAAGGCCGCACGCTCCCAGGCCATACAGGACGCCACGCTCTACGCCACCAAAGTGCCCCTCGAGACGATGCGCACCGCCCACGCCGCCTTCGACGTGTGCCGCGCCATGGCCAAGGAGGGCAACCCCGCCTCGGTCAGCGACGCGGGAGTGGGCGCGCTCGCAGCCCGATCGGCAGTGCTCGGCGCATGGCTCAACGTGCGCATCAACGCCGCGTCGCTCAAGGACCGCGCCACGGCCGACGCCCTGCTGGCCGAGGCCAAGGAGCTGGCAGAGAGCGCAACCAAGCTGGAGCAGGAGATACTCGCCATCGTCGACAAGAAGATAGAAGGATAAAACCACCACGCGCCGCGCCTTGGGGCTCCCCCACGGCGCGGCGCAGGACAACCAACCGAAAAACCAAACCACATGACCATAGACCAATTCCAGGCCGACATCCGCGCCGGCATACCCCAGGAGCTGCCCCCGGCGCAGCCCTATGACCCCACCATCAACCACGCGCCCAAGCGCAAGGACATCCTCACCGACGAGGAGAAGCGGCTCGCACTGCGCAACGCCCTGCGCTACTTCCCCAAGCAGCTCCACGCCCGTCTCGCGCCAGAGTTTGCCGAAGAGCTGCGCCAGTACGGCCGCATCTACATGTACCGCTACCGCCCCACCTACGAGATGAAGGCCCGGCCCATCGCCGAGTATCCCCATCGCTCGGAGCAGGCGGCGGCCATCATGCTCATGATCCAGAACAACCTCGACCCCCGCGTGGCCCAGCATCCGCACGAGCTCATCGTCTATGGCGGCAACGGGGCAATCTTCCAGAACTGGGCGCAGTACCGCCTGGTGATGAGATACCTCTCGGAGATGACCGACGAGCAGACCCTCGTGATGTACTCCGGACACCCCCTCGGCCTCTTCCCCTCCCACAGGCGCGCCCCGAGGGTGGTCGTGACCAACGGCATGGTCATCCCCAACTACTCCAAGCCCGACGACTGGGAGCGCATGAACGCCCTCGGCGTGAGCCAGTACGGGCAGATGACGGCCGGCTCCTACATGTACATCGGCCCGCAGGGCATCGTGCACGGCACCACCATCACCGTGCTCAACGCCGCCCGCCGCGTCATGCACGACCCGCAGCGCGGGGCAAAGAACCCCATCCCCCTCTTCGTCAGCTCAGGCCTCGGAGGCATGAGCGGAGCGCAGCCCAAGGCGGGCAACATCGCCAGGGTGGTGAGCGTGGTGGCGGAGATCAACCCCCTCGCCGCCGAGAAGCGCCACGAGCAGGGATGGGTCGACGAGCTCCACGACTCCCTCGACGAGCTGATCACCGCCATACGCGACGCCGTCAGCACACGGACAGTGAAGTCGATGGCCTACGTGGGCAACGTCGTCGACCTCTGGGAGCGGCTCGCCAAGGAGGACATAGAGGTCAACCTCGGCTCCGACCAGACCTCGCTCCACAACCCGTGGGCGGGAGGCTACTACCCCGTGGGGCTCACCCTCGAGGAGAGCAAGCGCATGATGGCCGACGACCCCAAGGAGTTCAAGGCCCGCGTAGAGGAGTCGTTGCGCCGCCAGGTGGCCGCCATCAACCAGCTCACCGCCCGCGGCATGTACTTCTTCGACTACGGCAACGCCTTCCTCCTGCAGAGCTCGCGCGCCGGAGCCGACATCATGGCCCCCGACGGCAAGCGGTTCCGCTACCCGTCCTACGTGCAGGACATCATGGGGCCGATGTTCTTCGACTACGGCTTCGGCCCGTTCCGCTGGGTCTGCACCTCCGGCGACCCCGCCGACCTCGCCCTCACCGACCAGCTCGCAGAGCAGGTCATGGCCGATGAGCGCGCCCACGCCACACCCGACATACAGCACCAGCTCGACGACAACATCCACTGGATACGCGAGGCAGGGCCCAACCACCTCGTCGTGGGCTCGCAGGCGCGCATCCTCTACGCCGACTGCGAGGGACGCACCCGCATCGCCCTGGCCTTCAACGAGGCCGTAAGAGACGGAAGACTGAAGGCTCCCGTCGTCCTCGGGCGCGACCATCACGACGTATCGGGCACCGACTCGCCCTTCCGCGAGACCTCCAACATCTACGACGGCTCCCGCTTCTGCGCCGACATGGCCGTGCAGAACGTCATCGGCGACGCCTTCCGCGGCGCCACCTGGGTGAGCCTGCACAACGGAGGAGGCGTGGGATGGGGCGAAGTCGTCAACGGAGGCTTCGGAATGGTCGTCGACGGCAGCGACGAGAGCGCCCGCAACATCCGCGAGATGCTCTTCTGGGACGTCAACAACGGCATCAGCCGCCGCGCCTGGGCGCGCAACCAGGGCTCCATGGACGCCATACAGCGCGAGATGGACCGCACCCCCGGATTCCGCATGACGATGCCCAACCTGGTCGACGACAGCGTCATCGACGCCGCCTTCTGACCCCACCCGAGGGCCACGCCGCGACGCCCTCCCCGCAAAAGGGGCTTTATCGCCCCGCGATAGGGGCTGAATGGCGGCGCGATAGGGCCTCTTTCACCGCCCCATAGGGGCTGAATCGCAACGCGATAGGGCCCCTATGGCGGCAGGGCAAATTCCCTTTCGCGGCAGCAAGCCGCAAAAGCGCCACAACGCCCCGGCCCCGCGACACGACACGGCGCGCCCGGCGGCCACCACAACCGACAACAACAAAATAGAACAACGGCGCACCCCTGCGCCAATAAAGCAAAGAAAGAACCAATGGAACGCAAAATCCATTATATCAGCGCCGAGCATTTGTCGCTCGACACCGTGCGCGCCATCCTGCGCGACGACTATGAGCTGCGGCTCTCCGACGACGCCAAGGCGCGCATCACGCGCTGCCGCGAGTACCTGGACCAGAAGATCGCCACCGCCGACGCGCCCATCTACGGCGTGACGACGGGCTTCGGCTCGCTCTGCAAGGTGAGCATCGGCGAGGACCAGCTGTCGCAACTGCAGATCAATCTCATGATGAGCCACGCCTGTGGCGAGGGCGACCGCGTGCCCCGCGACGTGGTAAGGCTGATGATCCTGCTCAAGATCCAGTCGCTCTCCTACGGCTACAGCGGCGCGAAGCTCGACACCGTGGAGCGCCTCGTGGAGTTCTTCAACCGCGGCGTCTGCCCCGTGGTCTACCAGCAAGGGTCGGTAGGCGCGTCGGGCGACCTCGTGCCCCTGGCCCACCTCTGCCTGCCGCTCGTCGGACTGGGCCACGTGGAGTATGAGGGCAAGGTCATCACCGGCGAGGAGCTCAACCAGAAGATGGGCTGGGAGCCCATCCACCTGGCATCGAAGGAGGGGCTGGCGCTGCTCAACGGCACCCAGAACATGCTCGCCTTCATGGTGTGGAGCGTGCTCAAGGCGCAGCAGCTCTCGAAGTGGGCAGACCTTATCGGGGCCATGTCGCTCGACGCTTTCGACGGCAGACCGGAGCCATTCCTGCACCCCGTGCACGCCGTCAGGCCGCACCGCGGGCAGATGGAGACCGCCGACCACATCCACGAGCTGCTCGAGGGGTCGGAAATCATCCGCCGCCACAAGGAGCACGTCCAGGATCCCTACTCCTTCCGCTGCATACCGCAGGTGCACGGCGCCTTCAAGGACACCCTGCACTACGTGGAGCAGGTCTGCACCACGGAGATGAACTCCGCCACCGACAACCCCACCGTGGTGCCGGAGGAGGACATGATCATCTCGGCGGGCAACTTCCACGGCGAGCCCATCGCCCTGCCCATGGACTTTCTGGCCATCGCCCTCAACGAGCTGGGCAGCATTTCGGAGCGGCGCATCTACAAGTTGGGCGACGAGGAGCGCGGACTCCCCTCCATGCTCGTCGCCAAGCCGGGCGTCAACAGCGGATTTATGATCACCCAGTATGCCGCCGCCAGCATCGTCAGCCAGAGCAAGATGCTCTGCATGCCCAACTCGGCCGACAGCATTCCCACCTGCCAGGGGCAGGAGGACCACGTCTCCATGGGCGCCAACGCCGCCACAAAGCTCTACCGAGTGGCGGAGAACACGGAGCGCGTGCTCGCCCTCGAGCTCTTCAACGCCGCGCAGGCACTCGACTTCCGCCGCCCGCTCAAGTCGTCGCCAGCCGTGGAGCGGCTGCATGAGGAGTACCGCAAGGTCGTGCCCTTCATCGAGGTCGACCGCGTGATGTACCCGCTCATCGCGAAAAGCATCGATTTCATCGCCAACAAGGAACTGTAAGATGAATAATATTTATCATTAGGTTAATTTTATAATTTTGTGTTAAGGCGGGGAGTACGGGAAGTCTGCGATGGATGCGCCTTGCGGAACCGCCTTTTTTATTTCATCCCCCAAGTCGAACATTAGATTTTTCAACCGACACATGACGACAACAATATACACCCACATCGGCCGGCTCTGCGGCATCACCCACGGAGAGCGGCGCAAGGCGGGCAGCGAGATGGCCCGCGTGGAGACCATGGAGGGCGCGTGGCTCGCCGTGGAGGACGACAAGATAGCCGCCTTCGGGCAGGGACAGCCCCCCACGGAGCTCCTCCAGGGCGCGCGCGCCGTCGACACAAGGGGCGCGATGGTCATGCCCCGCTTCTGCGACAGCCACACCCACCTGGTCTGGGCGGGCAGCAGGGAGCAGGAGTTTGAGGACAAGCTCCGCGGATTGTCCTACGCCGAGATCGCCCGCCGAGGAGGAGGCATCCTCAACTCCGCCGACCGGCTACACCACACCAGCGAGGAGGACCTCTTCCGCCAGACCATGCGCCGCGCCGAGGAGATATGGCAGAAGGGCACGGGGTGCGTGGAGGTGAAGTCGGGCTACGGGCTCAACACCGCCGACGAGCTGAAGATGCTCCGCGTGGCGCGCCGCGTGGGCAGGGAGTCGCCCCTGCGCGTGGTGACCACCTTCCTCGGAGCCCACGCCGTGGGGCGCGACTATGCCGGGCGGCAGGGAGAGTATGTGGACCACATCGTCGACGAGATGCTCCCCCGCGTGGCCGAGGAGGGACTGGCCGACTTCGTGGACGTGTTCTGCGACGAGGGGTTCTTCACCCCCGAGGAGACCGACCGCATCCTCGAGGCAGCCGCCAAGTACGGACTGCGCGGCAAGATCCACGCCGACGAGCTGGCCTACTCCGGCGGCTCGCGGGTGGCCATCGCCCGCCAAGCCCTCTCCGCCGACCACCTCGAGGCGCTCACCGAGGAGGGCATCGCGCTCTACAAGGGCGCCGGCACCATCCCCACCGCGCTGCCCGGCACCTCCTTCTTCCTCCACATGCGCTACGCCCCGGCACGCCAGATCATCGACGCCGGACTGCCCTTGGCGCTCGCCTCCGACTACAACCCGGGCTCCACGCCGTCGGGCGACATGAAGTTTGTCTGGTCATTGGGCTGCACCCAGCTGCGCCTCACGCCCGAGGAGGCCTTCAACGCCGTCACCCTCAACACCGCGGCCGCCATGAATCTCTCCGCGGAGTACGGCAGCGTGGAGGTCGGAAAGCGCGCCTCGCTCCTCTTCCTCGACGACGTGCCCTCGCTCGCCTGGCTCCCCTACCAGTACACCACGCCCCTGCGCCACGCCCGCCTCTGAGCCGCCGCGCCGCCACGCTGGCGCATGAAGCGTCACTTCCCGCACCTCCGCCAACCCACTGTGGGGCAGGCGGAGGGACCAAATACCTTATACCAAAGGGCGAAGCCGCCCCGCCCGATACCATGGGCGGCCATAAAAACCCATCAACCTATGGAAAAAAGATTTACTCTTCTTCTTGCCGCGCAGGCGATGGCACTCGCGCTCCTCGCTCCGACCGGTGCGATGGCGCAGGCCGTGCGCCGCGCCGTGCCGCCCATGCGGCCGCCCACCCATCAGCAAGCCGCCCCGCACCGCGCGCAGGACCGCCCCGACGCGACGCGCCCGAGGCTCCTCACACCACGCGCCAGCGCCAACGCCACACCCGCCGCCAAGCCGATGGCCACGCCAGGAGCCCCGCTCGCTGCGACCGTACCGCTGGGTCGCCAGCTGTGGGGCAACGTGCTGCAGAGCGCATCGTGGGCAGCCGACAGCCCCGCCTACGGCATCTACACCCTCGCCGCAGCCCCCGTCATCGACCCCACCGCCCGCTACACCAGCCCATACCTCTTCGCCAACGCAGGAGGCGCGCTCTCCAAGCGCCGCCTCGACGTGATCGTCTACAACGTTTCCTATGGGACAATGAGCCATTATGCCTTCGACCCCGCCACGGGATCGTTTCAGAACGGCTCCTACCTCAACGACTACTCGCTCTGGTCCACCGAGACCGCCGTGGCCAAGGACGGCACCGTGTACGGCGATTTCTACTCCGCCGACGCCACACGCTTTGAGCTTGGCGTGGCCGACTATGCCGCCGACACGCGCACTACCATCGGACAGCTCTACCATTACTACGTCGCCCTGGGCATCACCTCGGCCGACGTGCTCTACGGCGTGGCCACCGACGGCAACCTGTACAGCATCGACCCCGCCACGGCCAAGGAGACTCTCGTCGGCCCGACGGGCGTGAGGCTGACCCTGGACGACGGCACCTGGAACGTGCAGAGCGGGGAAATAGACCCCGCCACGGACATCTTCTACTGGGCTTGCACCGACTACACCGGCCACTCCGCCCTCTATACCGTGGACCTCGCCACCGGAGCGGCCACCAAGGTGGGCGACATGGCGGGCGGAGAGCAGGTGGCACTGCTCCACATCCCGGAGGACAACACGCCCCCCGAGGCCCCCGCGATGGCCGGGGAGCTGTCGGCCGACTTCGACAAGGCGGCCCTCTCGGGCACCATCCGCTTCACCATCCCGCGCCAAGCCTACATGGGCGGCGCGCTGGAGGGCACGGTGGGCTACGCCATGGAGCAGGACGGGAAGGCCGTGGCCAACGGGACGGCTGAGCCGGGAGGACAGGTGAGCGTGCCCGTGACGGCCGACAGGGGCAACCACCAGTTTGCCGTCACCCTCTCCAACGATGCCGGAAACGGACCCACGGCGCGCCTGACGCGGTTTGTGGGCGACGACACGCCGCTCGCGCCGAGCTCGGTCAAGGCCGAGCTGGAGGTAAAGACGGGAGCCGTGCAACTCTCCTGGGAGCCCGTGACGGGGGGAGAAAACGGCGGCTACGTGGCCGACATCACCTACGACGTGACCCGAATGCCCGACCAGAAGGCCGTGGCCACCGCCACCACCGCCACCCAACTCACCGACCAGCTGCCCGAGGGCGAGCTGCGCGGATGGAGCTATGCCGTGACCGCCGTGAGCGGAAAGCAGCGCTCGCAGGCCGCACAGAGCAACGCCGTGACCTATGGCGACGTGCCGGAGCCGCCCTTCAGCGAGGGATTTGACACCGAGTCGTCGCTCTCTACGTTCACCATCGACGACGCCAACGGCGACGGCGTCACCTGGCACTACTGCGCCAGCGACGCCGAAGGGCAGGGGGCGGTGCAGATCGACTATGCCAACGACGACCACGACGACTGGCTCTTCACCCCGCCCCTGCGGCTGAAGGCCGGCAACCTGTACAACATCTCCTACCGAGTGGCCACCAAAGGCCCGTCCTACCCGGAGGTGCTCGAGGTCAGATACGGCGCGGCGGCCACCCCGGAGGCCATGGACGGCACCCTCGCCGAGCGCACAGAGCTGACCAACAAGGACTACGCCACCGTGCGCCACGAGCTGACACCCAAGGAGGACGGCGTGTACTACTTCGGATTCCACGCCACCAGCGACGCCAACTACTGCTGGCAGCTGTCGCTCGACGACATTGCCGTGGCGGGCAACTCGCAGAAAGCCCCCGCTGCGCCCACCGCGGTGACCGCACAGGCCGACCCCGAGGGCAGGCTCTCCTGCACCGTAGGCTTCACCACACCGGCCGAGGCCATCGACGGGTCGCCCCTCACGGGCACGCTGTCGGCCACCATCCGCCGCGGCGGAGAGGCCATAGCCTCAATGCAGGGACTGGAGCCGGGCAAGCACTATGAATACACCGACAACGCCGCCAAGAACGGCGAGAACGCCTACACCGTCTCCACGGCCAACGCGGCGGGCGAGGGACGGCAGAGCGAGCCGGCCTCCGACTACGTGGGAATGGACGTGCCGGGAGAGGTGAAGGGCATCAAGGCCAGCCTGACCGCGGCCGACATCACCCTCAGCTGGGACACCGTCGCCACGGGAGACCACGGAGGATACGTCGACCCGGAGGACATGACCTACAACGTCTATGCCATAGAGGAGACCGCCACGGGCGTCAACCTCACCACCGTGGCGCAGACCCGGCAGACCACCGCCACCATAGACTACGCCACGGACGAGGGAGAACAGCAGATGATCAACTACGCCCTGTCGGCCACCAACGCCCTGGACGAGGGGCCGCGCGTGATGTCTCCGGGCATCATCGTCGGACAACCCTACGCCCTTCCCTTTGAGGAGCACTTCACCGGCGGCGCGCTCGACCACCCGATGTGGTGGATATCGCGCGACGGGCAGTCGGAGTTCGCCCTCATGCAGGGACTCTCCGCCGACGGCGACGGGGGCTGCGCGGGCTACATTTCGGTCAGCGACACCGACCAGGCCACCCTCGGCTCGGGTAAGATCGCACTCGACGGGGCAGCCAACGCGACCCTGCTCTTCGCCACACGCGCCACTATGGACGGCTGCGGAGGCCAGACCACCGTCTATCTCCACCGGCCCGACGACACCACCGAGCAGCTCTATCAGACTGGATACGGCACGGAGAAGGACCAGTGGCAGACCCACAGCGTCGCCCTGCCGTCAGACTGCGCCGCGCTGCCCTACATAAGGCTCACCTTTGTCACCTCCGCCACCGCCGGAGCCACCGTCTACTTCGACGACATACACCTCAGCGACGCCGTCGACCACGACCTCCGCACCGCCATCTCCGCACCCGCAAGGGCACGGAAGGGCGACACCGTCAGCGCCACCATAGCGCTCTACAACCGCGGGACGAAGCCTGCCGAAGGCTATACCGTCACCCTCTACGCCGACGGCAAGCCCGTGGCCACGCAGCAGCCCGCCGAGGCCATCGCACCTTACGGCCATCGCGCCTTCACCATGGGCTACAAGACGAGCGTCATGGGCGGACAGGAGGTCACGCTGCGCGCCGTGGCTGAGCTCGACAACGACGCGCATCCCGACGACAACGCCGCCGAGACCACCGTAAGGCTCACCACCCCCGACAAGCCCGCACCGACCGACGTGGAGGCAGAGTACACCGCCGAGGGCACGCGCATCAGCTGGAAAGCCCCCGTGGTGACGGCCGAAAGCGTGAGCGAGGACTTCGAGAGCTACGCACCATGGAGCATGGACGACTTCGGAGACTGGACCTCCGTCTACGGCGAGAAGGGACTCGCCAAAGGGCCATTCAGCCGATCCTACCCACATCCCAACGAGGGAAAGCGGTTCGCCTACACCGTCGTCAGGCCCGACTCATGGCTCAACCCCACCACCATCGACGACTACGCCTGCCTCCAACCCCACGGGGGAAGCCAGTATCTGGCCACGTTCTACAGCGTGGAGAACTCCCAGTTTGTGCCGGCCGACAACTGGCTCATCTCCCCGTCGCTGCCCGGAGAGGCGCAGACCATCACCTTCTGGGCCAACAACTTCAGCGCCGGCGCAATCAGTTACGCCGAGCAGTGTGACGTGCTCTGCTCCACCAGCGGCACCGCCACGGCCGACTTCCAGCGCGTCGCCGCGCAAGTCACCGCCGAGGGCGGCACATGGAGGCAGTACACCGCGCAGCTTCCCGAGGGCACTACCTACTTTGCGCTGCACAACAACACTGCCGATACCTACATGTTCATGCTCGACGACATCAGCTTCCGCGCCGGAAGCGGAAGCGTGACGGGCTACAACGTCTACTGCGACGGGCAGCTCCTGGCCACCCTTCCCGCCGACGCCACCAGCTACACCCAGCTCAATCCGCCAGTGGGAGGCACCAACACCTACGGCGTGTCGGCCATCTATGCCGGCGGAGAGAGCGAGGCGGCGACCGTGAAGATAGGCACCGGCATCGGCGCGGCGACCCTCCGGCAGGACGACACGGCGGAGGTGCGCACCCTTGACGGACGGCTCGCCGGCCACGGCACGGGCATCCTGCGCCGCCTGCCCAAGGGAGTCTACGTCGTGGACGGCCGCAAGGTCACCGTCAAGTAGGCCGGCAGCTAAGGGCAGCCAGCCCAGCACATGCGGCCAAGCAGCCTGCACTTGTGGCCCGTCTGGCCATCACTTGTGGCTAAGCTGGCCATCACATGCGGCCGGTCAGGCTCGGCCATACGGCCAGACTGGCCAACCCCCATACCAGTAGCGCCGCGCCACGGAAGGCATCTGCCCCCGCGGCGCGGCGCTTCGCATCTCCGCCGAGATGCCGCAAAACATTAATTAGCAATCGGTCATAGGACCGAGAGCGGTACGAAAAACAAGAAGTCTTCCATATTTTCTCGATTTCGGGCCGACGGCCGGCTGCGTCTGGAGCATGCCGCCCGCTCCCCCGCGCCGCCCCGTGGGCACGGTGGGCGGCTACCTCAGCAGGTCCTTGAAGGCGAGGTTGGCCAGAAGGGCGCCGGATAGGATGCCCGCCAGCGTCGGGACGGGCGTGCCGGAGAGCGAGTAGACCACCAGCGTCGTCACTATGCTCAGCGTCACCACCGCCACGCTGAGCAGATTCCATTCTTACCTTATTATATTAGACAATAATCCTCATCTCCATCCCCCACCATCCCCACGGCGCGGGGGCACGGCGGCATTCGCCGAAAACGATGGCAAAGGTATGGACAAAAGCAAACGCCGCCGGCAAGTGGCGATTAAAAGTGCGCAACGCGGCTATCGCCCCGGCCGATAGCCGGAGGCACAGGCGCGAGAAGGGGGAGGAAACCACGC
>ERZ808252.405-NODE-405-length-43038-cov-22.560082_pt1 | contig 43038 bp, 57 predicted proteins | sample MGYA00521242_ERZ808252 | MGnify/ENA primary metagenome ERZ808252 (study PRJEB31516, sample SAMN03275581) | gut metagenome | biome: mammalia-associated habitat; material: feces | host: Papio cynocephalus | place: Kenya | collected 2012-08-07 ...
GCCGACGTGCGGATCAGCCGCGACTATCCGAACCTCGACCTTATGGACGCGTGGGGCGCTTTCATGCAACACCACCAAGGCGCCACCAAAACCACAAGCGAATGGACGCGCTTGTGGAAAGGCTGGTGCCAACGAAGAGCCACCATGAGCGGCATACCACCATCGAAACCCCACGTCCACACATGGCAATGCGAACACGTGCTCGCCCTACTCGGACGCGACCGCGAAACCGCAATGCCAGACACAAGAGCATACGACTTGGCGAACAAACTCAACAGCAAGGAGCAGCAAGAATGAAACCCCGCCACGACGATACCACGCGCGATCTCGCACGCGCATGGGAGGAAGGCTACAAAGCCGCATGGAAAGACCACGAATGCGACCTGCCCGAACACAACAGCGACAACCCATACAAGACAAAGGACAACAACCAATGAGCGACTGGCATGGATTCATCCTCACCAGCGGCACCAGCCGGAACGGCACATACCGCGTCTACAAGACCCTCGACACCGCCCTACACGCCGCCCATAACCGCGCCGACTCGGAACACCGGACAATCCAAATCCGCACCGCCTACGAAACACCACAGAAAACCATCGAGACCATACGACCAAGGAACCGGAAATGAACCGTCAACACCACCTACGCACGCGCATCCTCACCATGGACGCGGACGGCTACACCATCACCGAAATCAGCCGACTCCTGCAAACGGACACACGACTCGTACTGGACATACTCAACCACCGGCACGACCCGCCACCAGACACGACGGAAACCCCCAGCCAGCAGCCCACGCTAATCTGACCAGCCGCGTATAATAAACCCAGATAGACACCAGAACGGTTGCAACCCATGGGTTCCGGCGTCCACCCAACCACACCTTAAGGAGCCGAACATTTTGGTTGCAACCGCCAAAACCATCTGCGCGAACTGCTGGCGCGAAACGCAAACCCGCCACATCCTCTGCCCCGCCTGCGAACACCAACTCGATGATGACCTGACATGGTTCGAGCACCATCTGACCGACCTCGACTGGCGCACCAACCGCATGGACAAAACCGGCAACGGCGGGGGAGCGCATGGCGGCTCTTCCAACGCACCATTACGCGAACACCTCTTCGAACTCCTGGAAGGCACAGGCACCGACGACATGCCAAGCCTGCGCGACACCTGCTGCGAATACGCGCGCTGTCTGAACCTGCCCGCACTGCGCACGGGAAAACTCGCCACACTCCTACGCATGATCCGCCTGAACGTCAACCGGAACACGTGCAAGGCGACACCCGTATACGCGCGACTCATACACGTATTACGCCGCAAAGCGCAACAGACCATCGACTACGTGGACGCGGATCAGATCATCCTAGGCGAATGCCCCACGACAGACTGCCACCACATCGTAAGAGCCATGCCGACCGCCATGTTCGCGCCGAAATGCCCCGACTGCGGCCAAGTGTACCCGGTCTCGGCAATCCGAGCGTACCGGCGTGGAAAACTCCTCGAATCACACATCACCGGCACGCAGACCGAACTCCGCCGACTCCTCAAACAATGCGGAATCATCATCAAACCCGCCACCCTGCGCAGCTGGGTCAACAGGGGCGAACTCAAACCCGCCACCACCCATTCGGACGCGCGCAAACGCGAATACCGGCTAAGCGACGTGTACCGTCTCGCGGTACACGATCCAGAACGCGAGACAACCATCTGGATGCTGCTCCAAAACCAAACCGCCAACCAAACCACGGAACAGGAAAACGAATGATAGACCCCATCGAACACAGCCTCACCGAACAACAGAAAACCGACCTCGCACACGCGATAGGCGCGATCATAGGCGAATACACGCCCTACGTCCTCTGCATCGACACAACCCCCTTGGACGAAACCGAAGAAGGCATCTCCAACCACGTCATCAACCCGCACACGAGCATATTCCACGCCATCGGACTGCTCTACAGCGAACTCGACGCGCTCATGGACTAGCCGAAAGGAAACACGCATGACCACAAGAATCACCATCGAGGAACACGGCAAAACCATCACCTACCAGGCACGCAACCTCAAGGAAACCATCGAAACGGTAGACGCGCCCGCACTATTCGGCACCAGCCTCAAAACAAGCCGCACACTGCACACGCTCACATTCACCACGGAAGAACACCAATGAGCCAACACACAGACACCACCCAAACCACGCCGCACGAACACATACCAAAACGAAGATCATCGAACTAATGAACCAAGCGCGATCCGCAGAGCGCGACGCCGAACACAGAATGGTCACGGAAAACCAGCGCTCACCGAAATATTACCTTGCAAAAGGCGAGAATATCGCGTTCGGTATCATTGCCGATTCCATCAACGACATCCTCGGCTGCAAGACTGAGCCAGTGAAAGAGGCAAACAAATGAAAATCCACATCGTCGCCGCCGACTTGGACGAAGACGGCATCCACGCAGCCTATTACGGCGAATACGTCTCACTCATGGGAGCGTATTCGACACGACAACAAGCCGAACAGCGCATAAACGAACTCAAAAACACGGGCATATTCGGCCTGCGAATCATCGAAACCACACTCGACACCGATACTCGAACATTCCTAGGAGGATACGACGAATGAGCACGATCAGAAACCGCAGCCGCATGAAAAACAGCAGCTTCGCGATCCCAAGCGAACGCAAATACCCGATACCCGACATATCGCACGCGCGCAACGCACTCGCGCGAGTCGCGCAACACGGCACGGCCAGCGAACAACGCCAAGTCAAAAACGCGGTACGGCGCAAATTCCCATCAATCACCATCGACGGGAAACCCACCAAAACCAGCAAGAAAACCACTCGCAAAACCGGAAGGAAAAAAGCATGACCACGATCATGGAAATCAGCGGCGCCACCGACAACATCAACTACACGCGGCCAAACGACGCCGGAATGGATTTGAAAGCACTCGAAGCCACCACCATCACCGCGCACGCGCGCACGCTCGTTCACACGGGCGTATACGCGGCAATCCCCGCCAACCACGTCGGCCTCGTATGCCCCCGAAGCGGCCTCGCATTGAAACAAGGCATCACCGTGCTCAACGCGCCCGGAATCATCGACCCGAACTACAGGGGCGAAATCGGCGTGATCCTCCACAACACCACCGACACCTCCATCCGAATCGACAAAGGCGACAGGATAGCGCAACTCGTCATCACACCATGCGCCTACGTGATAACACGACCAGTCCCATACCTCGACGCCGGCACCGAACGCGGCACGCAAGGCTTCGGCAGCAGCGGCAAATAAACAGGAAAAGAGACACGAACATGAACAACAAAAACACGCTGAACCTCACACCGGCGGCAGACACATGGCGCGGCAAACTCCACCAACTCGGATACACCTACGACCATCAACGCATGGAACCCCTCATAGGCCTCTACGAGAGCTGGACAAACACGCGCGACAACACCTCCTGCACCGTATGCATCGACCGATACGACGACATGCCAACCTCATTCACCTTCACCGACCGCGACACCAACAATTCAACGGCAGTCAACCTGAACGAACTCATGCGCCTGGAACACGTCACCGGCACCAAAGAACTCACGCCACCGCAAGTAACCTACGTGCCAAGGCGACGGTAAAACAAAAAGAGCGGCTAAACACGCGCCAGCACAAGACCAGCGCACGTTTAGCCGCACTATCGCCAAATCAGCGACAGTCAAGCGATCCACAATGGCCCCGAAACAAACAACATTCCCTACGATTCAGCGCGTGTTAGCCAACGCCTGAAACTCACCCTCACTATCCTCTGGATAGTGGAAACGCGCCTCAATGCCCTGCGATTCCAATACCGCAGCGACCTCACGCGCACGCGCGTTCACCAGCCGATAATCACCCTTGTCACGCCCATACCTGTCGTAATGCGCCTGACTACGGTAATACAACAAGTCCACATGATCCGGCAAACGACCCTGCTTTTCCGCCACGTCCTCCACGGCATCCAAAACAGTCTCAACCGCCTTCACATGCTGCTCCAACAAGCCAGCCAAATATTCGCGCACATCCTCCGGCGGATCATACTCACCCGGCTTCTCCCAACGTTTCACCGTCAGGACCGCGTTGCCGAAATGATCCGCCAGCATCTTCTGACTGACGCCGCAACGCTCGCGCGCCACACGAAAATCAGCCTTCGACTCGAACACCATAAAACCTCCAAACATTAGAGAACAAACAAACGGGAACGTCGGCTCCCATATGGCGAAACCGCACGGAAGCCGACAAAACATGCGTGCGAGACTAGTCAGCCCTCACGCAGTCGAACACCAGCAAATCGGAATCATCGGAATCCGTCCCGACCTTGGAATCAAGACGCCAACCATTCTCTTCAAGGCAACGCCTAATATCCTCGTCCCAATCATCCGCATCCACGTCAGCCGGGGTGAACTCCAAATCGTCCACCATCTCACGATCATCCTGGAAGTCGATGAAATAATCGTAGATGCGAATATGGAACGTACGATCCGTGTCACGCGGATTGCGCAGCATCGCGTCGTTCGGCTCCATGACGTCGATGTAAGCGTTATGCTCGTTGATTCGTTCCGTCCACTCCAGAATGGTCGCCGGATCGTTCAACGCGACGAACCATTCCATAAGCTGATCCGTGTCCAGACCACACGAATAGTCCCAAAGCTCCTTGTCCAGCTTCTCCCAATCGGCTTGAGTGGCGTCATCGTCCTCGCTCAACCGCTCGTACTTGCCGCGCAGCGTTTCGTCTGGAATGGAAAGATGGCCGTCGATGACCTCGCCAATCTTGTCAAGCTGCGTGTAGTAGACGCGCCGATGGAGTTCGGACTTCGGGAACTCCAGGACGTATGAGCCGCTTTCGGCCCACTTGTGGCCGTTGGTTTTTTCGATGCGAATGGTAATCATTTCAATCAACTCCTAGTGTTGTCGGGGGAAGCCTTGCGCTTCCCGATTTACAATTACAAGTATATGTTACCAATGGTAACAGTGCAAGTTGTGGCGTGCCACGACGCGACTTGACACGCCACGAAGAAATCAGCAGCAGCCAGCACGCCTACACACGCACGCCGTCGATCAGATAATCGGCCCCGCACAGTGATATAATCGAGCCGTCGCAAGGCTTGATAACGCCATAGGCGTTGAGCAGTTGGATATTATGGCTATCCATGGTAGTACATCAGGTCCACGTGCTCGGGCGGCTTGCCCTGATCGCCGGTCATGTCGTCGACCGCGTCCAATGCGGCCGCGACCGCCTGGACGTGCAGGTCGAGCATGTGTTCGAGCCAGGCGCGCACGTCGGCCGGAGCGTCGGCCTCACCCGGCTTCTCCCATCGCTTCACGGTCAGGACCTTGACTCGCGCTTGGGTCGCGAGCATCTGCTGGCTGATGCCGCAACGCTCCCTCGCGGCCCTGAAGTCCGCCTTCGATTCGATCATTCTCCCGTTCCTTCCGTTCCATCCACTCCACTTTGGAGTGTTTCTTGCACAGGCCGCGGCTCACCGCGATCCGGTCGCAGTCGGGCCACCGGCAGAGCACGTTGTGCTCCCGGTACCAGGCGCTCAACGTGATGCCGTGGTGCCGTGCCATGTGGTTGCTCAACTGCCTCAGTCGTTCGCCGCAGATCGGGCAGGGCCAGCCGTCGGACAGGTCGCCGGCCGGCAATCCCTTGTCCCGCCGGTAGATCCATTGGTTGTAGTGCCGGTAGCAGTATCGGCCGCACTCGGCGGGTTCCGTGCAATTGGGCACCGCGCATTCGCTGTGCCTCCTTTGTGTCCGTGATACCATTGATATGACCTTTCAAAGAGGTTCTTTCATTGGGGTGTTGAGGTTTCACCAGCAAACTGAATCTTCAACTTGTTTCCGCGGAAGCGGACTTCCAAAAAGGGACGGCCGGCCGCACACCGGCCGTCCTTGTTTTATTCCGCCGTCACGCCCTGAACCCGTTGTTCAGGGCGTTGATGACGGCCTCTTCGCGGGTGCGGCCTCTAGCTTCCACGTACCGCAGCTGGTATTTGTCGAGCACGACCCAATGGACGTCGTAGGCGATTTCCTCACGTCCGTAGGATGCAATGCAGGGATAGTCGTAGCCTGCCGGATGATCGAAGTCTTCGAACGTTCTGCTGTAGGGAACCTCGCGCTTCTTCGCGCAGTTCATGGCTTCGCGCACATCGGCAATGGTGGCGCCGGTCTCTTCCGCGATTTCACGATAGCTCTTCATTTTTCTCCGCCTTCCTTCACTTGGCATCCACAAGAAACGATGAATAGAAACGCCCGTTATGGAACACCCGGCGAACCGACAGTTCCGCGTCGGGGTATGCGGATCGCATGACTTCCAACGCCTTGCGTTCCGCCGCATTGAATCCATCGTGGTGCATCCGCAGTGAATGCGTATGGTAGCAGCCGTCTTCTTCGAGGACGCTCCAGCGCAACGTGGCCATCTGCTGCGGAATTTCAGCATCGAATCTGTCTGCGGTGTAATCGAACTCCTTCGTGATCATTTTTCAGTCTCCCATCGAGATTGTGGGGATGCCTTGCGCTTCCCGCCTTGTTGATTACAAGTATATGATACTGTTGGTATTATTTCAAGTCGGGCGTGTCGCATCCCGTCGTCATTTGGGACACCATGGCCGGCGGGAATGGAAGCATACGGCGGACGCGCCGCGCGCTTCCATCCCCACGCCAGGCGTAAGCCTGGATGGAGCCACCGCCTAGAATCGTTCGGCGAAATCCAGGAGCGCCTGTTGGAACGACGGCTTGAAATCCCCATCGGGCAACAGCTCGTCGACCGCCGTTCCGGTTGCGCCGTCGGGCAAAGGAACGGCACACCATTCCGGTGGAATGTCGGTGAAGGGCTCGTCGCAGTCCTCGCTGATCATGACTCCGACCGGTTTGCCGTCGAGGAGAATCAGGGCGCGCGGGGTCATGCATCCTTTTTCGAGCCGGAATTCCCCTTTGGATGTGCGCAGCGGATATTGGAAGGATTCAGGCAGACCGCCTTGTCTGGACTCGCGAAGGAGCAGACGGACGGGATCGAAGTATTCCAGCGCGGGATACACCCATTCGCATCCGCTCCAACGGTCCCGCACCCTGTTCATGCCGTCCCACCCATCCCGGTTCCTCTTCGGGGTGGGAGGAACCGCGAATCTCCGTTTCGAGTCGGCCTGGCGCCAGTTGGTGCTGTAATTCGGCGCGGCCTGGTAGGCCAGACGGATGAGGACGTCGAGGGTGCATGGCGAATAACGCCGCGCGTTGTATCGCGCGACGAGGCGGTATGGATCAGCGGCGGGCGTGTTGAGCACGGGTTTCAGCGATGCCATGTGCTCTTCCGAGACCGTGGCGCCGAGATCGTCGGGCAGGCCCACGCAGGTGACCCAATCACCCGACTCCGCGTCGTTCCACGCATGGTCGCGGCAGTATTGGCCGCGCAGCATGCGAATCAGCCGGCGGCGGACATTCTTCGCCAGAACGGGGTGGGACGAGAATTCGAGCGGCCGGCCCAGCGTGTCGTGGTTCACTCCATCAGGCGTGGGGATGGCTGTCCGGTTCCCGTATCTGTCCACGGCGGTCACGGTCCCTTCGGCGCGTCCGGCGTCCACGGCGTCGAACACCTCGTTGATGTTGTCCTCCACGAACGCTGGTGGGACGAGACGCGGCTGGACGCCGTCGTTCATGGGCACCGCAAGCATCACTCGTCCCCTTCTTCCGTGGAGGCGAGACGCGTTCTCAGGTCCCTCAACCGCGCCAACCGTTCCTCCGCCGTCCTGATGCGCTCGTCGACGGCGGTCAACGTGTCGCCGTCCGGTTCGGACAGCTCGAACTTGCCCGGCTTCAACCGTTCGAGGAAACTGATCGGCACATCCCACACCAGCAGTCTCAGCTTGCCGGACCGAAGGTTCAGGTCGTTGAGCACGTCCGACTTGGGCCACACGCCATCCACGAGAGCGGTGTTCGACGCCATGCGCGGCGGACGGTCGCCCTGGAAGCGGAACACCAGATCCCGGCCGGCGAACCACACGTGCCGACCGTCGTTGCCGCTGTAAACGTACATGTAGTCGTATGGGTCGATGGTGACGGCCACGCGCTTCTCGGATTCCACACCCTCATGCCACCAGAACCACTTCCCCAACGCCTCTTTTACCAGGCGTTCCACCTGCGGATTGAACGTCCACGTCTTCGATGAATCGTCGAACACGCCGCCCAACGCACGCGCGCGGCGCGCGAACTGCGGGTTGTACGGCACGCCGACCGTCAAACGGTCGGCGTCCTTGACGATCTTGACGTCATTGAAAGCTGTCATGACAATTCCTTTCACAAAGCCGCGCGGGACGCGACGGCGATTGATAAAACGGCACGGACAGAGTGCCCAAAGAAGTCCATTCCCGATTGAATGGAAAACAAAATCTGAATTCGATGGCAACGCGCCGCAAGGTGTCGGCGCGTTGCCGTGCTCCTGTTGGCCGAGCGCCCGTTCCCCTCAGCAGATGCTCGCCGCACCGTCATCGCATTTGTCGCACAGCCAGCAGGGGATGCCGCTCATGTCGACGGCCTTGTGGACGTTGCGCGTGCCGCCGCACAGTTCGCACCGGTGCGAGGCGGTATGCGGCCGGGTGGTACGCGTGCCGCCGCGACGGTAGCCGCGGCGCTCCTCGACCGGGGTGCCGAGCACGTATTCGACGCCGTCGAGGACGAACGGTTTGGATGCCTTGGCGATCGAGACCCACTTCTTCTCCCCATTGCGCTTGGTGACGGGGAACTCGTTCTCCCCGGCCTCCCGGTAGTTGTCCCACCATTCCCTCGGGATGCGGACCAGCCATTCCCCATTGCGGCTCTTGGTCCAAGTCGGTACCGGTTCGATGTCGCTCATTTCAATCAGTCTCCTTGAGTCAGTGGGGATGCCCTGCGCCTCCCGCTTGTTGATTACAAGTATATGATACCAATGGTATTATTTCAAGTCGGGCGTGTCGCAACAGACACGCCACAAAAAGAAAAAACGTCAACAGTCAACCGGCTTGATATAGCCGATAACAGCCATGTCAAAAACTGATCTCGTCATGCCACGTCAAAAACTCCTTGGTTATCAAATCACCCGACGTGACCCGCTCGTACAGCCACGAACGATACGACAACCACGCATGATCCCGCGCCACGTCACGCAGCCACATGCAGCACAACACCAATGGCGACTGATACCGCCAAACGTCACAATCACGCATACGATCATGGAACATGAAACGATAAACCGGCATGATATAATCTCCTTTGCGGTTAATTGAATTTTGTTCATTGGTTTTCGATTGATTGCAATAGGGGCGCGTCCTTTGTGGGGGACACGCCCCCAAACTTTTACTTAACGGCTCAACGCCACGTGACAACCTTGCTGCCGTCCACAAGCACGTAAGACGTGCCCCTATGGTTGCCTTGACGCTTGGCAGCCCACTTGCAAACCGCCTGATACGCGCTACCCGACTCGTTATCGGCGGTAAACGAACCATCCTCCAACACGCACGCGGGAATATCATCCCACGAATACGCGCTGGCGGCCGACTGCGGATTATCCGCACGCCATGAATCCCACTCACGCACGGTAGCAGTAGACGCGCCACCCAACGCCTGAGCCTGATCCACAGCATCCAAATGACCCGCCAAACCGACAACAGCAGTGATAGCAGCGACAGCGGCAACAAAACGAATCCTGGAAACTTTCAACATGATTTGCTCCAAACCGGCAAACCACATACAATGTGATTTGCCCTTGACTAGTAATGATTTGCATTAAAGATTTGCCCAGTTAAGGGCACACCCTTAAAAGGGATTGATTGATTGATTGAACGCGGCGGCCGCCAACCAACTGGCGGCCGCTGTTCTATCACATCACGCCACGATCAGAACAATGGCTCCGCATGCAATGAATCCGGCAACGCGGTAGCCTGGATCACGTTAGCGATATACGCGGTAAGCAACGCTGGCGACGCTCCCAACTGCCGCATGACCGCCTGAACATTCCTATCCACGGCGGAATAACCCGAAGACTTCAAAACCTTCGCGACTTGCTGATCCGTAATAGTGAAATGAGCCATGATATTTTCCATCCTTAAAACGATTGATGAACGATGATTGATGATTAGAAGATGGGTAGCAGCGGCATGGAAGCCGCCACTACCAAAAGTGATGTGATGTGAACTGCTATGCCGCGAGTCTCAAACCATGCAGCTTGAGGTAGACCGCAATGTCACGCTCCACTTGCGCGTCACGCCGGTAGAAGTCGCGGTAAGCGATCACACCACCTGACTTGTCAAAAGCGACATACGCGACGCGCCTACCCTTGCTATCACGGAACCCGCGCGGCTTATGCGAGTACATGCCGAACACGTCGGCAAGCTCCCGCACACTCTTACCGCCTGGAATAGTGACCTTGCGCACCACAACCGCTGAGGAAGTCCTCACAACCTCATGCGGCTCCGTGGCCGGTGGCACTTCGGGAATCTCCCGCGTGACCGCCTCAGGCTCAACCGGCTTAACGTCCACCACAGTCTTAGGCGTGGTCATATCACGCGAATGCAACGCCATGATGAACGCCGCCGCCTCACGGTCGGAAGAAACACAATCCTCACGATACCGGTTGAACGCCGTGAGAACATTACGCGGATACTCGCCATTATCGAACGCGGCCGCCGCCGCGCCGTAATCATTAGGCGACACTTCGGAATCGTAAAGCATCCCGTAAATATCATCGAACACTTGCGCAAACTCCGCGATCGTATGACCATGCAACGCCACGTCAACACTTTCAGACTGTTCAGACCGTTCAGGCGTTTCCGACTGTTCAGGCTCAACCGCTTCCGCGTCATCCTCAAACGACTCAGGCGCCTCGTAATCGGCCGGCGACAAAAACGACACGTCACGCGACAACAAAACATGCCCATCACGATCAGCGCCAATCTTCCAACCATGCTTAACGTCGATAGCGTTGAGCGTGTAGCCGCTAGGCCGCGTATCATTCTCAGCCGCAACATACGCATAATCCGCGTACAACACGGCTTCCGGTACCTCGCCGATCTCCTCAACCACATACCGCATATCACTATCGGCGACGCGCACGCCACTCCACGCGAGAGCATACGCCTTAGCGCTGGTACGCACCTTGTTCGCACTAGCCTTAGCATCGCTATCAAGCCGCCACGACTGCACGCCACCACGCTCACCATACAACCACAGTGCCGGATTCGTGGTCGTATTGACATACATTCCCTTAACGCCGTCGGTCTCCTTGTTGAAACCCCACATGCCCATGATCTTCTGGACCATAACAAACCCCTTAAAAATCGAAAAGGAAGAACTAAAAACAAAGAATGATGCCGCATTAATACGACACCATGAAAACAGAAGTGAAACCACCACAAGGGCGCTGAACGCGCCCCGCACAAAACCACTAAGGCCGCGCCACCGAAGCACCTAGTCCAGGCACTCCGCAGTAGGCTCGCATTGCGCAAGCCCACTCACCTGAGCCTTGCTAAGCCGCCTCGTACCAAACGCCAAAGCACTGACCATATCCAACAAAACAATGGCGTTCTCCCGCGTCGCCGGAAGCATACGCTCAGACCGCAGCACATACCCGCAGCCACCACGCTCCACCTGAGGGTTATACCTGCCGCGTTCAACGCCATCCAAACCCTCAACGGACTCGATAAGCCACGTCGGACGACCATTGTTAAAACGCTTATTAGCAATAGCGGTAAGCATGACGCCGATCCTGCCACCCTCAGCGGTAACACCATCGAACGTCAGCCAATAACGCTTAGCATAATCGTTATCCGCAAGCGTCACGAAAGTCTTGATATTACGCATTTTGATACTCCATTCCAGCCCCCTTGATAGAATGAGAGGGCTCTAGTTAAATCGGATAAATTACTGAGCAATTGAGCCGGATAGCCGCGAACTATCCGGCTCCACTCATAAGTGGGCTACCGCCCCCGTAAAGAGAGGGATAGCCCTAGCGGAATTACTCCGCCTTAGAATCATTGTCAGAATCAAGCAGCTTGCGCGGATTAGATACGCGCAAGGCATCACATAGCTTTATCGCGGTAGCCAAAGTCAACCCAGAAATTGGCCTAATACCACTCTCCAAGTTTCCAATAGTTCCGTGTGACATGCCTACTTTTTCCGCAAGCTGCCGCTGTGTCATGTGGCGCTTGATTCGCAACTCTTTTAAACTCATGGCCCCTGATACGCTCCTTTCTTTTTAGGGGCCATTCTAAATCGCCTATGTGGTACGCAGCAATTCCATGCCGGTAAACGTACCGCGCTTTATGACTCTCGCCATGTCCATTCTTAAATTCTCAAGCTACCGGGGAGCCGCCTCCGTCTCTCACCCGTTGGCGTTCCGTTTTCGTTATGGCTACACCGTACCACGCTCTACAGAGGTAGAGCAAATCGGGATAAAACAGACCGCGCCAAAACCGTTGTGCCACATACGTTCCATCGGCGTGTCGCAACCACCACGACACGACACAAAAAGACATGGCGAGAGAGAGACGCGAGACGTGAGCGACGTCGCTCACCTGGGCACGATGGTAGCGACGTGAGCGAGAGCGCGACATGCATTAGGCACGACGGCTAGGCACGACGGCTAGGCACGACGTGAGCGTAATCGCGCATAAATACGATCGCACCCGCGCGATAGCACACGACACGCCAAACCACAATAGAACAGACGTTCGATGCACCATACAACAATCGAACACATGTACCAACGTTGCATATACAACAAACACCGGGGGCGGGGGAGGGTACCCCGGCACCCGACCCGGAGCCGCTGCGCCTCTAGTGCTGACGCTGAATGCTTTCCCGGGCAAATTTTGAATAGCCGTTACAAGGTGTGTCGTCGTTGAAACGGCGCGGATTCACGTTGCCTTTCGGCCGTGCAACGTTGCTGCAACGTTGTTGGTGAGTATGCTGTCGCATGTCGGAATGGTTTTGGGGTTGAGCAGCCCTGTTGGTTTACGTTCCGGCGTTTGGTTGGCGGCGTTCCTTCGTCTGGCGGTGTGGCCCTTCCGCTGGATGGTTTGCGATTCGGGGGACGCCGCTAGGGGCGGTGGCTGGAGCTGGCCGTGCATGCCGGTCGTTGGGTTCGATTCCCTTGCCGTCCACGATCACATCCCGTGTGCGGGTGTGGGTTTTTTGTCCCTGTAGCTCAATTGGTAGAGCTTTTTCGTTCGTGGTCTTTTGTTTGGTTCTCCGCCACGTTCATTGTTTGGATGCCGGTTCGATTCCGGTCGGGGACTCTGGGGGAGTGGGCGTTTCCGAGGGTTTACTGTTTCCTTGTTTGTGATTGCCTCGTGAGATTCGCCCGCTCTCTTTGCTTCGGTCGCGTGGCGCGGTGATGGATTGGTTGCGTCTGTCATGTGCGGGTTCGATTCCCGTTCGGGGCACTCGGGGTACCGGCCGTGGCTTGGTTTTGCTGCTTGTGACTCCTTATAGCGTTGTCGCTGCGGCCGGTTTCCTTTTTCTTTTTACTGGGGGTGCCTGTGGTTTGGTCTAGTTCGCGTCGGCGTGAACGGTTCAATCCTGATTGGCAGCGTACCCGCAGAATCATTTTGAAGCGTGACGGATACCGTTGCCAGTGGCCTGTGAAGGATGATTTCGGGAACGTGCGTTTGTGTGGCGCTCCCGCGAACGAGGTGGATCATAAGCGGCGTGATGGCGTCCATGATGATGATTCGCCGGATAACCTGTGGGCTTTGTGCCATTGGCATCACCAGCGGAAGACCGAGAGGGAGTCGGCTGAGGCGCGTCGTAGGAAGAGTGCGCGTCGGAAGGAGAATCAATGGTATTCTCACCCGGCTTTCAAGTGAACGACCGCATGTGCATGGTCGCGGGTTGCCATAACGTGGCTTGCGCTCGTGGCCTGTGCCGTCACCATTACAATCGCGACCATTATTCGGGTTCGCCGTTGAAGCCGGTTCGCCAGCGTATGTGTCCTCAATGCCATAAGTGGTTCAATCCCGGCAGGTCGGATCAGTTGTTTTGTTGCGGCGGATGTCGTGTGGCTTACAAGCGTGCGCGTGACAAAGGCGCTGTTCTGCCGTTGAAGCCGGAGACGACGTTGTTCGTGAAGCCTGTCGCTGAAGAGGATGTGGGGCCTGAGCTGGTGGTCGAGCAGTTCACTGATTCGCAGGTTGTCGAGAAGTGCGGTGGCTTGTGTGCGAAATGCCATAAGCCCGTTGATGTTTCCGATGGTGGCGTTGATGGCGCCGCTTTCGTGTGGAGGGTTCCTTTGGAGAAGTCGTTTTCCGCGACTTTGGAGAATCGTCTGCTGGTTCACAGGCGTTGCGTGGGGTGAAACGCTTTCCGCTTCGCTTTATTGCCCTGGAACGGGGCGGTTGTGGAGTGGTCAATGGCTGGTAATGGTCGTAAGGCGAAGAAGTCTTCGAATATGGTTTTGAAGGCTCCTGATTGTCCGATGGGTTTGGAGCTTCCCGCTGTTCGTCCTGACGGGCAGGAGTGGCTTCAGCGTACCAAGGATTGGTATGAGTCGCTTCGTGTGAGTCCTCTTGCCCAGCGTATGGGTGTTGAGGCCGACTGGTATGCGGTTCAGGATTTGGCGTTGTTGAAGGATGATTTCTGGCGTCCGAGGACGAAGGGGCGTTGGATGCTCGCTTCGGAGATTCGGCAGCGTGAGGCCACTTTGGGTATCACGCCGGAAGCTCGTGTGCGTTTGAAGTTCGATGCTCCGCAGCCGGATGATATGAAGGCGTCCGCGTATGAGGGTGATACCGAGGGTGCGCGGAACGTGCAGCGTAATAGGCAGCGTGCTTCCGCATTGGGTTTACGGGTTATTGACGGTGGTGCCTGATGCATACGCGGATTCCCGAATTGCATGGCGAGGATTTGACTCGTTCGATGGGGATGTTCGCGGTCTGGTGGATTGAGACTTTCTTTCGTGTCGGGCGTGGTGGCGGCGTTGGTTTGCCTGAGACGTTCGACATGGACGAGTACGTGTTCATGCTTCACGCTTATGCGTTGACTGAGTGGGGTACTCGCCGGTTCAATCGTGTGTTTTATTCGCGTGCGAAGGGTAAGAACAAGTCCGGCAAGGCCGCTGGCATCTGCGCTTTCGAGGGGCTTGCCCCGTGCCGTTTCGACCATTGGGCGGAGAAGGGCGAGACCTACACGTTCCTTGGCGAGACGTACCCGTATGCGGAGGGCGAGCCGGTCGGCCATATGGTGCAGATGCCGCAGATTCTATGCCTCGCCACTGCGGAGGGGCAGACCGGCAACATCTTCGATTCGATCTACTACAACTGCGATCAGGGTCCGTTGAGCCAGCTGAAAGGCGTCGGCCTTGACGTCGGCCGTACCCGTATCGGCCTGCCCGAGGGCGGGGAGATCATTCCGACCACGAGCGGCGCCGCGTCCAAGGATGGCGGGGTGGAGACGTTCGCGGCCTGCGACGAGACGCACCTGTACAACACGAACAAGCTGCGCAACATGTACAAGACCGTGCAACGCAACCTTGGCAAGCGCAAGGGCGACGCCGACCCGTGGATTTTGGAGACCTCGACCATGTACAAGCCGGGCGAGGAATCCATCGCCGAGACTTCGTACAAGTATGCGTGGGATACCGCCAGCGGCAAGATCAAGCATCGCAGCGGCATTTATTTCGACCATGTGTATGCGAACGTAGATCTGGACGATTTCGCCGACGAGAAGAGGATTCTCCGCGCCTTGCAGGTCGCGTATGGGGCGAGTGCGAAAAGCTCCGACGGCAAGGATCATCTGATCCTGCCCGATGGCCGGATGACCGTGTTGAACGATGATGGGGCCGATTCGGAGGGGCACACGTATTGGGACGGCGAGTTGGGGCCGTCGAGGGACGGGTGGATTGACCTGAATGGTCAGATGGACCAGATTTACCAGCCCGATTCCGATCCCGCCGATTCCATGCGTTATTTCTTCAACACGCTGTCAAGTGTGCGTGACGCATGGCTTGCCGAGTCGGACATCCAATCGCACATGCTGTATCGGGACGAGATGCATACCGCGTTCAATTCGATTCGTCTCGACGGCGCCTGGCAGAAGTTCGTGACGAAGAAGGAGCCGATCACGTTGGGTTTCGATGGTTCCGTGTCGGATGATTCGACGGCTCTTGTGGGCTGTCGCGTATCGGATGGCATGTTGTTCCTGATAAAGCTCGAATCCGCGCCCGATGGTCCCGAGAAGGCCACTTGGCGTGTGAACCGTGAGGCGTTCGACGGCATGGCCCGGTGGATGCTCGACAATTACAACGTCGTCGGCTTTTTCGCCGACGTGGCGTATTTCGAGCAGATGATCGGCGGCTGGGAGAAGGACTACGGCAGGAAGCTGAAGGTCGGGCCGCGCAGGAACGGCGACAAGATCAAGTTCTGGACGAACAACTGGTTCAAGGACATGCAGGTCGCTTTGGACAACGCGCATACCGCGTTCCGCTACCCGTACACGGTTCCCGAGAAGAAGGGCAAGCCCGTCAAGGACGATATAGCGTTGCTGGCCGACCCGCGATTGGTGAACCATTTCCGCAACGCGCGCAGGCGTGAGACACGTACCGGTTATGCGATTTACAAGGAGTCCCCGAACTCGCCCGACAAGATCGATGCGTGCATGGCCGGATTGCTGGCCTATACGGCACGCGGAAGGTATCTGGAGCTTGCCGATGAAAAGCGTCGTTACGCACCGTACCGGATTTACTGATGTGAGGTTTCCTGATGTCTGATTTGAAGTTGATGATTAAAGGCGCCTCGTCGGACGATGACGACGCCTATTTCCTGACTTCCCTTGCCACCGTTTGGAGCAGGCGCATGCCCGCGCTGGCGCAGCTGCGTCTGTTCATGGATGGTCGTGAGAGCGTCGATAGCAATAGCGTCCCCCAAGGCGTTGACCCGGACGCGGCTCCGGTGTACCGGACGATGCGCTCCTTGGGCGTGATGAATTTCGCGCGGCGCATCAGCGAGAGCGTGACCGACCGGCAGCAGCCTAACGGCTTCCGCAAGGTCGAGGACACGTCGTTGAGGGACACGGAGGCCGATCTCGTGGCGAAGCGGTGCGGGTTGCCCGCGTTGCTTCGACGGTTCATGTTCCCGCAGAAAGGCACTTACGGCTGTTCGTTCGGATTCGTCACGCGGGGGCGTGGAAAGCGTTCCATCATCGCGTTGAGTCCTTGGGAATGCTGGATGTCCGATGACGCGGATTCCGCGATCATGTACTCGCATGACGAGCGTTCCGGGGTCGAGAGGATGCGGCTTTTCCGTATTCTGCGCGACGATAAGACGGGGGAGCCGAAGGAGGTCTACTCAAGGCTCGCCGTCAGGGACAGTGATCGCACGGTCGTTGACCCGAACGACTATCAGGCGTTGGGGCGGTTCCTGGACAAGTATTCCAGGAACGGCACGCTCTGGACCCCGGGCGATGATTGGCGTTGGGATGGGGGCAAGGAATCATGCGATTACGCGCTTCAATGCGAGTCGCTGCCCATCGTCAGGTTGAGCACCATCGACGGATTGGGTTTGTTCGAGCCTTATATCCCGACGTTGCAGCGTATCGACCGGCAGGTTTTCGACCGGTTGTGCATCACGATGATGCAGGCGTTCCGCCAGCGTGCCATCAAGGGTGATCTTCCGCTCACGTATGGCGACGAGGACCCCGAGGTGTTGAACGGTGAAGCGAGTTTCGGTGATCCCATCGACTATTCGAAACGGTTCGCGACCAGTCCGGCCGCTTTGTGGCAGTTGCCGCAGGGCGTGGATATTTGGGAGTCGCAGACCGTTGACACGACGCCTCTGATGACGATCATCTCCAATGACATCAAGCATTTGGCCGCGGCTTCCGGCACGCCGTTGGATATTCTTTCGCCCGACGTGCAGGGTTCCGCCAGTGGAGCGGAGTTGAAGCGTGAGACGTTGAAGTTCAAGGTCCAGACGATGAACGAGCTGGATTCCGAGCCTATCGTCCGCATGGTCCGTATGGCTATCGCGTTGGATGGCGGCGAGGTTCCCTCGGGTTCCGAGTTCGAAATGGTTTGGAAGCCGATGGAGACGACCAGTTCCCTTGAGTTGGCTCAGGCGGCTCAATTGCTGTACCAGAGCGGCTTGCTGGCGCGTAGGACGGTGCTCACCCACAAGTTGGGGTTCACCGCCCAGGATGTTGCCGAGGACGACATGAATCGCATGGCCGACCAGTTCAACGTTTCCGATGGCGGCGGCTCTTCGTCCCAGCGGCCTGTGATGACCGGCGCCGTCGCTCCGGCCACCGGTTGGGACGCTGAATCCCAGTCAGCCGTTGACGGTTTGGAGCCTGATGCCGGCGATAGTGATGGTCGGGAGGTCTGATGGCTGGCAAATCCTTGGCGGCGTTATCCACGACTCTTGACGAGGCGCGGGAACGCATGGTGGCCGCTTACGTGAAGCAGGCCAGGGCCATGTGGAACATGCTTGCGCCTTCGGACTGGTGGAATGACGGGATGACGTTCGGCGTGGCCGCACGTGCGGCCTTGTTGGAGATCGCGCTTATACAGCAGGTGCGGCAGTTGGGCGTGCAGTACGCGGACGAGACGTTGAGGATGCTTGGGGTGAAGCCGTCGGGGAACGTGGCTTCGCTGGTGTTCCCGCGCGCGAACGCCGACCCGTGGCTTGTCGCGGCCCGTCCTGCCGACTCGTATCGTGGCGCCGCCGTCAAAGCGCCATCGTTGCGTCCCGTGGAATGGCCGTCGAAAACCGATGAATCGTTCGCCGAGGTTGACAAGTGGCTGCGTCAGGCGTTCACGCGCTTGGAGACGGCTGTCCAGGAGGACACGCTTCGCGCGTCCACCACCGCGACGATAGGCCGGTACAAGGGCAGCCGTGTTGACCAGTATCGTCGTGTGCTGCATCCCGAACTGTCGAAGACCGGTTCGTGCGGCCTGTGCGTCGTCGCGGCGGACCGCTGGTATTCGACAAGGGATTTGCTGCCGATCCACGCGAACTGCCATTGCGGCATCGCGCCTGCCGGAGCCGACTACGATCCCGGCTACCAGTTGAACCAGAAGGATCTGCAACGCCTCTACAAGGCCGCTGGCGGAACACGCGCCGACCTTTTGAAGCAGGTGAAGGTCATGGGCGTGAACCATGGCGAGTTGGGGCCGATACTCAGCGAGTACGAGGCCGACCGGCATCAGAACGGCGTTCCCGCGAAGGATGCGGAACAGTGGCACGTTCCCGACCGGCAGACCACGTTGAAGCAGATCCAACGCATGGAGAACCGCGCCATCGAGTTCAACCGCCGTTACAAAGAGGTTCGTGACACTGGGAAGGATGTTTCGTTCCGGTATGAGGGACGCAAGTACACGTTCTCGCCGTCGAAGCATCTCAATCAGGCCATGGCATGGCAACGCACCATGCTCAACCAAATGCGCGCCCTGCAACGCAAGGCCGCGTGAAAAACGAAAGGAAATCGAAGCCCAATGGCTGAAAAAACCGATGATGCCGCTGAAACGGCGGCAACGCAGAATGTGTCTGGAACGGACGCGACCACGCAGCCGAACACCGTCGAACCCGATGCGCGCAAGCCATCCGATGATGACGGCGCCGACCAGTTGGGCATGTGGAAGCATCAGGCCCGTGAGAACGAGCGGAAGATGCATGAGAACCGTGATCGTGCGAACGCCGCGGAATCGAAGCTCACGGACGTTGAGGGCGAGCTTGCGAAGGCGAACGTGCGTATCGCGCGGTTGGAGGCGCAAAGGCAGCATCCTGAAATCACCGACGAGGCTTTCGACACGTTGTGCCGTGAGACGGAGCCGGAGAAGATTTCCGCATGGGCCGACGCCTTCGTGAAATTCATGCCAAGCAAGGCCGAAACGGTCGAAGCTGGGCAGCCGAACGATGACGGCGCAGGCCAGGGCTTCATGTCGGCGGCGGCCAAGGAGGCGCTGTCGCACAGCGCCCCCCATATCGGCAAGCAGTCGAACGGCATCGCCGACGCCTACCGGTACGCCGCCGAACGTTCCAGGATCAACATTAAATAAGGAGTAACAGTTATGGCCAATCAGATGGTTCATACCGTTGCCAAGACCGCTCCGAAGGACGACCAGTCTTGGCTTATCAACCGTATCACCGACGGCGTGCGTGAAGCCCAGCTTGACCTTTCCACGTTCACCGCCGACAAGTCCAAGGAGAACGATTACTTCTCGTCCATCTCCGATGACGATTACGAGGCGTGGCTGAAGTCAGGCATCCCGCTGGCGAAGATCACCGACACCAACAATTACGGCCCTTACGACAAGAACGCCACCGATGGCCGCAACGGCACGATCATCGGTTTCCTTGAATCGTCCGTGCATGTCGTGTTCACCCGCACCGGTTTCGAGGACCGGTATCCGACCGTTGGCGTGCGTTACATGGGCGTGATCGACAAGGCGAACCTGCCGTACACGGTCGATTTCGGCGCGGCCCAGCTTGAGGGCCTGTTCCTTGACTACGACAAGGACGCGGCAAACCCGAACGTGAGCGTGCTGAACCCGACCGGCGCTTCCGTCACCGCGATCAAGCTCACCAAGAACGCCCAGGGCGCCATCAACGGCGGCACCGCCACACTGTCCGACAATACCACCGTGAACATCACCGTGGCCTGACGGCATCCGTCCGCCAGAACATCAGAACCCGCCAATCATGGCGGGTTTTCGCATATCTAGGAAGGTTTTCCAATGAGTCTTTTGAACAAAGACATTATCACCCCGGCTGATGCGTCGGCTCTTGTGCTCGGCGCCTATCAGACCACCACGGCGGCATTGCCGTTCGCTTCCATCCTGCCGGACCAGTTCACCGGACTGTCCGTCGAGTGGACGCCGAACCAGAAGAACCCCGAAGCCGACGAGGTGAAGTTCTCCACGTGGGATGCGGAAGCGCCGTATGGCCGTACCGTCGGCGGCGAGAAGCTGTCCTACACTTCGATGCTGCCTTTGCGCAAGCGTATGCGCGTGTCCGAGAAGGACATCGCGAACGGCAGCATTTCCTTGAGCGGCGGCGAATTGCAGGCCACCCTGAGCGATTACTTCGTCCAGTTGGGCAAGGAGCTCGCCTACCGTTTGGAGAAGGCGCGCGTGGCCGTCGCGGTTGACGCGAAGCTCGGCGTCACCGAATCCAACGAAGACGCCGCATGGGATTACGCGCGTGCCGACGCCTTGAACGTCACCCTGTCCGACACCAAGGCCTGGGACCAGCAGGGCGATCCCGTGAAGGACCTGCGTTCCTGGTCCGACCTCATCGATGACAACGATGGCGCGCGTCCGACCGTCATGGTCACGACCCGCAAGGTCGTGAACGCGCTCATGGCCAACACCCTGATTATCCAGTATTTCTACGGCGGCAAGGGCTCCACCCTGCCGAAGCTCGTGTCCGAGGACAATGTGAAGTCCGTTCTGAGCCTGTACGCCGGCATTCAGGACATTTACGTGGTTGACGAGATGTACCGTGATTTCGCCCGCCAGTCCAAGATCACTCTTCCGGGCGGCGTGAAGAGCTTCTTCCCGGAGAACACCGTGCTGCTTATTCCGGCTTTCAACGACGTGAACATGGGCTACACGGCTTTGGGCCCGACCGCCGAGGCGCAGACTCCGGATTACGGCATCACCCGTGAGAAGAACGCCGGCCCTATCGGCGCGGTGTTGAACACCCCGTCCGCGACCCCGGGCTACGAGGCGTACATGAACGCCGCCGCCCTGCCCGTGCTGGTGCAGTCCAACAGCACTCTCAAGGCCACCGTTCTGGCGGCCTGAACCGTTTTCGGGAGGTGAACCATGTCCACCGCGATCATCGACAACATCGATTGGATTGCGTACATGAAGAAGTTCGCCACAGCCGACAGCGAACTGTTCACCGGCGATGACGCGCCGTATGACGAGCAATGGGTCACCACCCGTTGCCGTCGTGCGGCGCTCAGATGCCTTGCCGTGAGTCCGCTTGTCACGATTCGTCTCAGAAAGGGACGGTTGTCGCAGGAGGATTTCGCGCAGGTGGTCTGCGAGATGGTGATTCGTCTGGCGAAATCCACTCAGTTCAAGTCGGAGACGAACGGCTCGTACACGTATACGCGCAATGATCCGCAGCCCGACGCGCCCGGTTATTCGCCGTCGCCGAAACTGTTCGTGTCGAAGGACGACCGCGCCGTGTTGATGGGAACGGAGAATCAGGCTGGCGGCTTCTCCCATATCAGTCTTGGATTCGACCCCGGATATGGGGGTTGAGCATGGCCGTGTATGACGAGAAGCCCCGTAACAGGAGCGTCTATGACGAGTCGGACACGCCGAAGCATGTGCGTGACGATCTGCTGCATCGTGACGTGATCGTGTATCAGGGTATGGAGCCGTTGGTCACGGCGCATGGGAACACCACCGTCCCGAAGACGGTTGATGGTGTTCCCGACGTGCACAAGGTCTACTGCTGTGTGGTGGGACGCACCCAGAAGAACTCGGTCATGAGCGAGAACTGGGCGCAGGACACCACGCCGCAGAGCGTTGGCGGAAACCGTGAGATGAATCAGGTGAAGGTGCTCGCGCCGGAATGGCATGGGGACTTCTACTCAAGGTTCTGGTATGAGGGTTCCTGCTACGAGGTCGATGGTTCGCCGGTCTACCTGCCCGATTCGTCGGACGCGGCGAGGCATTACGAGTTTCCGGCGCGCCGCGTGTACGCGGCCGAACTGGCCCGCAACAAGGTCAGTCCGCCGACGCCACCGGAGGGAGCCGCCGTATGGGGCATGTGAGGCTGCGCCGCGACCTGAATTTGCAGATTGCGAAGCGTTTCGGAGAGAGGGCCACGCGCCCCCATGCGGAGAAGGTCCTGCATCGCGCCAAGGCTTTGGCCGACATGCGGGCGGTGCGTTCGAGCGTGGCCGACCGCATCAGTATCGGCATGCACGGTCATGGCACGCATACGAGCGTGGTCATGAGCGTCACGGGACGTAACGGCGACGAGATCGCGTCCTACTTGGAATACGGGTACGTCAACGATTGGGCGGACCGTCATCTGGCCGGCAAGTTCATCATGAGCGAGGCGAGGTATGGCTGATCTGAGCGTGCGCGGCCAGTTGGACGCCGAAAGCCTGGTCGACGCGCTGTTGAACCGCATCGACTACAAGACGGCAGGTTTCGATTCCGTCAAGGTCCTTCCCCGTGTCATAGCCGACACGGATTCATGGGCGATGGACCATGACGTAATCATCTGGCATTGCGGCGCGCCGTCGCAGCCGGATTGGAACCTGCGCGCGTGGGTGTGGCGGTTCACGTTGTCGTTGACGGTGGTGAACCGTGATCCCGACCGGAATTTCCGGCTGTGCAGCCTGTTGCAGCGGGAGATTTCCAATTGGCCGAACGATTCGACCACGGATTACGGCAGGGTCGGCATGATCGTCGATAATCCGGGTTTCGAGTTGACGGCCATCGGCGACGTGGTGACCACGAAGACCGCCGTGGTGCGTTCCAGCACGAAATTGGTGCAGGCCGGGGAGCCGGTCTGATTCTTCCCGTTCTGTTTTCTCATTTGTTTTGCAAACCCCGTCCGCGTGTTCTCGTGTGGCGGGGTTTCCGTTTTGAAAGGAGCCTTTCATGGCTATGAATGATGGTGCGGTAGTCATCAGCACGCGAGGCGCGGTGTTCCTCGCGGCAGCCGATACCGCTTTGCCGAGCCTGAAGCTGTTCGGCCTGGAAAAGGATACCGTCGGCGATACCGGCAAGCAGTATACGAACATCGGTCATATGAGCGTTGACGATCTGCCGTCGTTCGATGTGGACGGTGGCGATTCCAATACGAAGGACACTTGGAACAAGAGCAATTTCCGTGTGACCTACGATACCGTTACCGCGAAGGTCACGTTCACGAGCGTGCAGGGTGACGCGGATACGCTCAAGCTGATGTTCGACGCGGCCGACATTTCTGGTGGCGGCACCGCCGTCTCGTTGGACAAGGTGGAGCAGAAGAAGGCCGTGTTCGTGTATGTCGCGGACACGTACACCGGCAAGAAGTTCGGCATCTGGATGCCGAACGTGAGCCTTGCGTACAGTGCGATGCCTGAATTGTCCCAGGATGGTTTCAACACGTTCAAGCTGGAAGGCAATATCCTGTCCTCCACCGTGTTGCCGAAGACCGCTTCCGGCAAGTCGTCGTTCATCGGGTTCTATCTTCCGGCTGATTTCGAAAAGGAGGTCTGACCGGTAGTCCTGTTTCCTTGATTCTTCCCCGAACGGGCGGGTCTTTTCTCCTGTCTGCCGCCTGTCCGGGGATTTCCTTTTCTTCTTTACCAGACGGGGTTCCTTTGGCTTTTTGATGATGGGAGAATGTCATGGCTGATGAAGAATCGAAGAACGTCGAGTTTCCGGCTGACTGGGAGGGGTTGAGGCGTTTCGACCCTGTGATGGCGGGTCTGCCGGACATGGTGCAGGCCGAGGATTTCACGCCGCAGCAGTCCGCCGAATACGCGGTTGCGGATGGCGTGCTGGTCGAACGCATCCAGACGATGCATGATGCGGGCTTGTTCGGTGGGAAGATGCCTACGCGCAAGGGTGATGTGGAGAAGGCCGCCCGCAAGACGAACGTCGCCGTCGCGGAATATGTCGGCATTGCCGACCAGTTCTACAAGGGTCTGGCCGTTGATGCTGACGCCTACGCGGATTGGACGAAGGGCCGTAGCGTGTTTGACTTGTTCAACATGTTCTCGCTGCTGCACCGTTTTTATGGTGAGCGTCTGGGAAAATCAAGCGACTCGAAGAAGCGTGCCGGGACTGCCGAGTAGCGGTCGTCTCCGATTTCCGCCGCTTCTACCAGATGAATCTTCCCGCCGACTTGAAACGGTATGATCCGAATTTCCTGTGCGACCTGTTGGACGGGTTGGAGGGTGTGCCGGAGAGCCTGTATCGGGCTTGGACGTTGGAGCATGACGACCGTGCGATGGGAAGGCTGCGACGGCGTGACGGCGGTCCGTTGCGTTTGGAATGGAACGGTTTCGGACAGACGCAGATGCTGCTGTTGGATTTGCAGAACACGTTGGACGCGGTTCGTGTGATGCTCGCCTCGCATTGGAGCGGGAAGAAGCGTGAGCCGCGTCTGATACTGCCGCCCGGCGCGGACGTGCCGGAATCGCGTTCGTCGCATGTGGACGCGGCTTCTTCTTCGGGTCTTGAGAATTACATGACGAGGGTTCAACGCGCGTTCCGCGTGGAGTGACCCTCGTTTCTTTTTGAACCCCGTCACGCCGGTTTCGACGGCGTTTGGCGGGGTTTCGTGTTTACGGGGGTTGCTGGATTATGGCTCGTCAGATGTTTTCCGCCGGAACCGTTTCCGTTGACGTGGTGCCCGACACCAGCGGGTTCATGGCGAAGCTCGACGCCTTGCTGGAGCGTGCGGCGAACAAGAACGTCGATGTGACCGCGAACCTTGACTGGGACGATGGCGCCGCGTCGGCGAAATACCGCGAATGGAACAACAGGGTCGCGGAGATTCAGATCAAGGCCGACGATTCCAACGCGCGTCGTCTCGTGGACAAGTGGGACGGCAGGAACGTCAACGCGCAGCTGTCGTTGGACACGAAGAAGTTCCAACGTGAGCTGGACGGCGTGCAACGCGACCTGAAGAAGGTCAACGTGCAGGTCGGCATGCAGAAGCGTTGGAAGAAGAACGAGGACGCCCTTAAATCGTATATGACGCTGCAACAGCAGCAGGAGCGTCTGACCCGCAGGCAGACCACCCTCATCAAGGACGAGCTGAACAACCGTTTGCAGGCGGTCCGTTCCATGCAGGACGCCCTGTTGAAGGCGAACCCGCTTGGCGATTCGTCTTCGATGTTCACGCGCGAGGCCGCGAACAAGGTGGTCGCCCGCTACAAGAGCCTGTTGAAGCAGGTCGAATCGGACCCGCTCAAGGTCCGCATGCAGATGGACGACGTGGACTACCGCAGCGTGGTCGCACGTCTTGAGGCCATCACACGGCAGAAGGTCAAGACCGCCGAGGAGAACAGCCGCGTCAAACTGTACTTGGACGGCGCGGAGAGGATAGAGAAGCGTCTTGATGCCTTGAGGCATTCCCGTCTGCGCATTCCCGCCGAGATCGAGGTGGAGCAGACCGATCTGGCGAAGCGTCTGCGCGAGGCGGCCGAGAAGGTCAGGCTGAACCCGGACGCGAAGTACGAGCTGAACATCGACGCGGACATGAAGCGTGCCGAGGAGCGGGTCAAGAAGTTCAGGAACGACAATGATTCCTTCGACATGGACGTGGATTTGGAGACCGCCGCCGCGACCGCGCATCTCGCCTATTTCACCCGTCCCCGCACGATCGACGTGTTCGCGAGCTTCAAGGGCACCGACCTTGGGAAGATCCTCAATGGCATGACCTCCGGCGCCACGGGTATTCGGGGCGTGCAGAACGAGTGGCGGAAGCTCGTCACCATGTTCGACTCGTTCGACAAGGTGGTGCCGAAGTGGAGTCTTATCGGCGCCGCGGCGACTTCGGTGGGCGCGGGCTTGTTGAATCTTGGCCGCACGGCCGGTTCGGTGGGCGCGTCCCTGGTGTCCATGAGCAGTGCGGCGTTGGCCGCTCCGGCCGCGCTGTCCGGTTTGGCGGCCGGCTTCTACACGGCGTATTCGGCTGTGAAGACGTTCGGCGACCATGTGGATGTCGCGAAGACGAAGTTCAACGACTTGCAGAAGTCGGTGGGCGGTTCGTTCTGGAACAGTGGCGCGGCGGCGTCGATGACGCGCATGCTGAACGTTCTTGGCGATTCCGGCGTGGTGGACAATCTGAACGAGATAGCCGACGCCGAGGGCAAGGTGTTCGCCCATGCGGCGGACATCGTGGCGCAGGGCGACTACGTGCAGCGTGTGAACAAGGTGCTGTCGAACACGCGGCTTGGCGTCCAGTCGTTGAATCCGGGCGTGGAGAGCCTTACCAAGGCGTTCATCACGTTGGGCGACCAGACGAGCGTGTATCTGCCGCGCATGGCGAACTATGTTTCGCGTAACGCGACGGTGTTCGCCCAGTGGGTCGAGTCGGCGGAACAGTCGGGGCGTATCACGTCGAACATGGAGAAGGCCGTCGAACAGGGCGGCTATCTCATGTCGAGCGTGAAGTCCCTTGGCGGTATCCTCAAGGGAACGTTCGGCACGTTGGCGGAGGGTGAGAACGGTCTTGAGAAGTTCTCCGACGCCATGGGCCGTGCGGACAGGGCAGTGAACGGCGTGAAGTTCCAGGCCACGTTGACGGCTTGGGCGGATGGCGCGAAGCAGGCTTCAGGCAAGTTCCATGATTCGTTCGCGCAGATCGGCGACGCTGCTTACTCGTTGAGGGATACGACCAGGCAGGTGTTCGTTGACGCGGGAACCATCGTGTCCTCCGGCATCGGTTCCGTCAGCAGCGTGTTGAAGCAGTCCGAGTCGGGTATTAGCGCGTTCAGCAAGGGCGTCACGAGTGGTTTCACTCAGGTGTTCGCCGCCGTGCGTAACGCGGGGCCGATGTTCAACAGTCTCACGTCGATGGTCGGCCAGTTGTCCAGCACGTTCGGCGGCACGTTGGCGAACACGTTGAACGCGGCGGCGCCGACGATTCAGGTGCTGGCCGAGGGCGCTTCGGCCGTGGCGAAGGCGTTCGGCAAGCTGCCCGCTCCGATTCAGGCCGTGATCGGCATGTACGCGACGTTCGGGAAGGCCGGCATCAGCGCGTACAATTCGTTGAAGCAGGGCATGTTGCAGAACATCCAGTCCACGTTGCAGTATCGCAAGATCATGAGCCAGTTGGGCATCACGTCGAAGGAGGCTTCGGCGAGCATGAGCGAGCTGGTCCGGGCGATGGCGCGGTTGAAGTCCGGTCAGACCGCTGGCGTGCTGACGGGTGAGGTTTCGGGCATCCGCCAGATGGGCGCGGCCGCGGACGAGACCACTTCCAAGCTGAATCGTATGCACGCGGCGCAGTCCGGTGGCTCCACGGGTGTTTCCTCCGGTTCGACGGGTTCCGTGAGCGCTATGAGGGGTGTTGGCGTGGCCGCCGAGAGCGCTGCGCGCAAGACCGGCTTGTTGAAGACCGCTTTGAGCGGCGTGGTCGATTTCCTTGGCGGGCCTTTGGGCATCGCCATCGGCGCGGCATCGACCGCGTTTGGCGTGGCCGGCAGTGCGATCAGCACGTACAACAATTCGGCGTCGCACACGCAGTCGGTGAACCAGACAGTGGCGAAATCGTTCAAGGAGGTTTCCGGCAACGCCGACAGCGCGGCGAAGGCCGTGTCCGACGCGAAGAAGAACATCAAGAAGAACTGGACCGACACGAGCTACGGCTGGTCCGACGATTCGTCCAACGCGGCGGAAAAGGCGTTGAATGGCTTCCAACAGTGGACAAGCCCGTTCAAGAACGCCTCCAAAGCCGCCGACGCTTTGGGCGTCAGCGTGAAGAAGCTGAACAGCGCGGCCACCGGGTCGAACAGCACTTACGACAAGATGCACGACAAGCTGACCAAGCTCGCCAACGACCATAAGTACATGATTGGCGCGTATGGTCAGACCATCGACGTGAACCAGCAGCAGACAGAAGCCGCTTCCCGTTTGCTTGGCGTGTTGGAGAACTCCCGCAAGGAATGGCAGTCGGGCGCGAAGGCCATCAAGTCGTATGCCAATAGTTCGCAGATCGTTTCCGATTTGAACCAGTCCGCTTCCGACAAGCTGACCTTGCTGAGTTCGTCTCTTGCGGCCAATGGTTATGAGTTGGATAAGAACACGGAAAACAGCCGGGCGAACATGAGCATGATGAAGGATTATGCCGCGTCCACTTTGATCGCGTCCAAGAACACCATGTCGTATTACGAAAGCATCGGCAAGGCGTCCGAGGGCCAGCAGTTGGCGAAGAACTCGATCTACCAGGCCCGTCAGGAAATCATGCAGATGGCCGAACAGTGCGGGCTTAGCGCCGATAAGGCGGCTGAGTTGGCTGACCAGATGGGTCTGATTCCAGAGAACGTGAGCACGAAATTCGATTTGAGCAATCTGGATTCCGTGAAAGCTCAGGTTCAGGACTACATTGACACATTGCCTTTGGCCGAGGGCACGAAGAAGCTTATCCTGAAATATGCCGCCGAAGGTGACATTAACAGCATGGACACGTTGAAGGCTCTTATCATGGGTTTGACTGGCGGCGTTGACCAGAAGACCTATAAGCTGCTTGTCAAGGCGAAGACCGAAGGTAAGATCGATGTTGACCAGTTGGGTGCCGACATCCAGAAACTTTCGGATGGCAAGCATCGTGTCGTGTTGGACGCTGATGGCACTCCGGTCGTTGTCGCTGCCACGAAGGCCACCAACGCGGTCATGAAGATTCCGGCGTTGAAGAAAACGTATTTGAAGGCGATTGCCGAAGGCAAGAGCGATACGGATGCGTTGAAGGCGTCGATTGAATCGGTTCCCGCGTTGAAGAACGCTTTCGTTCAGGCGAAGGCCGAAGGCAAAAGCGATACGGATGCGTTGAAAGACGCGATCAACAGCGTGCCTGAGTTCAAGCAGGCGTACACTCAGGCGAAGACCGAGGGTAAGAGCGATGTTGACGCTTTGATGGTCGCGTTGAAGCTGATTCCTGATTACAAGAACACGCAGTTGAACGCCACGGATAACACCGCTGCCGGCACTGGCACCGCGAAGCAGAACGTTGGTAGCGTGCCGTCAAGTCATGGCACGAGCGTGAACGCCACGGACAATACCGGTGGTGCTACCAGCAGCGCGAAGGGTAATATCGGTAGTGTGCCGTCCAGCCACGGGACGCAGTTCAGCGGCACGAACATGCTGGCGGTTCCCGCTGGCAGCGCTTCTAGCACGATCTATGCCGTGCCTAAGTCGCATAACACAAAATTCAGTGGAAACGCCAGCTCCGCTGAGAGTGCGGCGCAATCATTGCTGAACTGGATTAATCAGATTCCAAGCCATGTCACCACCTTCTTCCAAGGCATTTTTTCCAGCAGCGGCGATAAGAAAGCCACTGGTGGCCGTATCTATGGTCCCGGCACGGATACTTCGGACAATATTCCGTTGTGGGTGTCTCCAGGCGAGGCTGTGATTCGTGCGGCTTCGCTCCGGAAATTGGATGCGAAGTATGGTCGTGGGTTCTTCGACACGTTGAACGCGACCGGTGACGTGCCGGCCGGTTCGCGTATCGCCAGAGCGTCGAACACCGCGTTGGCGTACCGCGACCATTCACGGAAACTGGGATATGCGAGCGGCGGCCGAGTGGCCGGCTCCGGCTTGGACGTGAACGTGACCGTCTCTCAGGACAATTCCGATCTGGTGGCGGCGGTCAACGAATTGCGTGGCGAGGTCAGATCGTTCCATGCGAACATCGGCAGTGAGATCGCGGCGAACAGCAGTCCGTGGCCCAGCAAACGTGATTTCGCTCGTGACGTGTGGGAGGTGAACAATGGCAGGTGAGCTTGCGTACACTTCCGGTCTGACGGGTGAGCGTTTCGACGTGTCGGATTATCTGACCGTTGACTTCGAGGCGGCGTTGGAATTGCGCGGCCGTGAATGGGCGTACACGATTCGCGGCAGCAGTCTGACGGGTGTTTCCCGGAAGCGTCGCGAGGTGAGCGTGGACGCGCATTACGGTGACGTGTCCACGTTCGACTCGCTGATGCGCGTGTTCGACGCGGACATGGCGTCCGGCAAGCCTGGAACGTTGGAGGCCGTGAACGGTTTGGGTGAGACGTGGCGGCAATCCTGTTATGTGGTGAAGTCCGAGGCGTCCACGCATCCGGGCGCCGTTGACGCTTACGCGCAACTGTCGATTGTCCTGTTGGATGGCGTGTGGCGGCATGACATGCCTGTGGTGTCGTATGTGCCTTCATCGGCGAATGATTCGACGGGTTTGGATTTGCCAGCGGACATGGGGTATGATCTGGCGGTTTCCAGACCGTCGTGCATGGTGTCGAACCGTATGCGCACGCCTATGCCTTTCCGTCTGGTCGTGTATGGTGCGGTTTCCAATCCTTCGTTGACGATTGGCGGGAACGTTTACCGGTTGAATGGTGATGTTCCCGCTGGCGGTTATGTGACGGTTGATTCGTTGTCGAAGACAATCATGTTGACGAACGCGGATGGTTCGGATGTGAACGTGTTTTCGTGGGGTGTGCGCGGCAGCGGTTTGAATCGTGGCCAGTATATTTTCCAACCGATACCGGCTGGCGACAGCATCGTTGAATTGGGGTCGGGTTTCGGTTTCGATCTGACGGTGGTTGAGGAGAACGGGGACCCGACTTGGTTGATCTGATCTGTACGGATGCTAAGGGTGTGCCGTTTCATGCGACTTCGGATTGCGTGTTCGACTGCGCGTGGGGTTCGGGTGAGAACGATTTCGAGCTGACGTTGTATGACGGTACGGTGTTGCCTGATCGTGGCCGCGTGTATATCGACGGCACCGAGGTCGGTGGAATCATCGACCATATGAAGGACGAGCTGACGGACAACGTGAGTACGGTCACGTATTCCGGCCGGAGCTGGCATGGCGTGCTGGACGGGAAGGTGTTGCAGCCGGATTCGGGGCAGGATTATCTGGCTGTTTCGGGTGCGGTTGACAAGGTGTTGTCCTCGCTGGTTTCCCGCGTGGATTTGGCTTCGTTGTTCAAAGTGCGTTCTGACAGTGTGAAAAACATTCCGAAATTCCAGTTTGAACGGTATTGCACCGCTTACGACGGGATTCGCAAGATGCTTGCCGCGAACGGGTTGAAGCTCATGTTCGAGGAATCGGACGGCACGATCTGGCTGTATGCGACTCCGGTTGTCGATCATGCGGATACGGTTGATTCCGACTTGGTTGATTTCTCGATCACGAAGGATTACCGGCGTACCAACCATATGATCGGCTTGGGCAAGGGCGATTTGAGGAATCGTCTTGTGGTCCACTATTATGCCGACGCTTCCGGCAATGTGTCCACGACGCGCACGTTCGGTGGCGTGGACGAGATAGCCGCCGTTTATGATTATTCGTCCGCCGAACAGTCCGAGTTGGACAAGCAGACGAAGAAGCAGTTGCAGGATTTGCAGGGTACGGGCGCGGTCGAGGTGACGGCGCATGACGGTTTGCTGTTGGATGTCGGCGACAAGGTGGCGGGGCGTGACAACCTTACGGGCTTGTCAGTGTCGGCTTCGGTGTTGAAGAAGATCGTGAAACTGTCGGATGGCGTGTTGTCCGTCTCGTATGAGGTGGGGGACGCGGCTTCGTCCAAGACCTCGTACTCGAATTATTCCGGCTCTTCCTCGTCTTCTTCGTCTGGCGCGTCTTCCGGCTCGTTGGTTGCCGGTCGTGGCTTGTCTATTTCGGGCAACACGATTAACGCGGAGGTTGCCCAGTCCGATCTGGACGCGGTGAAGAGCGTCGCGGACGAGGCGAACAAGACGGCTTCCGGTTTTTCCTCGCAGATCGGTACTGCGAATCAGACGGCGGAGGCTGCGAAGAACACGGCTGATGCGGCGAAGGCGACGGCTGACGCTGCGCAGGCCGGCATGATGACGGACGCGGAACGTTCCAAACTTGCGGGCATTGCGGACAATGCGAACGCTTATACGCTTCCGGTGGCGTCCACGGGCACGCTGGGTGGCGTGAAGGTGGATGGTTCCACCATCGTCGTCTCCGCCGATGGCGTGATAAGCGCCCATGTCGGCGCATCATCCGGTGGCAGTGGTTCGGGCATCCAGCAGGTCGTGTTTCCGGTCGGCTATGTGGTGCGGAACACGACGGGCGTTGACCCGTCCGTGGATTTCGGCGGCCAATGGCGGCAGTTGCCGTCGTTGGATTTCTACACGTTTGAAAGGATTGGCTGATGAAGGCCGATGGGTATGTGAAATACGTGTGCGACAAGTGCGGCAAGACCGCGTACATCGCTTCCGGTGACACGGCGGTGAAGGAGTGGTTCGAGGTCCGACGGTATTCGGCCGGACAGTCCACACGCATCGCCAATGATGTGCAGCCGGACACCTACGAGTTCTGTTCGGATTGCAACACGTCGTTCCTGGCGTTCGCGAAACAGTCGGATGATTCCTTCGCATCATGGTTGAAAGGGGATAAGCAGTGACTATCGAACTTGTTGACGGCAAGGCCGGTACGGCGCATATTTCGAGTGAGGATAAGGCGATTATCCACCAGTCGAAGTTCGGCGCGTCGGACATGGTGTATGCGTGGGGTGACGCTCTGAAATGCACGATGGGCAGTGCGAACAAGGCGACGATTGGCACTGGCTGCGCGTCGATTCAGGGGTTGGACTGGCATATCACCGCAGCGGAGACCGTGCAGATCGATAACGGGTCGCAGGGCATGAAGCGTAATGATATTATCGCCGCACACTACAATCGCGACTCCACTTCCGGGATCGAGAAGGTGGAGCTGGTCGTGTTGAAGGGCACTCCGAACGCCACGACGGCGGCCGACCCGACGATACCGGACGGGAAGATACTGTCTGGTGCGACCGACGCATATCAGCCGTTGTGGCGCATCCCGTTGGATGGCATCACGGTCGGCACGCCTGTGGCATTGTTCTCGACCCGGAACGCCTTGTGGGATTCCGTAACCCAGCAGACGTTGATTAGCTCGCAGTACGGTACCGTGACTGGCGTGAAGGCCGGTAATGTGGCGCAGCTTCTCGTCAATTGGAAGAGCGCGAGCACGGCGTCATGGGGCAATGGTTTGTTTGGCACGCTGCCGGAAGGTTGGCGCCCCTTGATTAAGACCGAATGGGCGTACAGCGGACGCGACGGTAGCAGCCAGCGAGTCTTCACGTTGCTGCCGGACGGCACGTTCGGATACTCGAATCGAGGCGCCGCGCAGAACGGAGACGGTTTTATCACGTCGGCGACGTACATCGTCGCTGGCTAGGCCGTGATCCAGCAGCCGTGCGCTGTGGAATACGCGGCTTTAGTGTCGCCAAGCATCTGTACGGTGCCGTCAGTCATGGCGAGCAGGCTGAAGGCGCATGCCGGAAAAGTTATGATGCTTTGGTCGTGGATTGGGCGGAATCCGGCAGGAATCGTTTCCTGCGCCTTCGTGTAGTTCTGTGCGTTGCTGGCGTTGAATTTCACGTTGCCGTTGATGACGACCAGATTGCCGACCTTGCAGAGCCATACTGGATCGGCGGTAAACGGCGGCTTCCACTTCTGGGTTACGGAAAGCTATGCGAGCGGGTAACACAGCGATGCTGCGCATCCTTGACTGCTGCCCGTCGCGCCCATGTTCGCGCACCGGATTTTGCCATTCGGATTGACGATCAGCATCCGAGAGGTCTGACCATTCGTCACGCACGCGGTCACATTGACCTCCACAGGTGGTGTCAATCCAGCCGGCAGCACATAGGGGCATTCCACGGCATCCCAACTGCCGGAGCCGAAAGAGCCGGAATATTTGACAAGCATCATCATGCCGACCCGCTGCACGAAAAAGCCATTCGCGTTGTACAGGGTTACGGAAAGCTATCAGCTGGTGAGTATGAGCCGTTGCCATGCTTTTTGCATGTCTTTGAGCACGCTCAAATCCGGTTTGAGGTAGTAGCGTGCGGTGGTTTGTATGTCGGAGTGGCCGAGTTGTCGTGCGACCACGCTTATGTCGGTTCCGGCTTTTATCGCCAAGGTGCCGAACGTGTGTCGGAGGTTGCGTGGCGGCACGCATGGTAACGCCATGCGCTTGCACCAACTGCGGTAGTGGTTCGCGACTTGGTTCGCGTTCAGACCACCGACCAGACGGCCGGTCTTCGTGCCGTGGCGTAGTTCCGCCAAGCGTTTGACCGCAAAACGTGGCAGCGCGACGGTGCGTCGGCTCAAGTCGGTTTTGGGGTCGGTCACGGTCTCGTGTCCGGCAACCCATTGGACGCTGCGTTTGATGGTGACGGTGCCGCGTCGCAAATCCAAGTCCCGCCATTCAAGGCCAACCGATTCGCAGCGTCTGAGTCCGGCGCATACGCTCACCAGCAGCCATGCTTCGAGCGCGTGTCCGTGGAAGCCTTTCAACAGGCGTCGCACTTCCCGTGCGGCCAGTACTTGCGGCTCGTACCGGCGCAGGTGCGGAAGCCGAATCTCCCGCCGCGTCACGTCATTGTCCGTGGCGCCCTTGCGGAAGGCGAGCCGCAGTATCGCGCGGAACACCGCATAGGCTTTGCGTGCCGCTCCCGGCTTGTCGAAGGAGTCCAACCATGATTCGATGTCCGCCACGCTGATCGCGTCCATGTCCGTTCCAGCCCATTTCGGGAGGATGTGGCATCGCAATGTGCTCTCGTAGCCCACGCGCGTGCACTCCCGCAGTCGGCCGATGCTCGGACGCCAAGTTTCTTCCACGAATGTCTCGAACAACATTATTCATTTTCCTTTCCTTTAATCCCACACACGGTTCCGCCCGATTCCAGTGGCGGCGCGTGTGGGATTCCTATTATCCAATGATTCCTCTAGGGAGGTTTTGATGACACAAGTCAATTTCAATTTCGCCCAGTTGGCGGCGTCAGGGCCGGTGGCTTTGGCGGGTGAGCCGGTCACCATCGTGCCGACGAGCCGTTTCACCCAGTCTAGCGGGCAGATTGTGGTGCGCAAGGCGTTCAGCCTGCAATTGGATAACAAGGGCGCCGGTAGTGTGACGGTGCCGGCGACGAGTTCGGAGTTCGCGTACACGGTGTCGGTCGGCGGTTCGTCCGCGCCGGAGGCGTTCGTGCGGACGGTGAGCGTGCCGGAGTCCGAGACGGCGGTGAATTTCTCCGACCTGCCGGACGTGGATTTGGGCACGTTGGGGCCGGTGGACAATCCGGGGTCCACCATGCGTTACATGCTGGCCGCGTCGTTGGACGCGGCGAAGACGTTGAGCGGACAGTATCCCGATGTGCTGGTGTTTTATCCGGAGTCGTCCGCCGTGTCGAACGCGGCGACGCAGAGTCTGGAAGATGTGGTGTCGTTGCGTGAGAGCGTTTCGGATGCGGTCGCGCAGGTGCAGTCCTTGGTGTCTTCGGCGCGTGCGGGCGTGAGCGACGTGCAGTCCGGCGCGTCCCAGGTGGCGGCTAACGCTTCGAGTGTCGAAAACACGAAGACCATCGTGGAATCGACCGCGAAGAAGGTCAACGAATTGGCGGCTCAGGTTGGTGTGGATGCGGCGAAGGTCGCGGACGCGGCCAATGATGCGAAGTCCGATGCCGACGCGAAGGCCGAAGCTCAGGCGGAAACCACCGCCGCTACCGAGACGGCTGCGGAAACCGTGGCCGCGCCGACCGTTCCGGCCACGCCGGAAGTGCCGACCGTCCAGCAGGGGGCCTGACATGGGATTGCTGTTGAACGGCACGCCCGTGAACCAGCCGTTGCATGGCGCGAAACCGGATGGCACGCCGGAAACCCTGAACGCCCTGTACGACGGCGTGATGGTGTGGAAGCCCGCGGCGGAGACGTTGACGGGCGTCATCCTCACGCCGGACGGTTTTACCGTCCAGCCGTTGGGCGCCGACCATCCGACCGTCACGGTGAAACCGCAGGCCGTGTACGCTGACGGTCACACGGCCGACGCGCCCGCCGTCCTGTCGAGCACGGACGAAGCCACAGCCACCGTATCGTATGGCGGCGTGAAGTATGGCGTGCAGGACATGCTCGTGTATCTCGTGCTGCCGGAGAAATGGGATTCGGTCACACTCTACTACACGCCCGAAGGCGGCACGAAGCAGAGCGTGCACATGGCCAAGCTGACGGACACCGTGTGGCGGACGGTCCTGCCGGATTGCGCGAACGGCGGCGTGGAAGTGAAATGGAAGAAGCAGTCCGAACAGGAGAGCGCGGCACGCGGCCCCCTGACCGTCACAGGCCGGCTGGCCGTCATCGACGGGAAGGCGTTGGCCTCCTCCACCAGCGTTCCGGTCGTGGACACGGCGACCATCGAATGGGCGTCCGACACGACCACCATGCCGAACGCCTTGAAGAACAACGCCTACGATACGGCGCGCCTGCAAACCACGGTGGACGGCAGGACATGGACGGCGAGCATCCACGTCGGAGCCGACGAGCCGGACAACGCGACCTCGCACATGCTCTGGTGCCGTACCGAGAGAACCCACAACAACCTCGCCTACTACACCGGCTCATACGACGGAGACAACAGCAACAGCATGTGCTTCCTGATCGACCGAATTCGTGAAATCTGGCGCATGCAGTCGGGCGAGTGGAAGCTTTTGACCGGAAAGGAACTGGAATGAGACGGAAACTCGACTATCAGCTGCCGGAGCTGACGAACAGCATCGCCAAGATCGGCAGCCTCAATAAAGGCGACTGGCATGTCCACAAGGAGGGCGGCAAACTGTTCGTCGGCGACGTCGATTGGGCGGTGAAGACGATGATGCGGGAGGGCACGTCCGACGCGGAATTCCGGTTGGACGCGACCACGAGCATGCTCATGCAGGCGCAGGACAAGACCACCTGCCGGAACATCGCCATCGAATCCAAACCCGCCTACGACATGTTCGCCATCGGGGGGGGGCTTCCAAGCTATTTCACCAAGGACACCGCGCCATACTAGCCTGCTTGGGGCGGGTGAACGCCGATGAGAATAAGGAACATGAGTTCTGTCGCGACCAGCCCGATAGACGGATTCGACGGCACGACCACCGGTCGGACGTACACGGCCACGGCGGACGGACAATTCATCCGCGTCTTCGCCAACGCAATCGCAAAAAGACCGTCGTCTGGAATGTTTTCGGCAACGCTGTCGGACATGTCGGACGGCGTCACGCCGACCGACCATGTGACTGTCAGGGACGGTGCTGTGACGTTCGACCCGAAGGCCGGCGACTGGTGGTACGAGGGATTGAACCTGTCGAAGGACGCGCATGTGACCATACCGTGCCGTGGATATTTCACCGACGCGGATTGGCGGATAATGCGGACGCTTGGCGTGGACTGCTTCGACAAGGACACGGCCGCCTACTAGCCGTGGAAGCGGGGTGGTCCTTGTGAGAATCCGGAATTTGTACCAGCCGGCCACGTTGAAGGATTATCCCGCGAATACGCCGTGGACGCCGGACGGTACCACGGCGACCGGCGAGAAGACCACGGACGGTTGGAAATGCGTTGTCACCGGCACTGTCACGGGATGGTTGTATCCGCCGACCAAGCCGGACGGCTGCACATGCGTCTGCTGGCAGAAACTGGACGGCACATACTACCGAAACAGTGGCATGAACGTTACCGCGTCGGTCACGCCGTCGGATGGCGCGGTCACGTTCACCCGCGTCTGCGGCTTCACGGACGGCAACCTGCCCGGCATGCTCTACCAGATGGGCGTGCCGTTCGTGTTCGCCGCCGCCGACCATCCCTACTGATTCAACCAAGCCCCGCATCAAAACCTGCGGGGCTTCCGCTTTTCGGGAGGCTCGATGAATGAGCGATATTGATTTGACCGCGATCGTGATAGCGGTCATCGGCTCCGGTGGTTTCGGCGCTTTCGTGCCGTGGCTGCTCGGCAAGATAGACAGCCGTAACGACCCTTTGCATGAGGGCGTGAAGGAACTGCTGTTCTGCAAACTTGAAATGCTGCATCAGCAAATGGTGGACAACGACGGTGTCGCGTCAATCCCACTCAAACAAAGCGCGGAACGCATCTACCGCGCGTACCACGGTTTGGGCGGCAATGGCGTCGGCACGGCCATGATGCAGGACATTCGTGACGCGCATATCGAGGACGGGCATGGACGGCCATGAAATGGATTCTCATCTGGCTCGGCCCGTTCGTGCTGGTATGGCTGTTCATGATCGGCGCGCATCATGACTAGTCTCGCCCTTACCTTGCTGGTGGTCTGCACGCCGGTGGTCGCGTTGATTGTGGGCGTGGTCTGCTCCTGCATGACGCATGATGTGCCGCGCATCATCGGCTGGCTGCTCGTGGCCATGTCGCTGAGCGTGTGGCTTTTCGAGACCGTCGCATTGATCATATTCACTTCGGGCGTCGGCGCGACGCCCCTCATCACGTTCTGGCTGCTCGTCTTCGGATGAGCGGCCCTTTTCTATTGCTATCACTTTGGCGGCCGTATCGCATGTCGATATGGCCGCTTTCCTATATCAACCATCAATTAGGAGGTTCAATATGGCCGAAGAAACAGCTACGGCGCTTGCGCCGGAACTCACCCCGCAAGGCGACAGCCTGCCGCCCGCGGATATTCCCGTCGTGTCCGAACAGGACGCGAAAGCCGCGATCAAGGAGGTGCATGTTGCCTAGCCTGAACACTTTGATTAACCGCATGACCTACTGGTGTGCGGTCGCGAACATGGGCTATTCACAGGCTGACCGGTGGAACTTCAACCCGACCGCAGGCAACTGCGACTGCTCCAGTCTGGTGATCCACGCTTTGCGCGAGGCCGGATTCGACACGGGTTCCGCCACCTACACCGGCAACCTGAGCGCGAATCTGACCGCACGCGGCTGGACGCGCGTCGCCGCCAACGGCAACCCCCACGCCGGCGACATCCTCCTCAACGACGTGCACCACGTGGCCGTCTACCTCGGCGGCGGCAGACTCGCGCAAGCGTCCATCAGCGAGCGTGGCACCGCGTATGGCAGGGCGGGCGACCAGACCGGCAGGGAGACCAACATCAAGGCGTACTACTCGTATCCGTGGAACTGCTACCTGCGCTACACGGGCGGCAACGCGGGCACCGCATCCAACGGTTCCCTCGCCGTGGACGGCAACGTGGGACCCGCCACCGTCCGCAGATGGCAGCAGGTCATGGGCACCACCGTGGACGGCATTATCAGCGGCCAGCTTGTACCCGATTGCCGTACCTACTGGCGTCCCGCAGTAGATGATTCCGTGGTCACTTACGGCGGCTACGGCAGCAACCTGATCCGCGCCGTCCAGAAGCGTCTCGGCTGCGGCGTGGACGGATTGCTCGGCCCCGCGACCATTCGCGCAATCCAAGCCCATTTCGGCCTGACGCAGGACGCGAGCTTCGGCCCCGCGACCGCACGCGCATTGCAGAACGCATTGAACAACAACCGTTTCTAACAGAGAGGAAACAACCATGGCAGATCATGCCGCACCGTCCACCGTCGAGACCATCGTCAACAACCTCACCAACGAGGCCGAAGACGGACAGGACAACAAGGCGCCCGCCACCGTCGCGGAAACCACCGCCCAGACCACCCCGGCAGCCGACACCGACACCGACACCGACACGACGCCGTACACTCCGGTCTTCAACAAGACCGTGCGCACCATCGTCTACGTGCTCGGCCTGATCGCCTCCTGTGTCGGCCTGGGCTTCATGACCTTCGGCGACGCGGCCATCGGCGGATACATCAGCACCGTCGCCGGCTTCCTCGCCAGCGGTTTGGGCGTCGCCTACAATCCACTCCGCAAGAACTAAACGTTGCGGTCGTTTTAAACGCAACACTTAACCCCGCCCCTTCTCCGTTTGGAGGAGGGGCTTCGCTTTTTTAGGACTTTCAATAAATGGGCATCAGACAGCAGACGATAGACGATTACGGCGCGTTCGTCGAGAAGTTCAAACCGAAGAAGACCACGGACGACTGCTATACCCCCCCCGAAGTTTACGAGGCGGTGAAGGACTGGGCGTGCCGCGAATACGGCCTCGACCCCGACAAGGTGGTGCGCCCGTTCTATCCGGGCGGCGACTACGAACGGTTCGACTATTCGGATGGCAAGGTCGTGGTGGACAATCCGCCGTTCAGCATCCTGTCGAGGATCTGCGCGTTCTACCAGGAACACCATATCCCGTTTTTCCTTTTCGCGCCGAACCTCACGATCTTCAGCAGCACGTCGCGCAACGGCGCGCACATGCTGGTCACTGATTGCACGATCGAATACGAGAACGGCGCGCAGGTCAACACGTCGTTCGTCACCAATCTCGGTGACGACCTGATCCGCACCGCTCCCGATCTGGCGAGGCTCGTGAACGACACGGTGAAGCGGGTCAGACGCGAGCAGAAGCAGCATAGGCCGAAGTACGCGTATCCGCGTGAGCTGTTGACGGTGACGCAGCTGAACAAGCTGGGCAACGCTGGCGTGGATTTCCGCGTCAGGGCTTCGGACGTGGCTTTCGTCCGTCGGCTTGACTCGCAGGCGGCCGCGGGGAAGGCCATTTTCGGCGGCGGCTATCTGCTGAGCGACGCCAAGGCCGCGGAGCTGAAGGCCGCGGAGCTGAAGGCCGCGGAGCTGAAGGCCGCGGAGCTGAAGGCCGCGGAGGACGTGACCGTCTGGCCGCTTTCCGAAAAAGAGAAGCGAATCATCAAAAGCCTCGCGAAAAATCACGCAGAATGATTCCTGTTGGAATATTTCGCACCCGCATGTAACACGACGCTCGAAGTCCTAACATTATCTTTCACATGAAAGATAACATGTAAGGATTCAGTTAACACATGTTAGAACCACGCCCCTCTTCCGGCATTAACGCTGGGGGAGGGGCTTTTCGTCGTTCTCAGCAACCCTTCCATTGAGTCGCGTCAAGCTGCAATGGCTGGTTCATCTTCTCCATCGCGGCCAACCGTTCCTTCAAACCGGCGTGCCGGTAATGCTCGACCATCGCCCTGCTGGAATGGCCGACGATTTCCTCCACCAGTCCGTAGTCAACGCCCATCGACATGAGGATGGTCACTGTGGTGTGGCGCGTCTCATGCCGGCTGCGGTATTCCGCGTCCGGTATTCCGGCCTGTTCCAGCAGACTGCGGAACTGGCGCATGTCCTCTTCCGGCTCTATAGGGCTGCCGTCATCATGTCGGAACAGCAGTCCATGCGGATTCGGAATATCATCGGTTTCCCGCAGGTACAGTTCGAGCGCCTGGGCCAGCGCGGGCACTATCGGCACTTTCCTGCCGCGCTTCGATTTCGGCGGGGTGAGGCACCAGCGGCCTTCCAATTCGATCATGTCGAATCCGTCCGGGATACGCCAACGCCAACGGGGGCACGCGGCGCCACGCTTGTAGCCGCACGGGTACACGCCTTTCCTGTCGGGTTTGCCGCAACCATGCTCCTTCTTCAATTCCTCAAGTTTCCAGTTGACGGTGTATTCGCCGTAGGGGATGCCGTTCTGTTCGGCGAGTTCGAGGTCTTGCAGTGACGCGCCGAGTATTTCGCCGGGGCGCATTCCGGTGCAGAGTCTGAACCATTCCTTGACGCCATCCCGCACACCGAGTTCGGTTGCCGTTTGGAGGATTCGTCGTGCTTCATCGACGGTGAACGCGGTGCGCTCGTGCGTTCCGGTCTTGCGCGGGTCGATCAGGCTTATGTCCTTGTCCTTCGGGTTCGGGACGCCGCCCATCGGGTTCGTCGGCAGCAGCCGGTCCGCGACGGCGGCTTTGCATATCTGGTTCAACGTGGTGTGCATTTGCCGTCTCAGGCTCAGGCTCGCCTTGGCGTGCTGTCGGCGCCCGTTGACGGTCTTCGAGACGGTCAGCCCGTTCACGATGCGGTCGCATATACTGGCGTTGAGGTTGGCGAGTTTCTGCGAATGGTAGGGGCGTAGGTGTTTGTTGACGATGGTTCGGTAGTTCGCAAAGGTTTTCGGGTCGGCGTCGCGGTGGCGTAGTTCAAGCCAGTGTTGCGCGTATGCGCCGAGTGTGATCGCGGTGTTTCCGCCTGCCGTGCCGAAGGTCTGGCGTTCCTGGAGGAGTCTGGTGAGCAGTGCGTTCGCGTCGGTGTATTTTTTGCGTGAGTAGGTTTTGTTGTCGATTTTGAACTCGTAGCTGACGTAGGTGGTTGTGGTGCCGTCTTTCAATCGCTTTTTGCGGGCGACTTTGTATGGGTAGACGATGCCGTTTCGTGCTTTTCTGACCAAGGGTGTTCCTTTCCTCAATCCCATTCTCAGACATTCTCAGACTTCCATTTGCGGCGCATTTGCGGTGCAGGTGGTACGCATATGGGGTGCAATCGTTGGAATGGAGCCGTTTTGTCCAAGGTTTCCAACGCCTCCGATTTTAGACTCTCTAACTGTTAATCGGACGGTCACTGGTTCAAGCCCAGTCGCAGGAGCTTGGAG
>ERZ808252.406-NODE-406-length-43000-cov-12.593317_pt1 | contig 43000 bp, 26 predicted proteins | sample MGYA00521242_ERZ808252 | MGnify/ENA primary metagenome ERZ808252 (study PRJEB31516, sample SAMN03275581) | gut metagenome | biome: mammalia-associated habitat; material: feces | host: Papio cynocephalus | place: Kenya | collected 2012-08-07 ...
TATTGAATATTAAATATTAAACTAAAATATTGTTAATTTTTAACGAAGTATTGATTTATGAAACATGAGAATAACTGAACAGCCATCAAATTACAGCCGCTTGGACACGATGTCCACGGAGGAGATTCTCGAAGGCATCAACAATGAGGACTGTCGTGTCCCGGAAGCTGTTGGAGCAGCCATCCCAGAGATAGGAATGCTCGTGGACGGCATTGTGGAGCGGATGAGGCAGGGCGGCCGGCTGTTCTACATAGGCGCCGGCACCAGCGGCCGGCTCGGAGTCGTGGACGCTTCTGAAATCCCGCCGACCTTCGGTGCTCCGTTCGACCTTGTAGTCGGCCTGATAGCCGGCGGTGACGGGGCAATCAGAAAGGCCGTTGAGGGTGCCGAGGACGACTCTGGGCAGGGATGGAAGGACATCGAGGCCTTCTCCCCGACATGCCATGACACGGTCGTCGGCATTGCCGCCTCCGGAACGACCCCATACGTCATCGGTGCGGTGAAGGCAGCCCGCGAGAGGGGACTCCTCACAGCCTGCATCACATGCAATCCGGACACTCCTCTTGCTGCTGCCTCTGAAATTCCCATAGTCGCTGTCGTTGGACCTGAATTTGTCACAGGAAGCACCCGCATGAAGGCCGGCACCGCCACCAAGCTGATTCTCAACATGATTTCTACCGCCACGATGATACGCCTCGGACACGTGCGCGGCAACCGCATGGTTGACATGCAGCTCACCAACGCCAAGCTCATCGACCGCGGCACCCGTATGATAATGGCGGAAACCGGCCAGAAGGACTATGACCGAGCCCGCGACCTCCTCCTCGAACACGGCTCCGTCCGCAAGGCCGTTGCCGCGTACCGGGATTTAGACGACTTTGTGTATCGAAAATGCCGATAAGTTGTCTAAATCTCATAAAATTTACCACTTTTAGACAATTTATCCATCCGCCAAAAATGCATCAAAGTCCGTCTAAATCACAGGGATTCCGTTTCATTGTGCAGACCCGTTCCTGCAAGTGATTAAAAATTCGTATATTTGTCCATGTTTAAACGACATCGTCCGACGTAATCATGATTCTTGACAACCTCACATTTGAGCGGCTTTATTGTGCCTACTGTGACCGCCTGCGAAATTTTGCGGCACGGTATCTCAATGATTTGGCAGGGGCTGAGGATGTGGTCAACGATTCGTTCGTGAGACTTTGGAACAGATATGGCAGCAAGGACATTGACAAGTGCGAGGCTCTGCTTTATTCCATGGTTCGGAACGCATGTCTTGACAGGCTTCGGCATCTCGTTCTGGTGCGTTCGGTAAGCATTGACAGCCTGCCGCTTGACCCGGCCGGAGAGCGGCTCTATAACATTGATATGCTCGGTTCTGATTCTGCTGACAGTGACACGATGTGCGAAGAACTGCGGAGCCAGGTGGCCGCTGCATTGGGACTGCTTCCGCCGAAATGCCGTAAGGTGTTTATGCTCAGCCGCCTGGAGCATCTGAAAAACAGGGAGATAGCTGAACGGCTCGGCATCTCTGAAAAAGCTGTTGAAAAACATATCAGCAGGGCTCTGAAGCACCTGCGTTCTTTAGTCGAGGAAAATTATGACATCAGCGTTGAACTTCTAATTGTCGTTCTGTGGCTGATTTCCATTGTACCGTCTCAGAATCTGCAGCATATTCTTTCCTGAACAGAAAATTTTCAAAATAATCATTCTTCAAGGTAGGGTAAGGGCTCGGTCATCCGTTATTGTTCCGTAATTATACGATTATGGAAGAAATGAAACGTCTGGCTTGGAAGTATTTTGCCGGCGAAACAGAAACTGCGGAAGAAACAAAACTGTCGGATTTCATAATGGATTCTGACGGGAATGCTGCCATGTTTGACGAATGGAGGAGGGAATGGGCTGAAAAGTCCGCGACGTTTGTCCATGAACGCGACTTCAGGAAAGTCAAGGCGAGGATAGAGGGAAAACGCAGGCTCCGGATCATTGTCGTGTCGTTGTCTTCTGTCGCGGCCGCGGCACTTGTTGCATTCGTCGCGCTCGGCCTTTCCGGAATGTTCAGAAATGAGCCGGTGGAACCGAAACTCTTCTGTGAGTCGACCGACTATCAGCAGAAACGGAGCATAGAACTTGCGGACGGAAGCATCATACACCTTAATTCCGGAACATCGGTCACATACGATGAGGGCTTCAACAATACCAACAGGAACATAAAGCTCGTTGGTGAGGCCTATTTCGAGGTCGCAAAGAACCCTAAACTTCCTTTTACGGTCCAGGCCAATGGGACGGAAGTGAAAGTCATAGGCACCAAGTTCAATGTCTGTGCATATGGAACCGAATCCAAGGTGGTCACTTCTTTGCTGGAAGGTTCGGTGATGTTTGCAGCCGGGAATTCGAGCATTGGCATCCGCCCTGGTGACATCGTCACGTACGACGTGAATCTTACCAATATTGTCAAATGTCATGGCGACGTCAAGCGTAGCATCGCATGGATGAACGGTAAGCTTGATTTTGACAACATCAGTCTCGGAGAACTTCTCGACAGACTGTCTTCCCTATATGGGGTGCATTTCATATACACCCGCGAGGCATGGTCGGAAAAACCTGTGCGGATAATTCTTAACGACACGGAACCTCTTGAGAACATACTCGACGCAGTCTCTGTCATAGCTCCGATACGCTGGAAAATTGACGGGGACACCATCATCGTGAGGGAAAGATAACACTTTAAAACTAATTAACACAATACAGATGAAGAATAAAATGATTCCAAGGAGTTTTCTGCTTCTCGTGACTCTGCTGTTTGTCCCGGTTTTTGCCGCGAACGCGCAGAGTATAACCGGTGATTTCAGAAACACTCCTATCTCAGAAGTCGTCAAAGTGCTTGAGACTCAGTCCGGTTATTCGTTTGTGTACAACAAGGATGACCTTGACCGGGGGCGGACTGTAACTGCCTCATTTAAAGGAGAAGACCTGCTCAAAGTTCTTCCCAAGGTGCTTCTCGCCCCGTTGAAGTATGAAGTCAAGGGCAAGGTTGTGGCAATCACTTTGACAACTGCCTCAACCGGACAGGATCCGAAATCCCGGAAATCAAAGGAGGACGGCAAGACTGAAGTTTCCGGAGTCGTCCGTGATGCCAAGACAGGCGAGCCTCTCGTGGGGGTTGCCGTGTGGGTGAAAGACACCCCTTTCGGGACAATGACCGATGTTGACGGCAGTTACAAACTCTCGTTTGAGGGAAACTATGGCTATGTCTCCATTTCCTCAATCGGTTTCTCCGATCAGGAAATCGCCGTGAAGAAAGGCAGCCAGGTCATCAACGTCGCGCTCGAAGAGGACAATAACCAGCTTGACGAGGCTGTGTCAATCGCATACGGTCATCAGAAGAAGGCCAGCATAGTGGGAGCAATCTCGACGATTGATCCCGGTGCGATGAAGGTTCCGGTCTCCAAGATGTCAAATGCGCTTGCCGGGCGTCTTTCCGGAGTCATCTCGGTGCAGCAGAGCGGTGAGCCTGGTGTCGGATCCACATTCTGGATTCGCGGCGTGAGCACGTTTGGCGCCAACTCCAATCCTCTTGTCCTTGTGGACGGAATCGAGCGCAGCCTTGACCTTCTCGATATTGAGGACGTGAAGGAATTTTCTGTTCTCAAGGATGCCGCCGCAACGGCCGTGTATGGTGTGAGAGGTGCCAATGGGGTCATCCTTGTCACGACGAGAAGCGGAGAGGAAGGCAAGCCTAAGGTGAATGTGAAATATGAGGCCGGAATCGTCACCCCGACGAGGATGTCTAAGGTCGTTGACGGCCCGACGTTCTGTCGTCTCTACAACGAGGCTGCCGAAACAGAATATTTCTCGGAAGACTACATCTCGCATGTCATCAACGGGGATGACACAGACTTATATCCTAACGTAAACTGGATTGACGAAATCTTTCGCAACTACAGCTTCAACACCAAGGCGAATGTCAACGTCAGTGGAGGCACGAGTGTCGTAAAGTACTTCGTCAGCGGAGGATATTACTATGAGGATTCTTTCTTCCGCAACGGTGCGATGCAGGACTACAAGACGTCCGTTGACTACCAAAAATTCAACTTCAGGGCAAACCTTGATGTGAAGATTACAAGCCACACCTCGCTTAACCTCAACATTGCCAACACATTCGAGTCCAAGAACCAGCCGGGGACAGGCTCGGTGTCAATCTATGGGCACGCTCTCATGACGCCGGCAATCTCCTTCCCGACGGTCTACTCCAACGGACTTCTTCCGGGTCCGGGAGGTGGAAATGACGGTGACAATCCTTATGCCCTTCTCACCCAGGCAGGCTACCGTCAGTCATTCTACAACAACACGCAGTCCGTGGCGAGCATAACACACGACTTTGACTGGTGTCTTCCTGGTCTGACCGCTACGGTCAAGGCCTCTTTCGATGCCAACAACGCAGCGCAGCAGAACAGAGTTAGGACGCTCCCTCAGTGGTTCCGTCCTACACGTGACCCGTACACAGGCGAACTTATCGTCCAGAACATTGTCGAGGGTAGCCAGACACTCGCATACTCGCAGACAAACGGCGGTTGGCGTGCGATATATTTCGAGGCCAATGTCAACTACCAGCGCTCATTCGGGAAGCACAGTGTCGGAGCCCTGCTCCTCTACCAACAGTCGCAGAAGAACTACATCGGATCGAACGCCACGTCTTCCCAGGCGGCGCTTCCTTATCGTCATCAGGGAATTGCGGTCCGCGCCACCTACAACTATGACAGCCGCTATTTCATAGAGTTCAATGCAGGTTACAATGGTTCCGAGAACTTCTCTCCGGGTCATCGTTTCGGTTTCTTCCCGTCAGTGGCAGCCGGTTGGATGGCATCGAACGAGAAGTTCTGGGACCCGATAAAGAATGTTGTGGACAAGTTCAAGATAAAGGCTTCGTACGGCCTTGTCGGAAATGACCAGATTGGAGGCGGAAGACGTTTCATCTACTTGGAGACCGTGGTTAACGGATTCAACTATAACTTTGGTGAGAATGTCAAGAGCTACCCGTCGCTCCGTCTCGGTGACTGGCCGAACGCTAATGTCGGATGGGAGGAAGCCAAGAAGCTTGACGCCGGGTTCGACATATCCCTTTTCCAGAAACTCAATGTCCAGTTCGACTATTTTCATGAGTACCGTTCGGGCATATTTCTCCAAAGAAACTCAATTCCGTATTTTGTCGGCGTGACGAACATGCCGTGGGTCAATCTCGGAAAGATGAGGAACTCCGGAATCGATGCCTCCGTCCAGTATGACCAGAAAATCGGACAGGTGCAGCTCTCCGCGATAGGTAACTTCACCTTCGCGAGAAATGTTATACTCGATCAGGATCAGCCTGACTATCCTGAACTCTACCAGAACCGCACGGGACAGGCGCGCTGGGAAACCTTCGGATTCGTCTCCGATGGGCTTTACAAGGATTACGAGGACATCGCCTCTTCTCCTGACCAGTCATATCTCGGAAAACAGCACCCCGGTGATATCAAGTACAAGGACCTTAACAATGACGGAGTCATCAACGACAAGGACCAGAAAGCGCTCGGATTCACGGGTGTTCCGGAAATTGTCTATGGATTCGGACTTTCCGCCCGTTGGAAGGGTTTTGATGCGTCCGTGTTCTTTCAGGGCACGGGCAATGTGAAGATTTCGACACGCAGCACGCTAGTGCAGGGATTTACGGCAAGCTCAATGTATCTCAGCAATGTCTATGAGGATGTTGTCGGAAACTATTGGACGCCGGAGCATACGGATGCTAAATACCCGCGTCTGAGTCTCGGAACAAACACGAACAACAACGTCGAGTCCGACTTCTGGCTCACTAATGGAAGCTATCTCCGTTTCAAGTCTGCGGAAATCGGCTATTCGCTGCCGACCAAGGCCATTAAGAAGATGCACCTTACCGGATGCCGTTTCTACATTTCCGGAAATAACCTCTGCACCTTCAGTGCATTCAGACTTTGGGATCCGGACAACATGACAGCGACAACGAACTACCCGCTCACACGGGTAGTCAACTTAGGGGTTGATATAAAATTCTAAATGACTGAAAATGAAAAGATTCATAAATACGATTTGCATATTGTCAGCAACCGTCGGCCTCGTCTCCTGCGAAAGTTGGCTTGATCGCCAGCCGGATGACCAGCTCACATCCAGCAATATGTTCGAGAAGAAGACGTCAACGTTCAAGAACCTCACCAATGTCTATTCTCACATTATCCCATATCATGAGGTCTGCAACTCTACCAGCGGCGGAATCGCCATTTCCGCATCGGATGAGTGCTCGGTCAAGTATCCAACCGCAAATGACGGCAACGGACGTTTCTATGCGGTGTGGAACCATGGCTCGATGTCACCGCTCTACGATCAGCAGGCCTACATTGACGATACCTACTACAAGCAGTACAAGGGCATCACCGACGCTACCTATTTCATGAAGAACGTCCAGCGGTGCGGAGAACTGACTGATAAGGAAATTATGATATGGCGTGCCGAGGCACGTTTCTGCCGTGCGCTGTTCTACTTTGACCTGATGCGTTACTACGGCCCGGTAGTCTTTACCGGTGATGATGTCACTGATTTCAATGACGAGACACTCAAGAGCCGTGACCGCGCGACATGGCAGACACTTGTCGACTGGGTTAGCGGGGAGTGCGATCTCGCGGCTCAGGACCTTCCGGACAGCTGGGGCTCGGACGATCTGGGACGTGCCACTAAAGGAGCGGCTCTCGCTCTCAAGGCCAGGCTTCTTCTTATGAATGCACGGCCTCTTTTCAACGGCCAGAACGGCACGCACCTCTACGATTCCATGGTCAACAAGGATGGTCAGAAACTCTTCAATACCACCTACGATGCTTCCCGGTGGAAGCTTGCCGCGGATGCCTGCAAGGCAGTGATAGATCTCGGACAGTATCGTCTTGTGAACGACGTGACCGCAGACCCTGTCGTCAACATCCACAATGCCTTCCTCCTTAAGAACTCTCCGGAGAACATATTTGTGCTGATGACCGGCAACAATCTCCGTCAGCAGATCTGCCCGTCCGGTGTGGGCGCGGGTCATGGCGGATGCTCCATCACGCAGAAAGTTGTAGATGCCTTCGCGATGGCAAACGGCTACTATCCGTTCAAGGACACGGAAAGCGAGTCTTACCGTAATGGTCTTGTGATGCCTGAGGTTGACACCCGTTCCGGCTACAAGGAAACAGGGGCGACTTCTTTTGTCAACCCGTTCTTTGCACAAATTCCCGCCCACCAGAAGCTCACGACCCCGATAAACACAATGAACATGTTCGTCGGACGTGAGCCGCGTTTCTACGCCAATGTCTTCTGGGGAGGTCAGAGCTGGGTGTCGCAGTCTCAGGTGAAGAAAGACATACAGTTTTACACAAAGGGCAACTCCGGACCTCCGAGCCAGAACTCTTCGACGACGGGCTACCTCCCGCTGAAGTTCACCGACCCGGATCTCAACACGATGAGCAACCAGTACGGAACTCTTGCATGGCCAGCAATCCGCTATGCCGACATACTTCTTATGTATATTGAAGCCCTCAATGAGATTGACCCGTCCAATCCGGACATTCTGAAATACTGGAACGAAATCCGCTCCAGGGCCGGTGTGCCAGAAATAGGCTCGGGCTCGGGTAAGGTCTACTCCGAAATTGTCGGGAAAAAGGAGCTTCAGAGGAAGTATATCCGTCGGGAGAGGGCAGTCGAACTCTGTTTTGAAGGTTCGCGCTTCTTCGACATAAACCAGTGGATGATTGCGGAACATGAGAACAGCGGCCCTGTCGTCGGATGCAACATCAAGGCTGACAACCACACCATCGGCGGCGAGTTCTGGAAGAGAACGTCAATCTTCAACTGTTATGGGGAAGGCGGGTATATGACAGAACGTACTTTCGAGAAGAAGAACTATCTCCTTCCGTTCAACCAGACGGAAATGAACAGATGTCCGACACTCACACAGAACCTCGGTTGGAAATAAAAATGAATTTGCACACAATGAAAAGAAAAGTTATATATTCACTTGTGGCGGCAGCTCTTGCGGCACTGTCCTGCGAGCCAAGCCATCTGAATGACAATCTTCCGGCGTCCGAGGTCTATTTCCTCAGCGGAGGCTTCCGTCCGGCGACTGTCTTTGACACTCAGAAACAGGCCGTCTGCCCGGTCTACGCCTACTGCGGAGGATTTTGGGGCGGCAGCCCTACGGTCTCTGTTTCTGTGGACGCGGACGCCCTCGCACGCTATAATGAGGCGAACTACACCCATTACAAGGCTCTTCCTGACGACTGCTGGTCTCTTGAGCGCACGCAGGTCGAGATGACAGGAGGAAAGGGATGCTTCAATGTGCTCTTCGACGTTCAGAAACTTCTTTCCCATTCGACGAAGGCGGACTACAGCGACCTCTCGGAATACGTCCTCCCGCTTGCCCTCACGAGTCTGAACTCCGATGTCAAGGCCTCTGCGGAAGACGACTTGGGCTTTGTCCTTCTCAACACTGCCGTGACAAAAGTTTACTGTAACGTCTACAGCTGTTCTTCGGAAAATTCCGTGAACAAGGCGGCTAATGCCTGCGACGGCAACACCTCCACATGGTGGGAAACCAATGTGAATGACCGCGAGGCTCCGTTTGAGCTTGTGCTCACGCTTCCGATGGCCTGCAATGTCAGCGGCTTCGACATCTGGCGCGACCCTCGTGTTACCAAGGCTCACAAAGAGTCCGGCACAATTGAGGTCTCTGAGGACAACGTCAGCTGGACAACGGTCGTGGAGTTTGCCTATGGTACAGATGTGACAAACAACACCAAGGCCGTGATTCATCACACATTCCCTGTTGTGAAGGCTCAATATATCCGCTGGACTTGCAAGGAGACCAACCGCAGGAGCTCTGCCGGCGGAAAGATGACCGGTCTTGCCGAGCTCAAGGCTATTGTAGAATAACAAAATCATAAACTAATAACATATTATGAAGAAAACATTTATTTCACTGATTATCCTTTGCTCCCTTGTCGCTTTTCCGACATCCTGCGGAAAAGACGAGCCGGTGCCTTCGGACCCTACTGAAAAGCCGGAGCCAGAGAAACCGGAACCGGAAAAGCCGGGGCCGACTCCGGAAACCGTTGAACTCTCTGTCCGGGCGACTGCTCCCGGCTCTTATGAATGGAGTGCGGGTGACGAGTTTGCGATTTGGACTTCAAAGGGGCGTTTTGTCGATTTCAACTTCACTTCCGCAGAAAATGGTGTCGCGACATTCACGGCGCGGGTAGAAAAGGATGAGACCGCAGTAGGACCGGCAGTATGCCCGTCGGAGTATTTCGACTTCGTTGACGGCAAACTGACGTTCAACATGCCGTCCGAATTCTCCTCGCCTCTTGAAGCCGGGACTTTCTGCCCGATGGCTGCAGTCACCGGCTCGGACGGAAGCTTCGCCTTCGCGCGTCTTCTTTCTGCCGTCAAGGCCGAATACAGAGGAATCCCTGCCGACAACGAGGCCTGTGCATTTGTGACGAATTTCAGGATTAACGGAACTCTTGAGGTGGCTCTTGACGGAGAGACTCCGGCCCTTGTCCTTGACAGGACGGAGAACGAGACGGAAAATTTCGTTTCTGCTCCATATATCGCCAACGATGAGGCTACCTCCGTGTTCACCATCCCTGTCCCGGCGACGACTTATGAGAAGGTCTCGGTGAGTCTCGGCTCTAGCGATGCCCAGTGGGTAATCGAGACTTCGCTCAGAAACTATGAGAATGTGATTGTGGAACTTGGTTCTGAAAAAGTGCTGCCCGTCGCAAGATGTTACAAAACAAAGCAGTATGGCGACAAATACTGGTTTGTCGAGGCCTGCAAGGAAGAGGGCGACGGAACGCTCGGAAGGTCGGTTGATTTCACGGGGCTTTCTGATGACCAGCTCCCGAAAATCACATACGAGAACACCAGCTCAAAGGGATTCTATGACGGGAAGCTCAAACCATGGCTTGAGCAGAACGGCATAAGTTCTTCCACGAGGATCTGGACATCTGCGAACGGACGTGCCGCGCTTGAATTCCTCCAGAAAGAGGGCGTGCGCTACTATACATGGAGCGAGGCCATGACCGGAGTCTCGAATGCCTCATACGATGAGGTCCCTATGACGGGTACGGACGCTGTCGGACATGAATATGACCTTCAGGCAAAGTCGGGAGAGGAAATATACAATGTTCAGCTCAAGGGCTGCTGCCCGGACGGCTATCATGTCGCGAACTTCAATGACTGGTGGGATCTTCTCCACTCCATCAAGACAGAGTACAATGTTCCGGACAATGTGACTTCGATGAACGGCTACTACTTTCCGGGCGATGCCACACACGGCTATAACACCACGATAGGCGACGGCACCGACGTGATTGCCGACAAGACACCCGGTGCCGGATTCTCCTTCACTTCAGACAGGGAATATGTCTATGACAACAAGAAGGGTGAACTCTTGACGACCAAGACAAAAAGCGAGAACATAACCAAGGAATTCATGTTTGCCGGAGACGCGAGCGACTATGCCACGAACATCAACAATCTCGGCAATGTCGTTCCTTGGCTCATAGGGCCTTACGGCAATGTCGGCCTTTACAGCGGGGGGCTTTGGAATCATTTCGACTGTCCGTGGATTGGCATCAGCGGAGTCACCGAGTCGACGGCCCGCGTCGCTGTCTACATCAAGGACGGTGGAAACACCGGCTTTAACTGGTACCAATTCGGCTCATGCAGGGCCTCTGACGGTGGCTGGAACACGGAAGAAGCTTCACAGCTCGGTGATTGGGTCGGTCTATGGCTTCCGGGAACCTATGACGACGACAAAGGCTCCCACCGCGGACGCGGCTACTGCCTCCGCCGCCCTGCCTTTCCTTCTGATAGCGGTTCGCCGAGGAACTTCTCAATCAACATCCTCTTCAAGACCTGGGACCAGTCTTCGGTCAAGGCTTCGATTCCTGTCCGCTGCGTGAAGAACTACGACAAGACAAAAAGTGATTTTGAATAACCATAACGGCCGGTCCGCTGTCTGACGGGCCGGCAAAACAAAAAAAACTATGACAGAAAGATACATTACACCTGAGCTTTCCGTGTGCGCGTTCAATACGGAAAATGGTTTTGCCGCATCAGAGGAAAAGTCGCTGGGGGCAACGAACAACTATTTCGACTATAATGACGACGACAAGTTCGTCTGGTAATGACTGATTAATGGAAAAGACTATGAAAATGAACAAATCATCATATATTCTCGCGGCCGCGCTCGTGGCTGCGGCAGCCTGCAACAAGGTAGATATAAACGAGGAAACGCCTGGCACGTCATCCGAACCGGTCTCCGGAGAACTCGTTGAACTCACGCTCTCCGGTGTGCAGGAGGGTCTCACCAAAACTTTCATTGACCGCGATGAAGCAGGCTTTTTCGCAAAGTGGGAGGATGGCGACAAGGTGGCCGTATTCGACGGCGGAGACGAAAAGCGCGTTTTTGAGATTGTGGAGAACAGCGGACGTACGGCTTCTTTCAAAGGAAGCATTCTCTCTGATGCTAAGGACCTCTATGTGGCCTATCCGGCAGATGCTGCGGCTGCTGTCGCGAACGGCAAGGTGACTGTTACCGTTCCGGCCGTGCAGACGCTTGGCGGGAACAGCACGGCTTCCGGAGCGCTTGTGTCGGTTGCGAAGACTACGGCGGATGCGGCTTCTTTCCAGTTCCTTAACGTGGTGGGTTTCGTGAAGGTCGGAATCGCTTTGGACGGCATCACTGAGATTATTCTTATGGGAAGGAACGGGGAAGTGATTGGCGGTAAAGTTTCCGTTGACGCGGAGACCGGCGAAGTGAGCGAGGTCGTGGCCGGCAACAACAGGATTTCTCTCAAGCCGGCCGGGGAAACTTTCAGCCAGGGAGAGTATTATATCGCTACACTTCCGTTTGATTTTAAGGACGGATTTGAGGTCGTTCTCCGCAAGAAAAGCGATAAAGTCCTCTGGGGCGCAATCAAGGAAACTGCCAACCAGCTTTCCGTTGCACGCAATGCCGGAAAGAATCTCGGCACAGTCACGGAAAACCTTTCACAGGACTGGTGCCATGTGATTATGAACTGGGAGGATCTCAACACTTTCAACGGCAAGGCTTCCACCTCAACGTCGAATGACCTTTGGGTGCTCGGAGCGGACATCGACTATAACGGTAACAACTGGAGATGCGCCAACTTCAATAACGCCACATTTGACGGCCGCGGACACAGCATCTATAACATCACCTGTAACTATGAGTATTCTGATTGGTCGGCCAATGCCGGATTTTTCGGTCAGACACAGGGCGTGACAATCAGAAATCTTGTCTTCGGCTCAAAGGACGGAAAGAACTATGACGGCGTGACGGTGATGTCCGCGAAGTCTACATGCACTAAGGGTGACAAACCGACTAACTATCTCGGATTTGTCGGGCGTCTTATGCAGAATGACAGCGGTGTCCCGTCAAGGCTTGAAAATGTGGCGAATTTTGGAAGTGTCCTTGTCCCGGAAGGCAATACGTGCCAGACCATTTGCGGAGCCCTTGCAGGGCGAACATGGGGCGCGTCATCGGTTACGGGCTGCACTAACAATGGTGCTGTTGACATCCTCGGCCAAACAATTGACTTAGATACATGGGTAGGCGGCATCGTCGGGAAATGCAATGATGGTGCAGGTGTCGTCATGAATAATGTCAATAATGGTGCCGTCACCGTAAAAGTAGCCTATGCTCAGTCTATAGGCGGCATAGTTGGCCGCAGCTCGTCCTACAGTCTTATTGGCAATGTCAACAATGCCGACGTCACGGAGGAAATTGCGGACGGCAATGGTCGTAAATGTCTCCGCATGGGAGGAATAGTCGGGCATGACGAAATAGGAAACATCGACAACGACAAGGCGGCAGACTGCACCAATAACGGCAGGATTTCGAGCAACCGCACCACGGAAATCCGCCTCGGTGGAGCAATTGGCAGCATAGAGCTCACAGGAGCAAAAATTACGAACTTTGTCAATAAAGGTGCCGTAAGTTCTGTGTCAACGCTTGATTATTCGAGGGTTGGAGGTGTCTGCGGTGTGTCTTGGTGCGATGCTTCGGTAATCTCAGGATGCACCAATAAGGGAACGGTGACATCAGTCAAGGGTGACGTGGGTGCCCTTGTCGGATATGCCGAGGGCTATGTCAAGGACTGCAAGGCAGGTGGCTCTCTGAATGGCACGGCTCTTACTTCGGACAATTATTCAACTCTGATTATCGGGAGTGTCAAGGACGGCAGCAAGATAACAAACAACGTCTTTGCCGAATAATCATTAAATCCAATGAATACAATGACACTGAAAAATCTCGCTGCGGCGTCCGCGATGATGCTTCTCGCCTTGTCCTGCTCCGCGCAGGACAAGGACAATGGAAACGGGACAACGACTCCGTCAATTCCTTCAACAAAGGCCTTCGCGACGGCTATCTCGAAGAACATGTCCACGAGAACTGCTCCGGTTGAGGTCTACATCAATCTCAATGACAAGTCTCTCCAGTCTGTCAGTCTTGACAGGAAGAACGGGGTTGTCTACACCATGACAAACCAGAACGACTTTCTGAAAGTCTATGGACTTGACAAGGAATTTCGTGAGAAGGTGCTCAAGCCCCACACCGGGCACAATAACGATGCCTGCGTGGTCGGTGACAATATGTGGATTATCGGCACCGAGGATTATGCCGACCCTCAGCTGTGGCTCTATGGACTCAAGACCAACAAGGCGGAGCGCGTGGATGTCTCGATTCTTGACGGCGCCGGCACAAAGAGCGGCTACTCTGCTGTCTGTGAGTACGATGCCTCCAATCTTCTGCTTGTCGGCATCACTGGTACCGGCACAGATCGTCCGACCGACAAACTCCGTGTCTACAAGTACAACAAGGGAACGAAGAAGCTCACGCAGTGGTTCGAGCTCAGTTGGCATGGTGTCTTCGTACAGGGCGCCACATACGTCAATGGCATGCTCTACATCGCGACGAACATTTCCGAGGAAAAGATTCATGACGGGGCTTCCGTCTGGGTGGTGGATGTCAAGAATCAGAAGCTTCTCGACGAGATGGTGATTCTGTTCGATGGCGAGGCCGAGGGGCTTGACTACAACATCGAGGACGGAAAGACCTGGCTCTACATGGGGCTTGGCAGCCCTGCCGGAAAGTTTGCCTATGTCGGCAGGTTCAAGAGCCTCTACCAATAGCGGGCACTGTCTCATGATTTCAAACGACAGCAAATGAGGAAAATAATATTGATTTTGGCGATGTCTCTGCTGGCATCGCCAATGTTTCCAGCGTCCTGGAGAATTGCCGGACGTGACGCCATAGAATGGAATGTCGATTCGTCGGAACTTCCGTTTGACGACCACATCGAGATGTCCGGGTTCGGAATGTCCTCCATAATGCATTGGAGCATTGACGAAAAAGGGGCGATGGAGCTCAAGCGTTCTCTCATATTCCCGATGCTCCGGATGATTCCGGACGTGACTCATGCCGCATTCCGCTGCTTCACCGCACTCGATGTCCCGTCGCTCTTGAGCATTGACGGAATGATTCTGAAGAACGAAAAGGTGACGGATGTCCGCATAGACGGAATGTTCAGTTATCGCAGTACATTCTCTCTCGGTGTTGACTACCGCGCTCCGAAGCATCTCAAGCCGGGAACCGTGGCGATGAACGTGACCTGCACTCCGTCCACGTCAAAGGCGGCATATATTGAGCACTTTGTACTTGAGAATGTCACGCGGGATTCTCTGACCATCGTTGTACCGGAGTACTGCCAGCGTACGGAATATCCGGCATCGCAAGGGAAAGAGGGCGCCTACGTCCTTGAAACTAAGATTATCGGTGACGGGGCTCGGGTTGTGAAAAAGGGCGGCAAGGTCGATTTCTATGTCGTCTACAGTGCATTCAAGGCAGGCTTGGCTTCAGAAGTTACTGACCCTGCCGAAGAAATGGCGGCAAGGCGCGCGTTCGTGGACAATGACATTGACAGCAAGCTCGTCCTGGAGTCACCGGACAGCACGATTGACCTTATGTTCCGCTTTGCGAAGATACGCACAGCCGAGAGCATATTCCGGACAAAGCGTGGCCTGATGCACTCTCCTGGCGGCACGGCATTTTATGCGGCCCTGTGGTGCAACGATGAGGGCGAGTACACGGCTCCTGTGTTCCCGATGCTGGGCTATCAGCCGGGGAACGAGGCCTCGGAGAACTGTTTCCGGCTCTATGGCACCTACATGAAACCGGACTACGGCACTATACCTTCTTCAATCATTTCTCAGGGAGACGACATCTGGGGAGGCGCGGGAGACAGGGGTGACTGCGCGATGCTTTCCTATGGAGCCGCGAGATATGTGCTTGAAAGGGGAGACAGACAGGTGGCTGAAAAGGCAATGCCTGTCATTGAGTGGTGCCTTGAGTACTGCCGCAGGAAAGTGACGGCGGACGGTGTTGTCGCTTCGGATTCCGACGAACTTGAAAACCGTTTTCCGAGCGGAGACGCAAACCTCTGCACCTCATGTCTCTACTATGACGCCCTCCTCAGCGCCGCCTACGTCAACGATGCTCTCGGAGGGCCGCGTCGGAAGTCTTCCAAGTGGCGCTCTGAAGCAGCGGTGCTTGCAAGGAACATCGAGAAGTTCTTCGGCAGGAACGTCCAGGGATATGAGACCTACCGCTATTACGATGGCAACGACATTCTCCGCTCCTGGATTTGCATCCCGCTCACTGTCGGCATAATGAACAGGGCAGAGAGCACGATTGAGGCGCTGTTCAGCCCGTTGCTCTGGAGCCCGCAGGGATGTCTTTCGGCACAAGGAAGCAAAATCTATTGGGACAGAACCACGCTCTACGCCCTGCGCGGTGCCTATTGTGCCGGAGCTACTGAAGAGGCTACGGAGAAACTCCACTTCTACTCTGCTCTCAGACTTCTCGGAGATCATGTTCCATACGCCATCGAGGCATGGCCGGAAGGCGGGCAGGCACATCTCTCGGGAGAAAGTGCCTTGTATTGCCGCATAATCACGGAGGGACTTTTCGGCATCCGTCCGACGGGTTTTCGTTCATTTGAACTCACTCCGAGACTTCCTCGTGAATGGCCGTCGATGGCTCTGCGTCACATCCGTGCATTCAATGCCGACTTTGATGTTGAAGTTGCCCGTGCGGATGCCGGACACTTGTCCGTCATGATCAAGGACGGGGAACGGACAGTGCTTTCACGGACCGTGAAGGAGGGGAACAAACTCACTGTAAAGCTTCGGTGATTATGAAAAAGCGGTTGTTTGTGGCACTTTTCGCGGCTGCGCTGTCGCTCGTTCCGGCTTTTGCTCAGCGCAGTGAGACTCTCCTTGAGAAGGGCTGGAAGTTTCACCTAGGGGATGTCCGGGGAGCAGAGATACCGGGATTTTCAGATTCGGAATGGCAGGATGTGCGGATTCCGCATGACTGGGCAATCTACGGCCCGTTCGATCGGGACAATGACCTTCAGGAAGTCGCTGTCAAGGAGAATGGGGAGACAGTGGCGAGCTGGAAGACCGGGCGCACCGGAGGGCTTCCTTATATGGGTATCGGCTGGTACAGAACGTGCTTTGACGTGCCGGAAGGCAAGGCGGCTACACTCGTCTTTGATGGTGCTATGAGCGAGGCGCGGGTCTATGTCAACGGACATGAAGCGACTTTCCGTCCCTACGGTTACAGTAGTTTCCACTTTGATGCCACCCCTTTTCTCAATGATGACGGGAGCGGAAACGTCTTGGCCGTGAGACTTGAGAACCGCCCGTTTTCATCCCGTTGGTATCCGGGAGCGGGACTTTACCGTAATGTACATCTCCTCGTTACGGGAAGGACGCACATTCCGGTCTGGGGAACACAGGTGACAACTCCATTCGTCAAGGACGACTTTGCTTCCGTCTCCGTGAAAATCAGCGTCGTCAATGAACCGGAAACTGCACTCACTTTTTGCACTGCAATCATTTCTCCCGACGGGAAGACCGTTGCGGAGGATTCCCGGACGACGCGTTCTTATGCCGGCAGACCTGTGGAGCAGACCTTTACCGTGAATGCCCCGAAACTGTGGTCTCCGGAACATCCCTCTCTCTATAAAGCGGTGACGCGCATTCTTGACGGTGACTGCGTCCTTGATGAGTACACGACAGTCTTCGGCATACGCACGCTGGGGTTCATCCCGGGAAAGGGATTCTTTCTCAATGGGGAGAAGCGGAAGTTCCGCGGTGTCTGCATGCATCACGACCTCGGTCCGCTCGGAGCCGCGGTCAACGAGGCGGCAATCCGTCATCAGCTCGTTCTTCTGAAGGACATGGGCTGCGATGCCATACGGACGACGCACAATATGCCGGATCCGATTCTTGTGAGGCTCTGCAATGAGATGGGATTCATGATGATGGCTGAATCTTTTGACGAGTGGGACGTGGCCAAGTGCGAGAACGGCTATCATCGCTTTTTCAACGAGTGGGCGGAACGCGACCTGACCGATCTTGTGAGACACTACCGTAATGACCCGTGTGTCGTGATGTGGAGCATAGGCAATGAGGTTCCGACTCAGGAGTCCCCCGATGGCGCATCTGTCGTGCGTTTCCTGCAGGACATCTGTCACAGAGAAGATCCGACACGTCCGTGCACATTCGGGATAAACCTTGTTCCTGCTGTCTATCGCCATGGTTTCGCGGACGCCCTTGACATCCCGGGGCTTAACTATCTCACCGGTTCGTATTTCCGCATGCGGCGCGAAACGCACAACCGCTTTGTTCTTGGCAGCGAGACCGCTTCGACTGTCAGTTCTCGCGGTGTCTACAAGCGCTGCCTTGACCTGACTTTCGGAAAAGTCGACGCGGACCACCAATGCTCGGCATACGACACAGATGCCTGTGACTGGTCCAATACTCCGGATGTGGACTTTGCGCTTGAAGATGATTACGAATGGACTATGGGACAGTTCGTCTGGACCGGATTTGATTATTTGGGCGAACCGAGCCCCTATGACACTGATGCCTGGCCAAATCACAGCTCGATGTTCGGGGTCTTCGATCTTGCCTCGCTGCCCAAGGACAGGTTCTGGCTCTATCGGAGTCAATGGAATCGTGATGAGCATACCCTGCACCTGCTTCCTCATTGGAATTGGCGAAAGGGCGAAACAGTTCCTGTGATGGTCTACACGGATAGCCCTTCAGCGGAACTGTTTCTTAACGGGCGGAGTCTCGGCGTGAAGACAAAGGCGGTCACCGCCACACCGACTGACGGAGGACGGAAGGACACGGAGTTGAGAAAACGCTACAGGCTAATTTGGGAAGATGTTGTCTTTGAACCTGGCGTCGTTGAGGCTGTGGCTCTTGACCGCGACGGCAATGAAGTCATGCGCACTTCTGTTCGTACCGCAGGCAAGCCTCACCATATCGAACTTGTTCCGGACCGGAGTTGTCTGAAGGCAGACGGACGTGACCTCACGTATGTTACGGTGAGGATAGTCGACCGAGATGGCAATCTTTGTCCGCATGACGGACGTCTCGTGAAGTTTGAGGTGAACGGGGAGGGAACATTCCGGGCTGTCGCGAATGGTGATCCGACTTGTCTTGAACCTTTCCATGTCCCGCAGATGCACGCATTCAACGGAATGCTCACTGCTATAGTCCTTTCCGGAGAAGCCCCTGGAACTATAAGTCTCAAGGCAAGCGCTTCAGGGTTAGTCTCGTCAAAACTCGAACTAAGGTCTTTCGCTGACTGACGGAATATGCTTTCATAATTTTTCGTATCTTTGCGTCCGCTGCTGACACATAGGTATTCAAAAACACTAAATTATCAAAAAGGAATGAAATTAAAGACATTCTTCTCTGCGCTCGCGCTGACTGCGGCGATTGCGCTACCGGAGGCCGCAAAGGCGGATTCTTCGATTCCGAGACCGGAATACCCGCGTCCTCAGTTTGAACGTGCCGACTGGGTCAACCTCAACGGCGAATGGACTTTCTCGATTGACAATGTCGCCTCAGGCTATGAGAAGGGATTCTCAAAATCGACCGGATTTGACGGAAAGATTCTCGTTCCGTTTTCCCCAGAGAGCAAGCTTTCTGGAGTCGGGCACACCGATTTCATTGCAGGCGTGTGGTACCACCGGAACATAACCGTGCCCGCTGAATGGGAAGGGAGAAATGTTCGTCTCAACTTTGGCGCCGTATATTATAAGTCAGAGGTTTATATTGACGGAAAACTTGTGGGACGTCATTTCGGCGGCACAAGTTCATTCTCGTTTGACATCACTCCGTTCGTGAAGGCCGGGCAGACCCACTCTCTCGTGGTTTACGCCACCAGCGACCTCCGCAGCGGAAACCAGCCTGCCGGAAAGCAGTCGCTTCAGCTCAGATCTATGACATGCAATTACACGAGGACGACCGGAATCTGGCAGACCGTGTGGATGGAACCGGTCAGCGAGGATGGTCTGGCGCAGGTGCAGGTGGACACCGACATCGACCAGGGGCAGATTGTCGTGAAACCGCTCTTCTTCCATGAAGGCAAATCTACGCTCAAGGTCACGGTCTTCGACCCGACCTCTCCAAAGAAGCCTGTGGCGCAGAAGACCGTCGTGGCGGCCAACAATTCCGTCGTTGTGCTTCCGATGAAAAAGTTCCGTACTTGGAGCCCCGAGGATCCGTTCCTCTACGACGTGAAATATCAGGTGGTTGATGCCGAGGGCAGGGTCATCGACGAGGTAAGTTCCTACATTGGAATGCGCAAGGTTCACCTTGAGGGCAACAAGATTTATCTCAACAATAGTCCGCGCTACCAGAGACTTGTCCTCGATCAGGGCTATTACCCTGACAGCCAGTGGACAGCTCCATCGGACGAGGCTCTGCGTCACGACATCGAACTCTCCATGAAAGCCGGATTCAACGGCGCAAGACTGCACCAGAAGGTCTTTGAGGAGCGCTTCCACTATTGGGCGGACAAGCTCGGCTACCTCACATGGGGCGAGAGCTCAAGCTGGGGAATGGACACCAACATTCCGGAGACCGCGAGAAACTTCATCACCGAGTGGGGCGAAATCATAGTGCGTGACCGCAACCATCCTTCAATCATCGTCTGGACCCCGACCAATGAGGAGTGGAGGCCGGACAACATCCAGTTCCCGCGTTTCATGGAGGATGTCTATGCCCTCACCAAGCAGCTCGACCCTACGCGCCCTGTAAGTTCGGCGAGCGGCGGAGTACTGGTCCGCACCGACATCTGGACGGGGCACGGCTACGAGCAGAATCCGGAGAAATTCCGCAAGATTGTCTGGAATGACGGCAAACTCTTCACATACAGGAGCCGCTATTACGAGAGCACCGGCGGTCTCTACACCAAAAACTACGGATTCAACCGCGAGGCAATCGCCGGAACATACGACTATCCGGAGTATGACGGTAAGATGCCGTACGTCTTCGACGAGTACGGCGGCATCAAGTGGACGAACGAGGAGGACATGAAGGCTGCCGCAAACAATCAGGGCGTTTCATGGGGATACGGCAATTCTCCGCGCTCCCTTGAAGAATTCTACACCCGTCTCGAAGGTCTCACGGACGTGCTTCTATCCCTCTCGGACTACATCTGCGGCTACTGCTACACCCAGCTTACCGACGTCGAGCAGGAGCAGAATGGTCTCTATTACTACGACCGCAGCGAGAAATTCGACATGGAGCGCATCCATGCCGTGTTCTCAAAGGTTCCGGAAAACTACAAATAGAAATTTTTACTAAATTTGCGTGGTTTTGGCCATACGGTTTTGTTCCGGCCGGTCAAGACCACGCATTTTCCGTTGATGTGGGTTCGACGGATGACAGAAAAATATAAACAATTAATTACATATCATTATGTTAAAGGTAAATATGGGAGGCTGCAGCTCCTTTGTAAACGCTGCGGAAGTTAAGGAATATACGCAGAAGGCCGTCGAGGCTCTCAAGGTTCTTGAGGACGGCACCGGTGCAGGAAATGACTTCTTGGGGTGGAAGCACCTTCCGACTCAGACTCCGGAGGCGCTCATCGCCGACTGCGAGGCAATCCGTGACGACTGGAAGACAAAGGGCGTTGACCTTGTCATCGTAATCGGCATCGGCGGGTCATATCTTGGGGCAAAGTGCGCTCTTGAGGCTCTTTCACACTCTTTTGCAAAGCAGCTTGCGGACAAGGGCGGCGCACCGGAAATCGTCTTCGCCGGGAACAACCTCTCTGAGGAATACATCGCTGAACTTATGGATCTCGTCGCCGAGCGCAATGTGGCTGCGGTAGTCATCTCGAAGTCAGGTACAACCACCGAGCCTGCCGTGGCATTCCGCATCATCAAGCAGTATATCGAAGGGAAATATGGCACGGCTGAGGCCGCACAGCGCATCGTTGCTGTTACCGATGCCCACAGGGGAGCGCTCAAGTCGCTGTCAACTCAGGAGGGCTATAGGACATTCGTCATCGAGGACAATGTTGGAGGCCGCTTCTCTGTGCTCACTCCGGTGGGTCTTCTCCCGATTGTCCTTGCCGGATTCGACGTCCGCAAGATGCTTGAGGGAGCCGCTGCGATGGAAAAGGCCTGCGCGGTTCCTTCAGAGGAAAACCCTGCTCTCCAGTATGCCGCGATGAGGAATCTCCTTCACGCAAAGCACGGCAAGGCAGTCGAAATACTCGTTTCCTACAACCCTAAGCTCCAGTACCTCGGAGAATGGTGGAAGCAGCTCTACGGCGAATCCGAGGGCAAGGACGGCAAGGGCATATTCCCCGCATCCGTAAGCTTCACCACCGACCTTCATTCAATGGGGCAGTACATCCAGGATGGTGTGCGCATGCTCATGGAGACGGTCATCACCGTGGAGAAGGCGCAGCGCAGCGTTGTTATCGAGAGCGACCCTCAGAATCTTGACGGACTGAACTTCCTCGCGGGCAAGCATGTTGAGGAATGCAACGCCATGGCTGAACTCGGAACAAAGCTCGCGCACATCGACGGAGGAGTACCTCAGCTCAGCGTAAGCATCGAGAAGATTGACGAATACAACCTCGGTGAGGTATTCTATTTCTTCGAGAAGGCCTGCGGAATCTCTGCCTACATTCTCGGAGTGAATCCGTTCAACCAGCCGGGTGTGGAGGCTTACAAGAAGAATATGTTTGCGCTCCTGAATAAGCCGGGATATGAGGCTCAGGGCGAAGAACTGAGAAAGCGGATTTAATAAAAGGCGGATTGCGGCGTTACTCGTCTTGATAAAATCCTCACAACCATTAGGTTGCTGCGGTTTTATGTTCGCTAACGCGACCTTTTCTCGCCACGGCAGTCTCAAGTGAACTTGGACTGCACAGATGGCTTAACGAAAAGCTTCACCGAGTGCCTTGCACTCCATCCTTTTATTGAAATCCTTTGACTAAGACATTTGTTATAATTATGACAAAAAAACAACTATATCCGTTGAAGTTCATCCCCATCGCGTCTAAGCGCGTATGGGGAGGGAACTCGCTCATAAAGGTTCTCGGGAAGGACTTCGTTGAGGCCGATGAGGAGGGAAACGAAGTTCATCTGACGGAGAACGACCTCATAGGGGAGAGCTGGGAGCTTGCCGACATGGGTGAGCAGGACTCTATCGTGAGCAACGGCTGGCTTGCCGGGAACTCCATAGGTGACATAATGGAAACCTATCTTGACCGGATTACCGGAGATGCCGCCTACGCATGGTTCGGCCGCCAGTTTCCGCTGCTGATAAAGTTCCTCGACATACATCAGAAACTTTCCGTTCAGGTCCACCCGGACGACAAGGTCGCCGAACAGCGGTACGACTCGCTCGGCAAGGCCGAAATCTGGTACATCCTCGACGCGAAGCCTGAAGCCAAGGTCTATATGGGCTTTAAGCGGGAGACCTCCGCGCAGGAGTTCTACGACGCATGCAAGGCCGGCACCGCTCAGGAACTGTTGAACGTGATTCATCCGAAGAAGGGCGACGCGATATTCATAACTCCGGGGACGGTTCATGCCGCAGAAGGGGGGATACTCGTGGCTGAGATTCAGGAGTCATCGGACCTCACCTTCCGTCTCTATGACTGGGGACGCGAGAATAATCCGGCAACGGCCCGCAAGATGCATCTTGAGGAGGCAATTGACCTGATCAACTTCGGGCAGTACGACCCCTCGCTGTATCGGCCGGCAGCCTCACGTGATGAAACCCTTGTGAATAACCTGCTTGTGCAGTGTCCTCAGTTTACGGTTAATCGTCTGAACCTGAAAGACCCGCTGCGCATCAGTCCGGAGCAGTTCGGAAGTTACATTGTCTACATATGCACCGATGGCTCCGCTGCCATAAATGTCCCTAAGGCTCCTGTGGCCGATGACAGCAAGGCTGCGGCGGCGCTCGGAACGGACGCGATGGATATCTATGCCTTCCGCAAGGGCGAGACCATTCTTATTCCGGCGGATATGCCTGATTTCTATCTCGTTCCGACGTCACCGGAAACCGTTCTTCTTGAAGCTACAGATGGACTTCGCGAGGAAGTTGACGAGTATATAGATCCCGATGTTCCGGCCGAACTCCCTGAGGCGTAGTCCGGCGGCCTGAGAAACATAAAGAGAAATCTGTATGGAAGAGGTCAGAATCGACAAGTTTTTGTGGGCGATACGCGCCTACAAGACGCGCAGCGAGGCCACTGACGCATGCAACGGCGGCAAGATCCGCCTGAACGGCGCCGACATCAAGCCTTCCAAGGCCGTGCACCGAGGCGACACCATCGTTGTGCGCAAGGGTCCCGTGACCTACACCTATCATGTCATTGAACTCATCGACAAGCGGCAGGGAGCCAAGACAGTGCCGCAGTTCGTTGACAACCTCACTCCTCAGTCGGAACTTGACAAGCTCCATGCTCCTGTTGAGACCTTCTTCCTCAAACGTGACCGCGGCACCGGCCGTCCTACCAAAAAGGACCGCCGTCAGATGGATTCGCTGTGGGACGAGCTCGAATTTGACAACGAAGATTAAAAATTGTAAAAATTATGAATATCTGCGGGTCTGCTTGCATATTGTAAGCGGATCCTTTTCGTTTGCTTCGTGTTGTAAGAAAAATGTTCGTGTTGAGGGAAATTTTATTTTGCGACATAGTGCCTTTCATATTTTCGCTGGAAACTTTTAGGTATGTGGAGTGAAAGTTCCGATTTATTTTTCGTATCTTTGCCGTAAAGATACAAGACGTATAGTGTTTTAATTCCCCATTTTGTGGGGGCGCGTGGTTTTATATGAAGAAAATCTTAAGAATTGCAATCCTCCTCTTGGGGGGCAACGGCATTAGCATGCTCAAGCGAGACGCTTGATCTGGATTCCGGGCTAGCAAAAGTTGAAGTAAAGTCGGCCGTGTGGTCCGCAGCGGAAAATCCGGGAAGTTACACGTTCTGGTTCTCCCCGACCGAGGGACTTGAGGACGTCAGGGCGATGACGCTTGCCGACGACTACATCAAGGTGGTCGTGAAGGAACTCGGGGAAAGCATCAGCCTCAGTTCCGAGGGCGCGCTCCTTTCTTATGGAAAATATAATGTTCAGGCTTCCACGCTGGCAGAATTTGCCTCCGCGGAACTTTCCGTCGTGCTCCCTTCCGAGAACACGGTGAAACTCTCCGTCCGCGTGGAAGGTGCCGACGGTGAGGGCTTTGCATCGGACTTTCACGGATTCTGCACCAAGTGTCCCGTCGAGCAGGAACCTGCGAGGACGCTCAAGCTTGACCAGCAGGTCTTCTTCCGCTACTACCGTGACATCAACGATGTTTCGGGACTCAGGGACTATTACATAGCCTTTTCAAACGCTCCGTATGAGGTCAGCGATGGAAGCATCGGACTCACGAGTGCCGGCTACCTTGTGGCGATAGAGCTTTGTGCCGTCCAGAGCGAGGCCTCGAAACTCAAGCTTCCCACGGGCACCTATTCCCTGACCGGCTATTACTCCGACCGCAGCTGGATTCTCGGCAACACAATCGTTGTCCACTACAATAGTTCGCAGTCCAATGACGCCACCTATTATCTCTGTGACAACGTCACCGTCTCCGAGCACAACGGGGTCTACACGATCCGCACGACATTCCAGGACAGCGACCTCGGTCTGACGTCAATTGAGTATGTCGGCAAGATTGAGGATGCCGAGGACTGGTCTGCTCTCTATGGTGACTGACATGGCGTGACGTTGGGGCAGCAAAATTGGCTGACTGCGATTTATGACGGTTACGCAAAATCCTAGCAGGAACGTATCAAATGTTTATATAAAATTGTTCGTTATGAAAAGCACGAAAAGATTCGCATTGCGGATGTCTGTGATGTCCGTACTTGCAGCGGCAGGTCTCTTTACGGCCTGCGACAAGAACACTCCGGAGCCGACTCCGGGAACGGGTGAAGAAACGGTTACGTGGCCGAAGGCTGCGGATGGCATTACCAATCAGTACCAGTATAACAATGCTAAACTTGTTGACATAAAAAATGTTGTGTATTCCTATTCTGAAGAGAACGGCACATATTGCTTCGCATTTTCCACGACTGAAGGCGAGGAGTCTGTCGAGGGTGTCCTGAAGAATGATGAAAAGGCGGCAATTCTTGTCGTTCCGACTGTGAACGGAGCCGTTGACACTACAAAGACTTTTGGATTTCAGCTCGGCGATGGCAAGGAACTGAGTGTCCTGTATAATAAACTTACCGGCAAGGAACACTCCGTTAAGGTTTCCGTGACTCTCAAGGACGAGACTCATGCCGCTGTCAGCATCGAGTACATCGGTGAGACGCCTGAGAGTCCGTATTTCTTCCTCAAATATGAGGGCGAAGCCATTAAGGAAGAACATCCTCTGAACAACGAAATGGAGCGTGAGGACGGCACGAGGACTGAAATCAAGTCTGTGTTCGAGATTTATCAGCATTCGGCATCCGGCTCACAGACTGAACTCCGTCTCTATGACAAAGTTGTGGAATCGTACACCGCCACCGATGCGAGTCCCGTTCTTGTCATTTCATACGGCGGGGATGTGAAGAGCGTTGATTTTGCAGCGATTAAGGACAGGTTTCTCGTCAAGGCGGGTGACAACTTCGTGTACTCATATAAGGAGGGAGAGTCTGCCACTCCGGCGACGGGTTCTTTTTCTGTCGGGGAAAATGAGGACGGCGGCCTGACCATTTCTCTTGATCTCACCGTTTCCGGAAAGACTGTGAAACTTGAATATAAGGGTGCGGTCAAGGCTCTCTATGCTTCAGACAATTCCCTGACAATCACCAATGGCGAGAAGACTGAAACTTATGGCGTGCATGCCCTTTTCCGCGAGGTTAAGGACGGAAAATGCCGGCTTGTGCTCGGGAGCAAAGAAGGCGCGACTACTCCGGCAGAATTGAAAGATGGCGAGTATGCTGTTTCCGTGACAATCCCTGCAGATAAGTTTGGAAGTGAGTTTGATCTTGTTAAGGCTACTGACTGCGTTGTGGAAGTCTATGACTATGTGAACTATACGACTTCTGTCTATGATGCGGAGCATCTTGGCGAGGGTGTTGTTGCTGTGTTTGCAGATCCAAACAAGGACGGGAAGAATCTTTTCCTCCATCTTGAGGAACTTAAGTTTGGTAGTGGGCTCTTCCTTGACGGTTCATACTACGGTGCCGTTACTGATGCCGAGATTCCAGACCTTACACCGGTGAAGCCATTCACTCCGACAATTACCATCACAAATGAGGATGGCACTAAGGTGCTCTTTCAGGAGACTATTACGCGGATGGAGGTTTGCCATTTCGACGAGATGAGAGACTTTGCCGGTCAATATGTTACAGGGTATGGTTTTTATTTCGTTAATGCAAAATCAGAAGAAGATGTGGACACTGACAAATATCCTAACACTCCGTTATTTATTCTTCCAGAAAGTGCCTTTGGTAAGAAGGATTTTGATCTGGTTGCCGCATGTGGAGCTACTGGCGATGCTTTAAATTGGTCAATAGCATTCAGCAATAGTAATCTCAGTGCGTCTGCAAACGGCTCGTACGCACAGGGCACTTATGGCTATTGTGCTATGTCCCGTTTTATTAACCGTTTGCCGGATTATGCAGTTGTCACAACAAAGAAAGACGGCAAGAATTGGGACTTCAAACTTGTTCTCAAAGACTACGGCTGTTTTACAATGTATGATGTGACAACGAAGTCTGGGACAAAGAACGTTCTCACCATCGAATGGCATGGTCCGGCGACGAAATATTCTGGGACAAAGTACACCAATACTTTCACCGACCAGGACTATTAGCAGATAGCGTGCACCGGCACGCGGCTGAAACTCAAACTATTCAGACGGCGCAGCGGCCACAGGCCCGCACGCCGTCTGCACTATGTCCGGACTGGACAGGGATGTCCCTTCCGGACCCAATGCGGGGGCTGAGAAGCCCGAAAGATAACATACAAAATAATATATGATACGTAAACTCATTGCAACACTGACCCTCGCCCTGACAGCCGTCACTGCAGCGTTCGCGCAGGACCACAAGGTCACGGGCAAGGTCACGGACTCGGTCGGAGAACCGGTAATCGGTGCCTCCGTGCTGATTGGAGGCACAAAGGATGGTACATTCACCGACGTTGACGGAAACTACAGCCTCACCATCGCTCCAGATGCCGTGCTCACGGTCTCATCAATCGGTTTCCAGACACAGGAAGTTCCAGTCGGCGGCCGTTCTCTCATCAACATCACCATGAACGATGACTCCCAGTCTCTTGAGGGCACCATAGTCGTGGCTTTCGGTACGGCGAAGAAGGATGCCTACACGGGTTCTGCGGCCGTTGTGAAATCGGACGACATCGCCCGTTCGCAACAGTCCAATGCCGCACAGGCCCTTGTCGGAAAGGTTGCCGGTGTGCAGCTTACCAACACATCCGGACAGCCCGGCTCGTCACCTTCAATCCGAATCCGTGGATTCAGCTCGCTCAATGCCGGGAATGATCCTCTGTGGGTCGTGGACGGAATGCCGTATTCCGGCGACCTTGGCAACATCAACCCTGCCGACATCGAGTCCATGACCGTCCTCAAGGATGCCGCTTCCAACTCGCTTTATGGAGCCCGTGGCGCGAACGGTGTCGTGATAGTGACCACCAAGAAGGCAAAGTCCAAGAATGCTGTCATTACCCTCGACGCGAAATGGGGCGTGAACTCCAGAGCCACGCAGGACTATGAGTACATAAAGGATCCGGCCCAGTTCTATGAACTCCAGTACAACGCCCTGCGCAATTACTACCTCGGCAGCGGTCTCACAGCCACCGAGGCACACGCGAAGGCAAACAGCGTTGTGGCAGGCTCCACCGCTGACGGCGGACTCGGCTACCAGGTGTTCGATGTGCCGGACGGGCAGGAATTTATCGGAATCAACGGCAAGGTGAACCCGGCAGCCACTCTCGGTCGCCGCCTTGTCTACAAGGGACAGGAATACTGGCTTCAGCCGGACGATTGGACCGCGGCCGCGTTCCGAAATTCCTTGCGGCAGGAATACAACGCCAGCGTGGCCGGCAGTACGGACAAGACCTCGATTCTCGCCTCATTCGGCTACCTGAACAACGAGGGCATCGCATACAACTCTGATATGGAGCGCTACACCGCCCGCGCCCGCTTCGACTACGATGCCACATCATGGCTCAAGATAGGAGTGAACGCTAATTACTCCCATTTCCGCTACAACTCCATCACGGACAGCGGCTCAAGCTCATCGTCCGGAAACGTTTTCGCGTATTCCTCCACGATGGGCCCGATATATCCGCTATATATCCGTGACGGACAGGGTAACATTCTTACCGATGCCAACGGAAACCTTCGCTACGACTACGGAAACGGAGACAATGTCGGGATGGAGCGTTCCCTCTTTCCTAACGGCAACGCGCTTTCGGATTCACGTCTGAACAAGTCGGAGTCCGAGGGCAACGCATTCAATGGAACGGGATATTTCGACATAAAGTTCCTCAAGGACTTCAAGTTCACGTTCAACGCCGGCGTCTCCCTCGACGAGACGCGCTCCACTTCGGTGCTGAATCCCTACTACGGGCAGTTCGCGAGCGAGAAGGGCATTGTCTCAAAGGGGCACAGCAGGCAGTTCGACCTGAATCTCCAGCAGATTCTCAACTATACGAAACTGATCGGCGAGCACAACGTCAACGTGATGCTCGGACACGAATACTATCAGTCCAAGTACTACAACCTTGCCGCGAGCAAGAGCAACATGCTTACCATGACCAATGACGAGCTTGCCGGAGCGATTGTCGACCGCCAGAGCGCGGACTCGTACCGTACCGACTATTACAACGAGGGTTTCTTCACCCGCGTGCAGTACGACTACGGCAACCGTTACTTTCTTTCCGGCTCTTTCCGCCGCGACGCCTCCTCCCGCTTCCACCCGAAGCACCGCTGGGGCAACTTCTGGTCACTCGGAGGGGCATGGGTGCTCAACCGGGAGAGCTTCATGGCATCAACCTACGACTGGCTCGACATACTCAAGCTCAAGGCGTCCATCGGCTCGCAGGGAAACGACAACATCGGAAACTTCCGCTATACCAATGTCTACTCAATCGAGAACGCCAACGGCAGCGTCTCCACGGTATTCAGCTCCAAGGGCGCGGAGAACATCACCTGGGAGACCAACACGAACATAAACGCCGGGCTTGAGTTCGGATTTCTCCGTGGACTCATTTCAGGAGGCTTTGAAGGATTTGTCCGCAACACAACTGACATGCTTCTTGCTTTCCCTGTGGCTCCGTCAATGGGCTACTCGTCCTATTACGCCAACGTCGGCGACATGCGCAACGCCGGAGTTGAGCTCGAACTCAATGTTGCTCCGGTACGCACGGAGAACGTGAACTGGAACATAAACCTGAATCTCACGCATCTGCGCAACAAAATCACGATGCTTCCGGAGGAGCGCAAGACCAAGAAGGCCGAGGGCTACGAGGGTTTTGTCAGCGGCTCCACCTTCTATGCGGAGGGGCTTCCGATGTACACCTTCTACATGAAGAAATATGCCGGAGTCAGCGATGAGGGACTTTCTATGTGGTATATGGACAAGACTGACGAGGCTGGGAACACGGTCCGCACCACCACGACTGAGTACACCTCCGCCACTGACTACATCTGCGGCAACCCGATTCCGGACCTCTATGGCGGATTCGGGACGGACATAAGTTTCTACGGATTCGACTTCAGCATCGCGTTCAACTATCAGATTGGTGGACTCGCCTACGACTCTGGATATGCCGAGTCGATGTACTCTCCGGCCAACAAGTCCACAGGAATGAACTGGCACAAGGACATACTCAAGGCATGGACTCCGGAGAACCATACCAATGTTCCTCGTCTCCAGTATGAGGACCAGAACCAGAACGCCTCTTCGGACCGTTTCCTTACGGACGCGAGCTATCTTAATCTTCAGAACATCAACTTCGGCTACACCATTCCGGCGAAGCTCACGCGGAAGATGAAGATTGAGAAGATACGCCTCTACCTCTCCTGCGAGAATGTCTGGTATTGGTCTCGTCGTCAGGGTTTCGATCCGCGCTTCTCTTACAGTGGCTCCACCTCACAGGCGACCTATTCTCCCGTTCGCACCGTTTCCGGCGGCCTTACGGTCCAGTTTTGAACAGGAAGACCCCGAAGATTTGATGAAAAATGAAGATGAAAATGAAAGGATACATATTGAAAATCACGCCGTTCGCGCTTGCTGCTGTCCTTTTGACCGGCTGCATCAAGGAGGCGACGCTCACTTCCGGTGCGCTTGAGAGCCAGACCACGCTTGAGACAAACATCGAAGGCATTCCGGCTGCTCTCGTGCAGGCCGGCTCCACCGGCTACAACAACCCGTGGGACTTTGCCCTTCCTGCAATCCACCTCGCCACCGAGTCGATGACCGGAGACCTCGTGATTGCCGGTAACGCCGGCTACGACTGGTTCTCGCAGTGGGGCAGCAATGTCGCTCTCGGCTCTGAATACGCCGTGGGTGCACTCACGTGGAACAACTACTACAAATGGATTATGTCCGCGAACAATGTCATCGGAATCATATCCGGAACGGAGATTTCCGACCTCGACGCCACGCAGCGCAAGTACCTCGGCTTCGCGTACACATATAGGGCGATGTTCTACTTCGATCTCGTCCGTCTCTATGAGTTCAAGAAAAACAACTACACGCAGGGCGACAAGGTCCTCGGACTCGGTGTCCCTGTCGTGCTTCCCGAGACCACCGAGGCTCAGGCGAAGAACAACCCTCGCGCCAAGGTCAGCGACATCTATGACGAGGTCATATTTCCGGATCTTGACAAGGCTGAAGAACTTCTTGCCGCCGTTTCGACAACGGACAAGTATTCGATAAGTCTTGCCGTGGTCTACGGGCTCAAGGCGCGCGCGTTCCTTGAAAGGGCGACATCCGTTGAGGAAGATGGTGGCGATGGTACTGACGAACTCTATGCAAAGGCAGCCGAATATGCCCGCAAGGCAATCACGGCCAGCGGATGCACTCCGCTCACTCAGGAGCAGTGGGAAGATCCGAAGACAGGATTCAACAGCGCGACGTCGAACAATGCCTGGATTTGGGGACTCGCACTCCCGTCAGAGAGCGTTGCGAACCTGCTCTGCTTCACGGCGCACATGAGCACGGAGAACTCCTGGAGCGCCTATGGCTACGATGTGTGCCGCTCGATTAACCGCAACCTCTACAACAGCATCAGCGACTATGACTTCCGCAAGCACTCGTGGCTCAACCCGGATCGCAGCGTCTACGACTACAAGAGCTGCCGCGAGGACGGAAAGACCTATTTCAGGGAGAAGCTTAAGGACTATGCGAACATCAAGTTCCGTCCAGCGCAGGGCAACTACAAGGAATACAAGGTGGGCGGAGCCGCCGACCACTGCCTGATGCGTGTGGAGGAAATGTACTTCATCGAGGCCGAGGCGAAGGCTCATGCCGAACTCGGGGAGGGAATACGTCTGCTCAACGAATATATGAACAACTACAGGATGATCGGCGGAGTGAAGTACGACTGTACGCCAAAGGCTTCTTCGCTTTCCGCGTTCACGAACGAGCTGATACTACAGAAGAGAATAGAGTTCTGGGGCGAGGGCATCGTGATGTTCGACATGAAGCGTCTGAACATGTCTTCGAAGAGGGGATATGTCGGAACGAACGCGTCGGCTTCCTACCGCTTGAACTGCGACGGGCGTGCGCCTTACTGGAACTTTGTGATTTCGCGAGGCGAGGTGCAGAACAATCCTGCCGTGGACGGGTACAACAATCCTGACCCATCCGACAAGGTCGCTCTGTGGAATAATTGATAATGAAAGAGATATGAAAAGAATAGGACATATTTTACCGCTTGCGGCACTGCTCCTTGCTGGGGCAGTCGCCTGCACGCAGGAAAATCTCTATGAACAGGGTGCTGCGGATCTGGACGGAAGCTACGGAGTGTATTTTCCGACCCAGACATCTGCCACAGTTCTGGAGCTTGACCCGCTTGAGAAGAAGAACGTCACCTATCGCATAAGCCGCGAGAATGCCCTCGATGCCATCACTGTTCCTCTTAACGTGACCGCGAGCGAGGAGGGAATCTTCGCCGTGGAGCCTGTCGTGTTCGAGGCCGGCCAGAAGGACGCCACTTTCAGGGTAGACTTTGATGCTGCCGAGATAGGCAAGACCTACAGCTGCACGATAAGTATTGATGACCCACGTTATGTCAAACTCTACGGACCGAAGTCCACGAGTCTCACATTCTCCGTCGTGCGTGCCGCATGGAAGGCCCTCAAGACTCCGGACGGGAAGACTGCCAAGGGGAAATGGCGGGACGATATAGTGGGCAACGTGTTCACTCTCAATACTTCCACATTCAACAAGAACCCCGAACTCGATGTCACCATCTACGAACGGGAAGACCAGCCGGGTTACTACAGGATGAAGGTCTACGGCGGCAGCGCCTTCCTCAATGCCCTCGCCGGCGGCTCCGGAACGGTGAAGATTGACGAGAACAGGGACGTGTGGACGTATGTGGACGCGCGTGACCCGGAGAAAGTCTACCTCCCGCTCCAGTCCACCGGACTCTCGTTCAGCTCCGACTACGGGATGTGCTCTTTCGGCTCATACGTGCCCGAAAACTTCTCGCTTGACGCCACGGCGGCGCAGTACGGAAAGCTGAAGGACGGAGTGATAACGTTTCCCGCATCAAGCATAATGTTCACGATGGAGAGTATCACCGGGTACTATCAGGTCAATGTCAATGGGGCGACACGTGTCGTGCTCCCGGGCTACACTGTCCCGGACTACACCATCTCCCTCAGCAAGACAGAGCCGGTCAACGGCCACGTGGACATCACCGCGCGGTTCACTTCTGACGTGGCCTCGCTCAAATACGCCATTTTCGAGGGTGTCCTCGATGACGGTGCTGCCAGCATGAAGGCTCAGGAGCTTGAAGCCGACCCTTCACTGTTCGAGGGCGCAGTCACAGAAAGCTCAAAGATGACCATCGAGCAGGGCAAGACCGGAAAATACACTTTCCTCGGCTGTGCCTACGACAAGGACGGAAATATGCGTGACTACGCCTACATCGTCTTCGGATATGTCGCCAAGGGAGACGCGCGCCCGGTGAACCTTACCATTGGGCTTGAAGCAACGAATGAATATGCCGGGCTCGGGATAACTCCTGACAATTCGGGCCGTTTCTATGCGTATGGCGATGAGGTCGAGTCCCTGACATATGGCCTTTACAAGAAATCGGCGATTACTGGCTACAGCCTCAGTTCCCTCCTCGACGAGAGCGGGACATCCTTCACCGAAGACCAGCTCAAGGACGTCAACTCCAAGTATTTTAGCAGGATGATAACAGGTCTTAACGGTGACACGACCTATCGTCTTGTGCTCCGTGCAAGCAACGGCTACACGACGAAGCTGTGGTACGTTGACTACAAGACCACCGGAACGTTCAACCCGGGACTTGAGACTGACTGGCGCTACCGCGACTTCCTTGACGAACAGCCTTCGAGCGAGGAACTCAAGTCGAAGGAGTGGAACTACTACGCGGTCAACCTCATGGACAGCAACCCTGTCCGTCGCTATATAGGAAAGGTAAGGTTCAGCGACAATCCGGACTATTTTGACTCCGAGCAGACAGCCCTTTCCATTACCGGTCTTACCGGCATCACCTACGACAGCGGCGGAGAGCTTTCCGCAATCTCGATTCTTGAGTCCTCTGCAACCAAGGGCTACAACGGGGCGTTCGTGCTCTATGTGGACGGCAGCAGCTATACAGGAACCAAGAACGGGGAGTCTCTCTTTACCGGTTATGTCGCGGACGAGAGCAACTCTGTCTACGCCGGCTACGGATTCTTCTTCGGTGCGGTCGCCGACGGCTACATCTATGGAGTCCCTTCTCCGGCAATGGCATCTCAGGGCATCACCTACCGCTATCTCTACACGGCATCGACAAGCACCGCCTACAGCATAATGACCCAGATGCTCCTCGTCGATCCGGATAAGGACATGGGCGGCATCTCCGACACGGACGATGAAGCGCTCTCCGCTGCAAAGTCCTCTATTCTCGGCCGGATTGACTATGCGGCGCCGAGAAATTATGTAGAGCTTCCGGAGTACACCGAGCCTGTTCGCGAGGCTCCGGTCAATCTCGCCCAGACACTCATCCCGGCTTCGGCGCCTGAGTTCGGTGTGGCCGAAGGTCTTGAAGTTGTCGAGACGGAGCCGACCGGCGGAGATGTCGCGTTCACGCTTGCCGGTGCACCGGAACTGCTTAATCTTTAAGAAAATGATGATTATGAGAAAAAAAGATATAACCATACTTTTTGCGGCCCTGCTTCTGGCCTCCTGCACGGCGGAGAATCTGTCTGTTGACGGAAGCGACAATTCCGCGACTTCGCTCCTGGGAAAGGTCTGCAACGCTCCGCAGGCAGACGGGGACAACGTGCTGATTGTCAAGTTCGATGAAGACGCTGTGGAGGCAGTGGAGAATCATGTGCTCACGCGCTCCGGAGATGCCCTATCGTCCGGCATCGCCTCGGTTGACGAGGTGCTTGCCTCGCTTGAACTCACCGGAATGGAAAGGGTGTTCCCCAAGGGGTGCGACAATGAGGCCGCGACACGTGTCGCCGGGCTTCACAGGTGGTATCTCCTGCACTTCGCTCCGACTCAGGATCTGACGGCTGCTGCCGAGAGCCTCGCCTCTGTTGCCGAGATAGACAAGATTCAGTACAGCGCAAAGCTTCAGAAGGCCTCTGACGGAAAGGTCTGGCCGTTCAAGAGCGGTGCTGCTCTCACCAAGTCGATGACAGCCTTCCCGTTCAACGACCCGAACGGCTTCTGGCAGTGGCACTACATCAACAATGCGGACCAAGCTATTGCAACTGAAGCGAGAGCCGGCGCGGATATAAATGTGGCCGATGCCTGGAAACTCACGGCCGGCGACCCGCGCGTGATTGTGGCCGTGCTGGACGAGGGCGTGAAATACAGCCATCCGGATCTTGCCGCGAACATGTGGACCAACCCGAAAGAGACTGACGGAGACGGTGTCGACAACGACGGCAACGGCTATGTGGACGACGTACACGGCTACAATTTCGTGGACGACGGCCCGATTACATGGGACAAGTCCTACACTTCAGGCGGAAAGGACTATTCCGACAGCGGGCACGGGACGCATGTGGCCGGAACCATAGCGGCAGTCAACAATAACGGCATCGGAGTCGGCGGAGTCGCGGGCGGAACCGGCAATGGTGACGGTGTACGTATAATGTCCTGCCAGATTTTCTCCGCAAGCGTTTCCGCAACGGACTACGCCACGAGCCGTGCCATCAAGTATGCCGCCGACAATGGTGCCTGCATACTTCAGTGCTCATACGGCTACACCGGTATGGACATCACTTCCGACGCGGCCTTCTACCAGAAGGCTCCGCTTCTCTGCGAGGCTCTCGACTACTTCCTGAACAAGAGCAACTGTGAGGCTCTCCAGGGCGGCATTGCAATCTATGCGGCCGGCAACGACGCGAAGAACCGCTCCAACTATCCCGGTGCCTATGGCGAGTGCATCTCCGTCACGGCAATCGGCCCCGATGCCCTCCCGGCCTACTACACATGTTACGGCTACGGCTGCAACATCGCGGCTCCGGGCGGCGAGACCGGCGGTTTCACCGGCGGCGAGCGTGCCGGAGTCCTTTCGACGGTCTGCTCCGAACTTCCGGACAGTGACGGCGAGGACTACGGCTACATGCAGGGCACCTCGATGGCCTGCCCTCATGTCTCCGGAGTTGCCGCTCTCGGACTTTCGTATGCCCTGAAGACCGGCAAGAAATTCACCCGCAGCGAGTTCACCTCGATGCTCCTCACGTCAGTGAACGACATCGAGTCCCGTTTCAGCGGCACGAAGACGACCCTTGCCACAATCAACCTCGAAGACTACATCGGCGGCCGGATGGGCACCGGACTTGTCGATGCAACCCGTCTGCTGATGCAGATTGAAGGCACGCCGTGTCTCGTGGTTCCGACCGGCAACCTTCAGCTCATTGCCCTCGACGCTCATTTCGGCGGCTCTGCAGAGAATCTCACCTACACAGACGTGAAGATGTTCGACAACGACATCAAGCGTCTCGGCATGCCGGAGGCTCCGAGCATGTACAACGGCAAGCTGATGATAAAGTGCACAAAACCGGGGAGCGCCCGAATTACAGTCAAGGCGATCGCCGGCGGGGATAGGATTAACAACGGCCTAATGATGGGCGGAATGGAAATCACCAAGGAGTTTTATATCATCGCTCGTGAGGGAACCGCATTAAACGGAGGATGGCTCTAATACACAAATGATTATGAAAATGAAAAAATATATCGCATTCATCATCGCGGCCGTTCTCGCGCTTCCGCTGATGTTCTCGTGCAAAAAGGACTCAAGGCCCGACATCGCTTCCGGGGTCACCGGGCAATGGCACCTAACCTCCTGGAACGGCAAGACTCCGAAAGGTTTCGACGTCTGGATGGAGCTCTCCGCGGACGGGACGTTCACTCTCTGGCAGCAGACCGCGACGGCGGCGTACTCCCGTCTTGACGGAACATTCACGTCTGAAGGCAACATACTCGATGGCATTTATACCGACGGGACAGAGTGGTCGTCAACATACAGCTACTCGCTTTCCGAGTCGGACACGAAGCTTGTTCTTGTCTCTCTCAACGACGAATCCGTGACAAGCATATACTCACGGGAGGAAATTCCCGAGTCTGTCAGGACTCCGCTGTTTTCGAAGGCTTCGGCAGGCGAGTCCGGCATATTCCTTTTTCTTTAATACAAAAAGACTATGAATCTGAAAAACAAGATATTATACACCCTCGCCTCTTCGGCATTGCTTCTTCTCGGAGGATGTGAGAAGGAGGGGACGGGCAGCGTTTCCGAATACGGGATTAGACTTGTCGCTGATAGTGAACTCTGCGAAGTGGCGATTCCGGAAAAAGCGAAGGCCGATGAGACCGTTTCCGTGACGGTGAAGGTGAAGAAGGAAAACCATCACGTCTCGGCTGTCACCGTGAACGGGGTCAAGAGCACCAAGGTCTCGGGAAATGAGGACGGGACAGAGGGTCTTTACAATTTCACCATGCCTGCAAAGGACGTTGTCGTGGCAGCGATTGTGGTTGAAAACCAGCCGGATGCCTATCCCATCAGCTACACTGCTGACCCGTCATACTTCAGCGTTGACGTGGCAGAACTCGGCCCTGCGGGAGAGAAGATAGAGGTGACGGTCACCATGACAGACATCACGAGAAAGATGGCTTCCGTGACATATAATGGCGAGGAATGTGAACTTGAATCCGTATCCGAGGCCGATTCGCGCTACATATTCTCGTTCACCATGCCTGAGGCGCCAGTCGTGCTCGGGTTTACGGTGGACAAGGACATGCACATAATCACGCCGGTCAGCGATTCCCATTCCTACATCACCATGTACAACTGCTGCAGTGACTGGGACGCCCCTGAAGATGAGCGCGTCTATGACGAGATTTACGGCCTTCTCGTCAAATTCATCTGGGGCGGCGAACTCGGCTACAAGGCCGCGCTCAAAGTAACTTCAGACAGCGGCGTGAACATCGATTATTACTGGACGGATCAGGATGCGGATTTCGGCGAGTGCTGGTATTTCGTTATGCCAGACGAGAACGTGACGATTTCGACAACATCGACTGAAATAACGGACTACATCGGCAAGCCTTTCACTGGGGACTATGTGGGCTATCGCATAAAGGCCGGCGGCAACCGTCTCTACACTCCTGCCGCTCCGGAACTTACGCTGAAGATGAACGGAAATACATCGTTCTTCTTCAAGACGACGGACGATATGGAGTATGACTTCGACGGGTGCTATTATTTTGACGAGGATGACAACAAGTTCTCATATCTTCCGGAATATGCTCTTGACAAGAACCGCAAAAAGGATTTCGGCCTCAGCGGAACATGGTTCGAGAACGGGGACGCGTTCCTCTACACCACTGATCTTCAGGTGCCTAAGCCGGAGCGTTCAAGATATTATTTCGCAAGCAAGAATCCGGACTTTACTTTCGCTGACGCTGCGGACGGAGATTATGGTTACGGCGGCTATGGCGAGCGTCACCTTGCGGAGATTACCCGCGGTGGCGAAAAGAGCTGGTATTTCTTCTCTCCGAGCGAGTATCTGGCTCTGCCGGTTCGTCTTGTCTTCGAGAGCGGCTCTTCGATAACGGAGGCATGTCGTGCCTTGATTTACGATGGAGACACGCCTATTTACCGCTATGAGTGCTATGCAAGCGGCTATCCGCGCTTCGTCTCCAAGGGCAAGGAAGCCGGAACATACACCTGCACAGGTGCTGCGGATCTCCTCCTTGACGGCTTCGGAAATGCATCGGGACTCGTATACGGAACCTACACGTACGACAGCGGTCTTGTGAAAGTGACGACCGGAGCAAATTCCTATGCATACGAAATTGACACGTCTTCAATGAAGTATGTGACAGTGACAGCTGATGAATGGACCGGTCCGCACGAGTTCAGCGTGTCTGCAACAGGCTACTATTCGAATGTTGCCTCACCGGCAGTTCTCACTGTCGATATTGATTCTTCTGAAAAGGGGAAGGCTAAAATCAAACTGAATATGAAGACAGATTGGGCTGATTACAAGGATGTGGTTTCGAGTCTTGTTTCTTATTCGTGGGATTCCACCGAAAGGAAGCTTGTCCTCTATGGCGTTATTGTCGGTACTGCAGATGGCAGAAGCCAAGAGAAGGTCAAAGTCACATTCAATGTCGCGGAGGACATGAAGTCATTGTCGTGGGATGAGGACTTCTACTTGAGAGCTGCATCTGGAGGGGACAACACTTACCTGAATATCAAAGGGCTTGTGCTTGAGTCAAAATGAATCATTCTGTAGTCTTTTGGGCGGCAGTCTTCACATCCTGAAGGCTGCCGTTTGCGTAATTCTCCGGCGGGCTAGATTTTTGCGGAGATTTTTTGTGTCGGGGATTTTGTTATTTCCGGCGCAATTATTATCTTTGCCGAGTATATTTTAATAATTAAAAATTAAGATTTACAAGAAGCACAATGTTAAACGATTAAAGATTTGAGATTATGATTAAGAAATTCAGATGCATGGTGTGCGGCTACATCTGCGAAGGTACTGAGCCGCCTGCAGAATGTCCTATTTGCCACGCAAAGGCAGATAAGTTTGAGGAAATTAAGGACGAGGACGGAGATTTGTCTTGGGCCTGCGAGCACAAGCTTGGAGTTGCAAAGGGCGTTGACCCTGAGATTCTTGAGGGACTGCGCGCACATTTCTCGGGCGAGTGCTCCGAGGTGGGGATGTATCTGGCTATGAGCCGTCAGGCCGATAGGGAAGGCTATCCCGAGATTGCAGATGCCTTCAAGAGATACGCCTTCGAGGAGGCAGAACATGCCTCGAAGTTCGCCGAACTTCTTGGGGAGTGCGTATGGGACACCAAGACCAATGTCCAGAAGAGGATGCTCGCCGAGCAGGGTGCATGCGCCGACAAGTTCCGCATCGCAATGCTTGCAAAGGCGCAGAATCTTGACGCTATCCACGACACTGTTCATGAGATGGCGAGGGACGAGGCCCGTCATGGTGCTGGATTCCAGGGTCTTTGGAAGAAGTATTTCCAAAAATAATCCTTTCTGAATAGAGATTTGCTGCTTTCACAAAAGGATTTTTCGCGGCAGATTGTTAACTTTGTCCTCCGTGGGCTTCGGCTCGCGGAGGATTTTTATATCTGGGAATTTGTATACCATATAAACAGAAAACATAACACCGCATCATGACAAAACCAAGGCATCAGATAATTACGGTAGGCAAGGATCTGGATTCCATATATCTGGGAATCAAAGAATTCTCTCCCAATGTCATACATCTTGTGGCGACAAGGGAAACGAAAGGAACATACAAGGACATGCTCCGTCTTATATCCCCGAAAATCAGGGTTCATGAATATCTCGTGGGTCCGTATGACGTGGAGGAGATTATGCGTGTGTGCGGAGAGATTCAGGAGGCTAACCCTGGGGTCGAGTTCATCTATAATCTCTCGGAGGGGACGAAGATTATGGCCATGGCGGCCGGAAAGGTGGCGATGGAGTTCGGTGAGCGAGGCATATACATAACTCAGGACGGATACTGGATCGACACTTTCGACTATAGGCGCAACCGTCTGACTCAGACCATAAGCAATTCAGAGTATATGAGACTCTATGGCAACAGCGTGCGTGAGTTTGAGGATGTGGGAAAGATGAAGCCGCTGGACGTGAACACGGCCTATTATGCCAAGAAGTTCATAGAGAGACACTTCGATGTCTACACGGAGGCGAAGAGGTGGTTCCGCGGGCTTCCGGAGCCCAAGCGTGGGAAGTTCTTTTCGGGGAAGCTTCATTGTGGCTATCACATTGAGACAGATGGTGGTACGTTGACAATCTATAAGGGAGCGGAAGTGCTGTTCGACTCGGCCTGCAGGAGGAGCTGCGAGATTATGTTTCTTGGCCGTTGGTGGGAAATAGTTGTTGCGGACGTTGTCTCACGCTGGGACCGGGAACGTGGAGGAGAGGCAGGTCGCGGCATCTGGAGGGACGTGATTTTCAATGATGTGGAGAAAAATTCCGTAAAGAATGAGGTGGATCTTCTCGTGAATGACAAGCAGCGGTTGCTACTGATCGAGTGCAAGTCCGGGGAGGTGTTTTCCTCTGACATTTTCAAGATTGACGGGGTGCGGGAGACTTACGGAGGCACGGATTCCAAGGCGATTCTTGTGAGTTATCTTCCGCTGAACAAGTCACTTGTGGAGAAATGTGAGGATTTGGGAATATATTGGTTCGCCCCGAAGGACATGGCTTCGAGGGTGGGGCATATCAGTCTTTTGCCCGAGTGGCTGGACGAGGTGGTTTCCCGGCACGAATTGTAGGGGCTGCGGCTTCATGCCGAGGGAGGGAATGCCCTCCGCTCATGAAAAAATCTCGTCGGGCTTCCCTTTACGGTTTTTATGAAGAATTTCGGTGCTATTCGTGTGTTTGAGAAACTGTCTTGCACAAGCGAGGATTATCTTTGCGGTGTTTGGAGAAAATGCCTTGATGATATAGAAAATGAAAAGACTTTAGTAAATATGACACCTTTCTTGAAACAGGTTGCGGAGTATTATTTCCGGAAGGAGGATTTCCCTCGGCTGACGTTCATATTCCCGAACCGGCGTTCGTCGGCGTTTTTCCGGAAGCATGTCTGCGGCTGCACTGCGGGTGCCGGAAAGGCGGTGTTGATGCCGGAGTGTCTGACAATCAATGATTTCTTCGCTTCGCTCACTCCTATGAGGTCTTGTGGGCGCATAACGCAGCTTGTACGGCTGTATGACTGCTACCGGACGCTTTATCCCGGGGCAGAGTCGCTGGACGAGTTCATCTGCTGGGGAGACGTGCTGCTGGGGGATTTCAACGATGTGGACAAATATCTCGTTGAGCCTCGGCAGTTGTTCACGAACGTTTCGGACCTGAAGTCCATAGAGGACGATTTCAGCTACCTGACGACTTCGCAGCGCGAGGCGATTCATTCGTTCCTGTCGCATTTCAGGGCAGAGGCGGCTCCGGAGGGGAAGGATCGTTCCATAAAGACCAATTTTCTGAGGGTATGGAATATACTGCTGCCGCTCTATGAGTCGTTCAATGAAAGTTTGCGGGCAGACGAGATGGCCTACGAGGGGATGATTTATCGTGAGGTGGCATCGCTCTCGGATAGGGTTCGTGGAGCTCTGGGGGAACGTCACTTTGTATTCGTGGGGCTTAACGCGCTGAATGAGTGTGAGAAAAAGCTTCTGAGGCATCTACGCAATGCTAGGCAGGCGGAGTTCTGCTGGGACTGGTCGAGCGAGTGGATACGCGACTCGGAAAACCGTGCCTCTTTTTTCATGTCGCAGAATGTCAGTGAGTTCCCGCAGGCGTTTCGTCCGGATGCCGAGGGGCTTGGGACACCGGAGTTCAATGTGGTGAGCGTCCCGTCTTCAATCGGACAGTCGAAGCAGTTGCCCTATATATTGAACCGCCTCGGACTCAGTCAGTCCTCCGGGTCTGTTTCCGACGGAGAAGACTCGGCTCTCGGCTCTATGGCCGCTGTTGCGGAGGGTCAGAACACGGCGGCTCATGACCTTTCCTCCGAATGCGCGATAGTCCTTCCCGATGAGCAGCTGCTGTTACCAGTTCTGAACTCGATTCCGGAGGACATTCGGGACATAAACGTCACGATGGGCTACCCTATGAAGGGCAGCGACCTCTGCGTGCTCATGGGGGCTCTCTCCGCCGCACAGATGAACGTGCTCGTCCGCGGCGGCAAGACATATTTTTATCATAGGTATGTCCGCAGTGTGTTGTCCAACAGCATATTCCGCAAAATCGCCTCCGATGAGGACAATGCCGTCTGCTC
>ERZ808252.407-NODE-407-length-42949-cov-10.988413_pt1 | contig 42949 bp, 32 predicted proteins | sample MGYA00521242_ERZ808252 | MGnify/ENA primary metagenome ERZ808252 (study PRJEB31516, sample SAMN03275581) | gut metagenome | biome: mammalia-associated habitat; material: feces | host: Papio cynocephalus | place: Kenya | collected 2012-08-07 ...
TGGCAAGAAGCGAGATGATTAAGGAAGGTCGTACACCGCTTCACACTTTCCGTGCTGACATTGATTATGCACTTGCAGAGGCTCACACTAAGGTTGGTGTCCTCGGAGTGAAGGTCTGGATCTGCAATGGCGAGGTTTACGGCAAGAAGGATCTCTCTCCTAACGCCGGCATCGCTGCTCAGCAGGCACAGAGCGGAAACTCCGGCCGTGGCGGAGAGCGCCGTGGAGAGCGTCGCGGAGAGCGTCGTGACCGTCGTGACCGCAGGGAGCGCAAATAGTACGGAGCGAAGAAAAAGCGGTCTGCTTCGTTGCATGTGAATTTCAAATCCTCACAACTGGGAGGTTGCTCCGGTTTGAGATCTCTAGTGCGACTTGCATTTCATCTTTCTCTTCTTGATTCAAGTGTAAATAATGAGAAGCCGATTGGAACTTTCCGGTCGGCTTCTTTTTACTTGCTTTTCGCGTGGCGAGGATTCATTTTATGCCGATGATATTCGGAACTTTGCGGCAGCCCCCGTGGTCGAACTTGCCGTTGTCGCTGGGGTAGTTGAGAATGCCTTCTCTTTTGGTCCATAGAGCCGTGGAACCGCCACCGTCGAGATTGAGAGCGTCGTTTGACCCGAGCCATTTTACTATTTGCGCCAGTTCCGGGATTGTGAGACCCTCGGCGTTTTCTGCGGAACGTCCGTCGGCAACGATGAGAAACACGGTCTTGCCGTCAGCGGAGATGCCTATTGCCGTTCTTGGATGCCTGTTCCCGAAGAAACTGCCTGTGGCGAAGTTGGGAATCTGTCCGTCGCTGACCAATAGTGGACCGGATGCAATGGCAGCGTTGTACTCTTGGGCATACTGCGCGTATTTTGTCGTGTCACACTTGAAAATCTCAATCTCCTTTCCTCTTTTTCCCTTGATGGCGACGACTCCGTCCGTACGGAAAAGCTCTGAGGCTGATGTCCTTCCCATTATTTCCCCGTCGATGCAGATGAAAGTGACCGGTGTCAATTCCTTCATGTTGAAATAGCTGCCGTTAATGGCTGCTGTAAACTTTGAGCGTTCTCCGAGAATATCGGTTCCGGCACTCCGCTCTTTCGGCGCGTTTACGATTCCCGTCCTGAACCGCCTGGTCTGATAGCGTACCATGGTTATGCACTGGGCTGCTCCGAACAGCTCCACTTGAGCCTGGCCGACTTCCGCGCCTCTGCCGAGTTTTTCCCAGTTCCATTTGGCTGTTACGAGCGTGACCGAGTCTTTGGCTGCTCCAGACATACCTTGACCGAGACTTTCTGCATTCTGTGCATTCATGTGCGGGAGAAGCAGCAGTGCCGTGATGAAGGACACGGCTGAATTTCTAAAAAGATTTGTATTCATATCCTTACGAAGTTTTGATTGTCAGAGCGGTTTTTCGGAGCGAATCTTCCGACGGCAAAGATAGCAAGCATTTCATTAAAAATCTTGAGTCGTTACTTGCAAATATTGTTGCGAATTTGTAATTTCGTCACTTCATTTCAAACACTAATAACCATTGTTGGCGTATGAGACGCAGATATATTGCATTCGCATTTGTTGGCGTGCTGATTGTTGCTTCCTGCAGCAGGAACACGAAATCTCTGCCCTTCAGCGTGATACCGCAGCCGTCTGAAGTTTCCCTCAATAGGGGGGGGGTATGAGTTAAAGTCTTCTGACTTAATTCTTTCTGAGAATTTAGACGAAAAAGTGAAGTCCGCAGTTGCGGAATTTGCCGAACATCTCCAGACCGTTTCCGGTGGCAGAAATCGTGTCGTTTCCGGCGAGGACGGCAGGGGAGTCGTGTTCCGCGTGGATCCGGCTCTCGGCAACGAGGCCTATAGGCTTGACATCACGAAAAAAAAGGTCATTGTAGCTGCCAATTCCTACAACGGCTTCATCTACGCGCTCCAAACCATCGGTCAGATGTTGCCGGCGGAATTTTATGGCAAAGAAAAGGCTGATGGTGTCGACTTTGTCATTCCTTGCGGTGTCATAAAGGATTCTCCGCGTTTCTCCTACAGAGGCGTGCTCATCGATGTCGGACGCCATTTCTATAGTGTAGAGGAAATCAAGAGGTGTCTGGACATAATGTCCGTCTACAAGGAAAACGTCTTCCATTGGCATCTGACAGAAGATCAGGGCTGGAGGATGGAGGTCAAGAAATATCCGCGTCTTACCGAGATTGGCTCTCTACGCCACGGAACTCAGATTGACTTCGATCGGACACATCTGCGTCCGGAAGACCACGGCGGATTCTACACGCAGGACGAGATGCGCGATGTCGTTGCCTACGCCGCAAAGCGCGGAATCACTGTCATTCCCGAACTTGACCTTCCCGGTCACATGCTCAGTGCCCTCGCCGCCTATCCGGAACTCGGGTGTACGGGCGGCCCGTATGAGGTTGCCAACACATGGGGCGTGAAAAAAGACGTGCTCTGCGTCGGAAGGGAAGAGACGTTTACCTTCCTTGAGGATGTCCTCACCGAGATGATGGATATATTTCCGTCGAAATACATAAATATTGGAGGCGACGAGGTCCCGAAAGACCGCTGGAATGCCTGCCCGCGCTGCCGTGCAAGAATGAAGGCTCTTGGACTTTACGACCATGACGGGCATACGGCCGGGCAGTATCTCCAGAACTATGTTACCGCACGCATCCAGCAGTTTCTCAACGAACACGGGCGTCGCATCATAGGATGGGAGGAAATCCTTGAAGGGGATCTTGCCGAGGGCGCGACAGTGATGACCTGGAAAGGCACGGGCGAAAACGTGGATCAGAGGTTATGGAACTATGACTGTATAATGAGTCCGCGCGGCTACATGTACATTGACCGCTATCAGTCCCACGAGCAGGACCGCGAACCGTTCTCCATCGGCGCGTATCTTCCTGTCGAGAATGTCTACGGCTATGAGCCTTACGATGGTGTTCCGGAATATGGGAAGAAGCGGATTCTTGGCGTTCAGGCAAATCTCTGGACTGAATATGTGAATACTCCCGAATATCTCGAATATATGCTTCTTCCTCGCCTTGCCGCGCTTAGCGAAGTCCAGTGGGTGCAGGAGGGACACAAGGATTGGGAGCGCTTCCGCAAGGCTCTTGATCACTCGGCCGCAATCTACGACGTGATGGGACTTACCTACTGCAAGTATGCCTGGGGCATAGTCGGACTTCCGGAGAACGCACGGCCGGCAAGGACTCCGGAGGAACTTCAGGAATATCTTGACTCAAGAAATTAAACCAAATTAACACTAATATACCATGCGTCATTTCAAAACCATGATGTCAGCTCTGGCAGTTCTTGCCGCGGCTGCAGTGCTCGCAGTTTCCTGCAACAGCGGAAACCCACAGGCAATAAAGACTGAAATCCCTGTCCGCCCCGCCGGGCAGGAAGATGTGCTCGGACTTCGTCTCGACCCGATCGACACCGTGCGAATCGGCTTTGTCGGGCTCGGTGGACGCGGCTCATACGCGCTTTACAGATACCTTTCCGTTCCATGGACAAAGATTGTCGCTCTCTGCGACATCGAGCCGGACAGAGTTGAGAAGAATGTCAACTTCCTCAAGGAACATGGAATCGCAGTTGACGGAACCTACACCGGCAATGAAGGTTACAAGGAACTATGCAAGAGGGACGACATTGACCTCGTCTACATCTGCACTGACTGGGCCAACCATACGCCTGTGGCTCTTGAGGCGCTCAATAACGGCAAGAACGTGGCCTGCGAGGTCCCTTCCGCGACTTCGCTTAAGGAGTGCTGGGCGCTCGTGAACGCCGCCGAGAAGAACAGGAGGCACTGCATGATGCTCGAGAACTGCTGTTACGATTTCTTTGAACTTTCTGCGCTTGAGATGGCACGCAATGGCGTGTTCGGCGACATCGTTCATGCCGAGGGCGCTTACTGTCACAACCTCACTGACTACTGGGACGGCTATTGGAGAAACTGGCGTCTCGAATTTAACAGCAAGCACAAGGGTGATGTCTATCCTACGCATGGCCTCGGACCTGTTTGTCAGGCCCTCAACATTCACCGAGGAGACCGCTTGAAGACCCTTGTGGCGATGGACACTCCATCCGCAAACGGTATCAAGTCAGTCAAGAGATTCCAGAACGAGGATATGCCGGACTTCCAGAACGGCGACCTCACAGCCACGATGATTCTCACGGAAAAAGGAAAGTCAATTCTCATCGAGCATGACGTGATGACTCCGCGTCCATACAACCGAATGTACCAGCTTGTCGGGACAGAGGGCTACGCCGCAAAATATCCGATTGAGCAGTGGAGCCTCAGCAAGGGGCAGGCAGATGAAATCGGACTTTTTGTGACTGAGCAGGATGAGAAGGGTGATGGCCTCATGAACGAGCGCGACCGTATCGACTTTCACGGAGCGCTTCCGGAGGATGTCGTGAAGCGGCTTCAGGAAATGTATCCGACTCCAATACTCGACAAAGATCTTGAGGAACTTGCGAAGAGGGTCGGCGGACACGGCGGAATGGACTTCCTTATGGACTACCGTCTCAACTACTGCCTCCACTATGGTCTCCCGCTCGACATGGACGTGTATGACCTCGCCGAGTGGTGCTGCATCGGGGAACTCGGGGCTATCTCAATCGAGAACGGCTGTGCTCCTGTCGAAGTTCCGGACTTCACCCGCGGAGCCTGGGACAAGGTGGACGGATTCAAGTACGCGTTCGCAGACGGCACCATGAGATAACGCACATGACAACACTCTAAAACTAATTAACCGCAAGCTATATGAATGGCAGATTATCACATTTTGCTGGCATGATTATGCTGGTGTTCGGTCTCCTCGGGTTCGCTTCCGAGGCTATGGCACAGCAGCGCGTGTCCGGAACAATTACTGACAAGACGACTGGCGAGCCTCTTGTGGGTGTGAGTGTAGCCGTCAAGGGCACGACCAGAGGCGTCATATCGGACGTTGACGGAAAATATTCCGCAGATGTTTCGCCTGATGCCGTCCTCATCTTCGGCTATCTCGGGTATAAGGACGTGACTGTCGGCGTTGAAGGACGTTCTGTCGTTAATGTCACGATGGAATCCGACATAAACAAGCTTGACGAGGTCGTTATGGTCGGCTACTCTTCGGTGAAGAAAACGGAACTTTCCAGTGCAGTCACCACCGTGCAGGGGGACAAGCTCCGCGACGTCACCACCCCTGATCTCGGCTCGATGCTTCAGGGCAAGGTCGCCGGAGTCCAGGTTACGAACTCTTCTGGAGCGCCTGGATCAACTGCCACCATCCGAATCCGCGGAACGGGCAGTATCGCCGCAGGTTCCGACCCTCTTTATGTCGTTGACGGTGTTGTCGGCGGCACATTCAACCCTAACGACGTGGAGAGCATAACGGTTCTCAAGGATGCCGGCTCGACGGGAATCTACGGTGCCTCCGGTTCCGGTGGAGTGATTGTCGTTACCACAAAGCATGCCAAGGCAGGGCAGGAACCCGTCGTGAACTTCAAGGCACAGGTGGGTCTCAAGCAGCTCCTTACAGGACGCTTCCGCGTGCTTGATGCCAACGAACTCTACGATTTCTATTCGTCAATCCTTTCAAAGGCTTCGATGAAGGCCTATCCTGCGGAACTCCGCGATCAGAACTTTGACTGGCTCAAGGATGCCGAGCGTCTTGGCGTCAGCCAGAACTACTATGCTTCCGCCTCGGCCAACCTTAAGAAAATCAGTTTCCTCACCAGCCTCGACTGGTACGACGAGAACGGAACCCAGCGGGAGTCTGAGTATAACAGGCTTTCCGGTAAAGTCGAGGTCGGAGCCGAACTTGTCAAGGGGCTCAATCTCACGGCTCGCGTGAATTACACACAGTCAAAGACCGTCTCCGGTCACGGCCTTGGCTGCTACTATCAGCTCCCGTGGAACAATCCGTACGACGAGCGCACCGGCGAGTACATCTACATCGACTCCGCAGTGCGTCCCGACAACGGCAAGACCTGGTACGGACGTGAGGCCAACAACCCTCTCTTCGCGTCCTCGAAGAACCCTAATCCGTACAGCACGTCAAAGAGCTTCATCGGAGATCTCCGCCTGTCATGGGACATCACCGACTATCTTCAGATTTCCACCACCAACCGCTATTCCACAGACGACTCCTTCTACAAGAGCGTGACGACGCCGGAGGCAAAGAGCAAGAGCTGGCCTGACGGGCAGATAAGCCAGGGATTGACATGGGGACACTCCTTCGGGACGACGAATATCCTCAAATACTATGACACGTTCAACGGCATCCACAGCGTCAACGCCCTCCTCGGACATGAGTACGGCTACAGCAGCTACGAATATATGAATGTCGTCACGTCCGGTCTAAAGAACGGAATGCAGGTACTCAACGGCACGAAACCGGAAAACATCTACGGCACCAAGACCGAGTCCGCATCATGGTCGCTCTTCGCCCAGGCGCAGTACTCCTATGAGGAACGCTACTTCTTCAACGCGACATTCCGTGCCGACGCATCGTCCGTCTTCGCTCCGAAGAACAAGGTCGGCTACTTCCCGGCAGGCTCATTCGCATGGCTCGCTTCCAACGAGGAGTTCATGCAGAGACAGGACGTCGTCTCGTTCCTGAAACTCCGCGCAAGCTATGGTCTCACCGGTAACTCAAACATCGGCTCCTACAAATATCTCGATATCTACGGATTCAACGAGCGCCTTCAGTATCAGGGCGTTCAGGGAGCATATCCTGAGACTGTCGCCAACCCTTACCTTCATTGGGAGACGGCCGTGATGAGGAACGTCGGACTCGACATCTCGTTCCGCAACTTCCTCACTCTTAATGTCGATGTCTATGGCAACCTCAACAAGGACCTTCTCCTCGACGTTCCTCTTGCCCTCAGCTCCGGATTTTCACGCAGGACCGAGAACGTCGGCAAGATACGCAACATGGGAGTCGAGCTCACCCTCACCTCCAATAACTTCAACCGCCAGAACTTCAAGTGGACGACATCCCTCAATCTCGGGCACAACAAGAACACGGTCGTTTACCTTCCGAACCACGAGGACATCGTCGCTTCAAGTTCACAGGGCAACCAAATCTACCGCGAGGGCGAGCCTCTCTACAGCTGGTACATGCCCAAGTGGTTGGGAGTTGACCCTGAGACTGGAGCTCCTCTCTGGGAACACCTCATCAAGGACGAAAACGGAAATGTCATCGGTACGGAGCCTACAAGCAAGCTCGACCTCACCAATGACAACCAGATTGTCGGCAACGCGCAGCCTGTTCTCGTGGGAGGTCTCCTGAACACATTCAATGTTTATGGTATAGAAATCAGCGCCAACCTCCAGTTCAACTACGGCAACAAGGTCTTCAACGACTCCCGCCGCTATGTTGATTCCGACGGTGCCTACATCGACTACAATTTTATGTCCATTGACAACGGATTAGGCTGGAGCCGCTGGACGCAGCCAGGCGACAACGCCACCCATCCGAAGGCAAGGCTCGGCGGGAACCGTCTCTCCAACGAGGTCACGTCGCGTTACCTTGAGGACGGCAGCTATCTCCGAATAAAGAACATAACTGTCAGCTATCCGCTCCCTGCGCATGTGCTGAGGAAGATGCGTCTCCAGAGCTTCAGGATTTTCCTCTCCGGAGACAACCTCTACACATTCACCAAGTTCTCCGGAATGGATCCGGAGGTCGGTGTGAAGGGACTCTTCAGCTACAACTATCCTGTTTCCCGCGTATTCTCGCTCGGAATTGACGTCAAATTTTAATCGAATGCAGATATGAAAAAGTATATATTGCTGATTCTATCCGTCTTTGCGCTGACATCCTGCAACCTTGACTTCTTCCCGTACGACAAAGTCTCGTCCGGAAGCATGCAGAATGTCGAGAACGCCGGAGTCGCCACGGACGGAAACTACGCCCTATTCAAGGCCGCGCTCGACTATGGCGGATTCTTCACCGTGGGCAACACCTACGTCCGCCACTACTTCCAGCTCAACGAGTTCAAGGGTGACAACACCCTCATGTCAGGAAAGAGCACGGATCCTCTGTTTCTCGACGCCACTCTCGACGATTCGGCGTCCGACACCAACACGGAGTACTTCTGGTTCGTGTCCTACAAAATATGCTATGCCACGTCGGTGCTCATCAACATGATTCCTGACGATACGTCTGATGCTGAACTCCGCCACATCAAGGGCGAGAACCTTGTGATGCGGGCGTTCGCGCACATGAATCTTTGTCACGTGTTTGCCAAGCCTTATGTCTGGGATGGGGGCGCCTCCCCTGGCGTAATCATCAACACCGGCGAGAGCGGCACCACCCGTGCAACGGTAAAACAGGTCTATGATCAGGTCGAGACCGACCTTAAGGAAGCCATAGCGTGCATGGACGGTGGCACGAGACGCGGCAACAACGGCTACATCTGCAAGGCTACCGCACAGGGACTTCTCGCCCGTCTCTACCTATACGAGGGACGCGACCAGGACTGCATCAATATGGTGGATGAAATGCTTGCCGGAGCGGATCCCTCCTCAATGCTTGATCCTAACTATGAGCATCTTTTCCAGTTTACAAAGGAGTCTAAGGAAGTCCTCTGGTGCATAGGTCTCATTGACAATACCACAGATATTGCCGGTGAGTCAGCGGTTCTGGGCTCCATGTACTGGTGTCAGGGGGATCCGGGCGATGGTTCGGGCTGGGCGGAAATCTATTGGTCACAACCGCTTATTGACCTTTTCGAGAGATACCCGGACGATCAGCGCATTGCGACTATGCGCGACCAGATGCACAAGTCCGTGACCGGAGCGAAGATGATTTACTGGCCTATACCTACAGGAGACGCGTTCTACGAGAACAACATCGACCGCGACCCTGTCTACGACGAGTCCACAGGCAAGTGGACCTGCAGGGAATACCTGTACGGCGATGACGAATCCGCCGAGCCGGTGACACACACCGTAGAGACTGAATTTGTCAACGGCTACAGGAAATACTGGATTACCAAGCGGGACGGTGAGAAGCAGTATGTCACGGTCACAGACTCGATGGGATGCCGGATCGGTGGCGGCGGAAACGTCTATCCTCTCAACTATATGAAGAAGTTCTCATGCCAGGAAGGCAATCTCACGAACCTCGCTTCTCCGGCCGTCATCCGTTGGGGTGAGCTTATTCTCGACCGCGCCGAGGCGTATGCGCATCTCGGACAGGAACAGAAGGCCCTTGACGATGTGAATGTGCTGAGAAAGCGTGCCGGGCTCGGTGACGATGCCATGTTCACTACTGGCAACTATGCGGAGCGCGGCTATGCGAGTGTGCTTGACGTTGTTCTCGACGAGCGTCGCCTTGAACTCTGCTTCGAGGGCTTCCGAGTGCTTGACCTCCAGAGGAACAGGAAGGATCTTGATCGTCGCTATGCCGGCCGTCAGCCGTGGGAAGTCCTGAAGTACGACGACCCTCGGCTCATATACCAGATTCCGGTCAAGGAAATCCTCGTAACCGGCATAGAGCAGAATCCGCGTTAATGTGCGGAATGTGAGATAATGAATTAGAAAATTTATAGAGCAATGAAATCATACAGCAGATACGGAGCCGGCCGGATTCTTACGGTCCTTGCGGCGACAATGATGTTAGTGGCGCTTCCGGGATGCGAGAAGGCAGCGCCGGAGGCGGGAGAGCTTCCCCTTCCTCCAATCACTCCGCTCCCGCAGCCCGAACTCCCGCCGGAGGTTGAGGACAACTACGATGAGACAAAGATTCTCTCCCATGTTCAGGAGTTTCCCTTTTTCGACGACATCGAGGCCCTGCCTCATGAGGAGACGAAGTTCGAGAGGGGAGCGAAAATCACCAAGTTCGCCTCCGATGCGGACTACATCTACGGCTACGTGGAGGTGAACATCGCTGACCGCGACAAGTGGCAGGATCACACGAACATACTGAATAATCTCGGTGTCTGGATTGACAAGGATGACAAGCGTGATGGACAGGGCGGAGGATGGTTCCTCTGCAACTACAAGGGCTTCGAGCTTCTTCTTCGCGGCAAGTGCGCCACGGCATACGAACCGACCATCTGGAATCCGCAGGCGAGCGATGTCTCCGCCGGAGGCGACAATTTCGGCAACACAATCACCAAGATGGAGGAGTGGTCCAACATCGGTACCGGTAAGGGTGAGTTCACTGACGGTATCTTCAAGTACACCTTCACGATTGACCGCACCCGCCTTGAACTCAAGGACCTTGAGGAAATAGGCATCGGCATTACCTTCGACGAGGGCGGCTTCAACGACTACGCCATCATCCCTGACCGCGCGGGCTTCCGCATCAAGCTGAATAATTAACACTTTTGATATTAATAACTTAATAATCAATAAATTATGAATCAAAAAAAATACTATGAGCCGAAAGTGAGCGTTCACTTCCTCTCTGTGGAAAGCGGCTTCGCTCAGAGCAAGTTGTACGACAGGAACCAGGACAGCGAGGCGGCGGGACTTGAGTCCCCGACTTTCGAACTCTGGTAGGAAAAGAAGAAAGTGAACCACATGATTAATAACGGAAAAATTGATAATGGAAATGAAAGGAAATTTAATCGTAGCGGCAGTCTGCCTTGCAGGACTTGCTTCATGCCAGAAGCAGGAGCAGCTTGTTGAGTCTCCGTCACTTGTAAAAGTTGACGTGGAGCTGACCGCATCTTCAGACCAGAACCCGACCAAAACCGTGATGACCGAATACAACAACCATTGGTGGTCAGTCTCTGACAAGATAAGTCTGTTCTACACGGCGGAGGGTTCGACGACACAGCACAGCATCTTCACCTCAGAGAATGTCATTCCATCGGCAACAGCCAAGTTCTCGGGTACTCTCGCCCTTCCTGCGGAGGACACTGATCTCAAGACGGTTCCGGCAGTCGCCGTTTATCCTGCGACTTCTGCGGGCGCTTATGACGGGACTTCTGTCAAGGTGAACGTTCCCGCCGAGCAGACCGCTGCCGAGGGAACGTTTATGGAGGGAGCCTATCCTGTCGTCGCGCAGACTTCAGACCTCTCGGCCGCTCTTTCCTTCAAGGCAGTCTGCGGAGGTGTGAAGGTCTCGTTCCAGACCCCTGGCATCACTTCGTTTACCTTTGACGGCAAGGGTGCCAAGATTGCCGGAACTGCAGGCGTTGCGTTTGACAGCGACGGCAATCCTGTAGCGACGGTCGACGAGTCCGCCGTCTCGGTGGTTACTGTCAAGGCACCGGACGGCGGTTTCGATGTCGGCAAGTGGTACTATATGACCGCCTTCCCAGCAGCTCTTGAAAATGGTTACACCATCACCCTCTCCAATGGCAAGTCATTCGGCAGCGAGTCTTCAATCAGCATCAAACGCTCCGTCTTCGGAGTCCTTGACGGCAAGGATGTAACGACGATTACATACGCTCCTCTTGCGGACAAGCTCAAGCCGATTTCTTGGTGGGATGAGAATAAGGATTACTTGGCTGCCCCTGCTCATGCAGCAGACAAATCTGACCAATATCAGTGGAAAAGAAATATAAGTTGCATTCGGTTTGAATCAGACGTCGATTATATATACGGATATTTCGAGTCTACGGGAGATGAAAATTTAGACAGATTTAAAGATTTGTCAATTTGGATTGATGTTGACGGGACAAATGGAGGAAATGGTGGCGGCTGGCTTTTTAATGCTTATCCATATTTTGACTTGATGGTTTATGGCGCAGTAAGTTCTGATGGTAACATGGCTTGGAAACCGATGCTGCATGAACCTGCTGTTCAGTGGGGAAATCCGGCTGTCGGGGCAAAAAAGGAAACCCCTGCAGATGCTGGATATGGAGAAGGCTCTTTTGAGAGCAATGTATTCAAATATTCGTTTGTAATAGATCGTCGTGTGGTTGGAATCAGGCATTTGTCAAATGCTGTTGTTGGAATTTGCTTCGACAATGGAAAAGGAATCAATAGTGGAGATTATTTGACAAATCCTGATAGAGCAGGATATATTGTTCCTCTAAAGAGCTCTGATTCTGAGTTTGCAACTGACGAGTATAAGATATTAAAACACGTTAAGAGCCTTGATTATTGGGATGATATTGCAGAAACTCCAAGTACAAATGCAAAGAGTTCACTTGTCAAATTTGATTCTGATGCAGATTATATCTATGGTTATCTTGAAATAACAAATACAGATAATCTGTACTTAAACGAAGGCTCTATGACCTCATTTGATCCGGGTTTCGTTATGAACCTTGCTGTCGCTTTTGATTTGGATGGTGTCAATTCGGGGCAAGGCATAGGATGGATGTTCGGTTCCGGTTACGATAAAATGTTGTCTGGGAGCATTTCTAACTTTTCGATAAGTTATAGTGAGGATGACACGGCCAATGGTTGGATTAGTCAGTGGGGCTTTGCTCGCATATCTACCGATAAATTTAATGCACAGACGACATCAAGACCATCATATGCAATTAATCTTGACAATGCGTGGAATCCAATTGTGACAGATTGTAGTAAGGCGAACGGAAATGTAGGAGAACTTATCGAAGAAACTAAAGATTGGAAAAATGTAGCCACGGGCAAAGGCGATTGGGAAGGCAAAAAGTTCAGATACACTTTCACAATAGACCGTTATCGTCTTGGACTTAAAGGACTTGATTCCGTGAAGATGGGAGTGATGTCATACCATTCTATCAGCGGATATACTGTCGTTCCTAATGCAGAAGGCTTTGACATTAAACTCAACAACTAAAAAAGATACATCAGCGATTTATGAAATTCACAAGGCTATTGTTCATTCTGGGGGCTTCGCTCGCTGTGGCCGTGGGCTGCGGCGGGGAGGTGTCCCTCGACTTTCACAAGGAAGGGAATTGCTGGCAAATGTCGGAGGCGCAGTTCGGCAAGTTCGCCAAGAAACTCTCCAAGGCAACTTCTGAAGAGGCTGACAGGCTCATTGATCGAGTCTACACCATTGCCGACAGTCTTTCTGCTGCGGAACAGGACGGAACATTTCTCGTCTTCGCCGACGCGATGGAGCGTACGTTCTATCAGGTGGACTCACCTCTTCGCAACGATGACCTTTATCTCCGTATACTTGACCGGGAGAGCCGCTGCAAGTCCCTGATGTCCACAGATTACCGCCGCATCGACTGGAAGGAACACATCCTCCGGGCCAATGCCGTCGGCAGCGAGGTCGTTGACCTTCCTGTATACGACATTAACGGGGAAGAGACATCCCTGCACTGTCTTCTTGACGAACAGGCCGTTCTTCTCGTCTATGGCGAGGACTGCAAGGCTTGCACGGAGCTGATGGACGAGGCCGTGAATTCCATCAGGCTTAAAAAGGCCTCCGCAGACGGGAATCTTCGCCTCATTTCCATCTACATCGGTGAGGACGGCGAGGAGTTCGCGGCTAAGTCGAAAGTACTCAAGGACTGGACAAACTTCATAGATGCGCGGCAGCTCGTGCGCTATGAAAACGCCTTTGACAGCCGCCTTGTGCCGTCGCTCTATCTCATCTCCGACAAGAAGATGGTGAAGGTAAAGGGCACTCTCTCCGTGAAGGAAATCGAAAAGGCGCTCGACGCTCCCGCTCTCTACTCCGCACGCATCGTTCTCAATGAGGGCGAGCAGGTCTGGGGAGGACGCATCGCAGACGGCAAGTTCATGCCTTATGAGGACGGCTTCAAAACCACCTTCAGCCAGAACAGTGGCAACCAGATTATGCCTCTGCTCCTCACGAGTGACGGGCGTTATATCTGGTCAGAGGCTCCGTATGACTTCCGCATCGAGGGCAATGTCCTCATGGTGGACAACGCGCTTGCGAAAATCGAGACGGGCATCGTGGGCAGTACTCTCGCGGACGCATATCACTACGGCGAGAGGAAATTCTTCCCGGCTGACGGCAATCTCCCTCCGGCAGAGTTCTTCGAGTGCCCGCAGTACAACACATGGATTGAACTCCAGTACAACCAGAACCAGAAGGACGTGCTCGAATATGCCAGAGGTATCCTCCGCAACGGCCTCCCTGCCGGCATCATCATGATTGACGACACATGGCAGGAAGACTATGGCAAATGGGTGTTCCATCCGGGGCGCTTCCCTGACCCTAAGGCAATGTCGGACGAACTGCACAGGATGGGCTTCAAGCTGATGCTCTGGGTGTGCCCGTTCGTGAGCATGGATCAGTATCAGATTTGGGCAGAAATCAATTCCTTCGGCGGATTCGTCGGAAAGAAGGGTGCCGTGGTCTATCCTGTCGAGTGGTGGAACGGTTACTCGGCCGAACTCGACCTCTCCAATCCGAAGACTGTCGAGTGGTTCGACCGCCAGTTGAACAATCTCTGCGAGAACTACGGCGTGGACGGCTTCAAGTTCGATGCCGGCGACTTCAATCTATTCCCGTCGGATTCGAGGACAATGGGCAATCTTCAAGCCTACGAATACTGCCAGGCTTTCGCCGACTATGCCGACAAATACCCCTACAACGAGTACCGCGCCTGCTGGCGTGACGGCGGCAAGCCAATCATCCAGCGCCTGCACGACAAGGCTCACAACTGGGACGCCGTCAAGGTGCTGATACCGGAGATGATGGCGACCAACCTCATGGGCTACTGGTACTCCTGTCCGGACATGATAGGCGGCGGCAGCTTCGCCTCCTTCCTTCCGGGATGCCCGATTGACCAGGATCTCATCGTCCGCTCTGCTCAGACCCACGCGCTGATGCCTATGATGCAGTTCTCGGTGGCTCCGTGGCGCATACTCGACAAGGAACATCTCGATGCTGTGCTCACGTCTGTGAAAATCAGGGAAAAACTGCTTCCCGAGATCAAGAGTCTAATTGTGAATGCTTCGAAGACAGGCGAGCCGGTTGTCACCCCGCTTGAGTTCCATTTTCCTCACCAGGGACTTTCCGGAGTGAAGGACGAGTTCATGGTTGGCTCCGACATTCTCGTCGCGCCTATGGTTGACCCTGGACGTGAGCGCGAGGTTGTTCTTCCTGCCGGAAAATGGATAGCCGATGACGGGCAGGAATACGGCGGCGGTCAGACGGTGAAGATAAACGTTCCTCTTGACAGGATTCCTTATTTCCGTCTCGTTTGCGAATAGGCCACACATACGGGAAATATACCCCTCATGGTGGATAACATCCACATCGGGGAGAATGAAGAAATACACAAAACCACACAAGATGAAAAGAGTCTTTTACATAACGTCAGTGCTCGGCATCGCGATTCTCGCCGGCTGCGACAAGAACATCGTTCCGGAGGACAACGGTGACCCGGCAAATGACTTTGACCCGACGAAGGGATGGCCGATAGAGAGCGTTCTGGAGAACAAGGTGGAGAGTTTCAAGGCACCGGAAGCTCCGTTCGAGTACATGATAACATACGAATACGACAGGGACGAGTTCTGCAACCCGGAACGCGGACCATACGCGCCGCTTGAGTATCATTTTAAGGACGTCGCGACCAACGGCTTCCCGAAGCCATACACCCTCGAACGTCTCGAATCCTGTAAGAAGACCAACTGCACCCTGCACTATCTCGGGGTCTATCTCTGCGACTACCTCGAATCCGACATTCCGCAGGAGGCTCTTGACATACTCCGCACCCATTTCGAACTTGAACGCAAGGCCGGCACGAAGGTGATTCTCCGCCATGCCTACTCTTGGGACAACAAATGGCCGGTGCAGGAGCCTGAGCTCAAGTGGATCAAGCGTCACATGGATCAGCTTTCGCCGATCTGGAATGAGTTCAAGGACGTGATTTATGTCTTCCAGGGCGGATTCATCGGTGTCTACGGCGAGTGGCATACCCTCACTAACGTCACCACAAACGAGCAGAAGGGAGAGATGGTCAAGCACTACCTTGACCTCACGCCGAAGGATCGCCAGATTGCTCTGCGCACGCCGGGGCACAAGAGGCTCGTGATGAAATACATCAACAACGGGGAGTATTCCCTTGCGGACACGATTACGGCGGAGACTGCATTCAATGATTCCTATAACTCCCGTCTCGGCAACCATAACGACTGTGTCCTCGTGAACGGCAACGACGCCGGCACGTTCGGCAGCACCCAGGACAAGAAACTGCTCCGTCGGGAAAGCGACTATGTTTCGGTGGGCGGAGAGTCCTGCTTCGTGGGAGACTACACCTACTGCGACTGCGAGTACTCCAACAACCACCTGCGCGAATATCACTGGTCATATCTCTCGAACCACTACGCAATCGTCGACTACTGGAAGAACAACGGCTGCAACAAGGATCTCTCGACCCGCATCGGCTATCGTTTCGTCTTCAACGGTGCGTCGTTCTTCGGCAAGTTCACTGCAGGAGGAGAGTTTCTGATGAAGATGTGCTTTACGAACTATGGCTTCGCTTCGCTCATCAATGAAAGGAAAATTGAACTCATCCTTACCAACGACGCCGACCCTTCGGAGAAATATGTCTTCGTCTCCGAGAAGGATCCCCGCGACTGGAAGGGCTGCCACCACTACGAGTGGGACGAGAAGTTCACGCTTCCCGAGAGCCTGAAGGCCGGAGATAGCTATACTCTCTGGCTGAATCTTCCGGACGTCGCTCCTAACCTCCACGACAACCCGGCCTACAGCGTGCGGGTGGCTTCGCGCGGGGTTTGGGACGAGGCTACGGGATATAACAGGATTGCGGCATTCAAGGCAGAATAACAATGATAGTAGTGTTCCACAATATGATTACAGCAATTAAGAGAACCGTCTCCGCAGCTCTGCTTGTGGCGCTCGCGCTCGTCGGAATGTCCTGTTCCAAGGTCGAAGCACCGTCGGACGGGAACGGTGACACACCGACGGACTTCGATCCGTTCGCGGGTTGGGGGCTCGACGGTTTCGAGGGTTCGGTGGAAAGCTACAAGGCACCAGAGCCGCCGTTTGAGTATATGCTGGAGTATCAGTACGAACGGGCGGAGTTCTGCTCCCCGGAGCGCGGCTCATACGAACAGCTTGAGTATCACTTCAAGGACGGCAACGTTCCGCAGCCGTTCACCGTGGAGCGCCTCAAGACCTGCCGCGGCCTAAACTGCACCCTGCACTATCTCGGCGTCTATTTCTGCGACTACCTCAAGTGTGACATCCCTGAGGAGGCTCTCGCTGTTCTCCGCACCCACTTCGAGAGGGAGCGCGAGGCCGGGTGCAAGGTCGTCCTGCGACATGCCTACTCGTGGAGTGACAAGGTGGAGATGATGGAGCCTGAACTTCCGCAGATTCTCCGCCACATCGGGCAGCTCGCTCCGATCTGGGAGGAGTACAAAGACGTGATTTATGTCCTTCAGGCCGGATTCGTGGGTGTCTACGGGGAATGGCACACGACGACCAACATCAAGACAGACGAGCAGAAGGGACAGATTGTCAAGGCTCTGCTTGATAACTTTCCGAAAGACAGGATGGTGGCTCTCCGCACGGTCGGGCAGAAGCGCAGCGCGATGGGCTACCTGATCGGACGCCAGTACAAGCTTGCGGACACGACCACCGTCGCCACCGCATTCAACGGCGAATACGGCTCGCGTCTCACGAACCACTGTGACTGCTACTTCGTCAACTCCATCGACGGCGGAACCTACGGGGGCACACCCGACAAGAAAATTCTCCGCACCGAGGGCAACTATATGACCATCGGCGGCGAGTCCTGCTTCCAGCGCGATTACACCTACTGTGAGTGCGGCTATGCCAACAAGCACATGCGCGAGTTTCACCTCTCGTATCTCCGCATCTGGAACGGCGAAATCGTTGACTATTGGAAACAGAACAAGTGCCACACCGACCTCACTTCCCGCGTGGGCTATCGTCTGGTGCTTAACGGCGCATCTTTCTTCGGAAATTTTCGCGCGGGCGGTGACTTCCTGATGAAATACTGCCTGACGAACTACGGATTCGCCTCCCTCATCAACAAGCGCAGGCTTGAGTTCATCCTCCGCAACGACAACGACTGGACAGAGAAATATGTCTTTGTCTCGGAAAAGGATCCGCGCGACTGGAAAGGTTGTCACCATTACGAATATGATGAGAAACTTCTTCTTCCGGAGAGTCTGAAGAAGGGCGAAAGTTATACCCTCTTCATCAACCTGCCTGACATTGATCCGAAACTACATGACAATCCTGACTTCAGCGTGCGTTTGGCCAACAAAGGCGTCTGGGACAGCCTCACGGGCTACAACAGAGTGGCTTCGTTCATCGCCGAACAGTAGGCAACCGCCAATGATGAAAACATATTAATAAAACGAATAACTATATGCATCACACAATGTTACGCAAAATTTCAGCCGCGGCTGCGCTGCTCCTCCTCACGTTTGGAGCCCTCGCGCAGTCCAGGACTGTCAGGGGGCACGTCTATGATGCCGGAAAGCAGCCGCTTATGGGCATCACCGTGATGTCCTCTCCGACTAACGGCGTCGTGACCGACGAAAACGGAGCCTTTTCCATAAGCCTTCCAGATGGTGCAGCGAACCTTGAGTTCGTATGCCTCGGCTACTCTACCGTAAGGCAGACCGTGCATCCTTCGCAGGACAACCTCGTGGTCTATATGACCGAGGACGCGATGAACCTTCAGGAGACTGTCGTAGTAGGCTACGGCGTGCAGAAGAAGGTCAACCTCACCGGTGCGGTCTCCACTGTGACATCCAAGGAAATCAGCAACAGAACCTCTCCGACCCTCACCCACATGCTTCAGGGCTCGGTGCCGGGAATGTATGTCTCCACGTCCAACGGCTCACCGGACGACGTCGCGTCAATCAACATCCGAGGCTATAACTCCATCAATGGAGGAACGCCTCTCGTTCTCATCGACGGCGTAGAGGGCGACATGGCGAAGGTCAACCCGCAGGACGTGGAGTCAGTCTCCGTCCTCAAGGACGCGTCGTCCGCGGCGATATATGGTGCCCGCGCATCTTTTGGAGTAGTGCTCATCACCACCAAGAGCGGCAAGGACAGCAAGGGCAAGCCGGTGGTGCGCTACAGCGGCCACGGAGGAGTCTCCACGCCGACAACGCGTACCGATTATGAATCAAGGGGATATGATTCCGTCTACATCAACGACCTCTTCACATTCGCGACCAACGGCACTAACTACACCCACTACACCGAGGAGGACATGCATCAGCTCTATATCCGCCGCAACGACAAGACAGAGAATCCCGAACGGCCTTGGGTGCTTCAGGAAATGCGCAACGGCAAGCTGAGCTACATCTACTACTGCAACACCGACTGGTACAAGTCGCTCTACACGACCGTGAACCCGTTCACACAGCACAATGTCTCCGTTTCAGGCGGTTCGGAGCACTTCAACTACTATTTCTCCGGCGGCTACGAGCACAAGGAAGGAACATTTCGCGTGCGCCCGGACAAATACAACAAGTACAACCTCCGGAGCAAGCTTGAGTTCAGGATTAACAAGTACATCACCCTTAGCGACAACCTCGGTTTCTTTACTTCCGACTACGACTGGCCGGGCAACGGGAACTACAACTATACGTTCATGTACTCGCAGGTTCACGGACTTGCCAGCATCCCGCTCCGCAACCCTGACGGGACGAACGTCTACAAGACCATATTTACCGACTCCAATGTCACTAACGGCTGCCACATCGAGCTGCTTGACGACAAGAAGGTGAACAAGATAAAGAAATACAACTTCACGAACACCGCTGAGCTCGGCATCCATCCGATAGAAGGCTTGGACATCCGTGCCAATTTCACCTACACTCTTGACAATAACCGCAAGACCAACCGCTGGGTGCCCTGTACCTATAGCATGTACCCGGGCGAGATTCTCACGGAGGACTACGGACGTTTCCAGAACAAGCTTGAGGACACGTTCGAGTACACGCGCTACATTGCGGCCAACGTCTACGCCACCTACCAAACATCCGTGAATGGCAAACACAACATCAACGCCACCGCAGGCTACAACTACGAGACCCAGCACTACCGCAACACCTACGCCTACGGCAACAACCTCTCTTCGGATTACCTCAGCGAGTACAATCTTGTGCAGCCTAACTCCAAGGGACAGAAGGAGTTCGGGGTGAACGGGAGCCAGACGGAGTATGCTCTTGCCGGAGTGTTCGCAAGGTTCAACTACGACTATATGGGCAAGTATCTCTTCGAGGTCAGCGGACGCTACGACGGAACCTCACGTTTCGCGCGCAAGAGCCGCTGGGGCTTCTTCCCGTCCGCATCGGTGGGCTGGAAACTCTCCGAGGAGAAATTCTGGGAGCCTGTAAAGTCCGGATGGGATCTCTTCAAGCTCAGGTTCTCTTACGGCGCGCTCGGCAACCAGCAGGTCGCCGACTATGCCTACATCCGCTCCGTCTCCACCTATAACCTCGGCTATATCTTCGAGAACGGCGCCTCCAACAAGCCTAACGGCGCGATCGTTGGTTCCTCAAGCATGGACGGCCTCACATGGGAGACCACCTATCACTACAATCTCGGTCTCGACCTCGGTTTCCTCGGCAACAGACTCGCATTCACCGGTGACGCCTACATCCGCGACACCAAAGGGATGATCACCTCCGGCGAGGCTGTGCCTTCTGTCTATGGCGCGGCGGCTCCGAGCGCGAATGCCGCTAACCTCCGTTCGATGGGTATCGAGCTTACGCTCTCGTGGAAGGATACCTTCTCCCTTGCCGGCAGCCCGTTCACCTACGGGGTGAGCGTCAACTACAGCGATTACATCACCAGACTCACCAAGTACAAGAACCCGTCAAAGGTACTCGGTACCTACTATGAGGGAATGACCTTCGGCGAAATCTGGGGATTTAGGACAGACGGTCTCTTCGAATCCGATGCGGCCGCTGCGGAATATCTCTCGAAAGTTGACCAGTCCTATCTTCAGGGCAACCTGACCGGTGGATGGAAGGGAGGAGACCTGCGAGTCGTTGACCTTGACGGGGACGGAGTGATTTCGCGAGGGGCCTACACCGTCGACAATCCCGGTGACCTCACAATAATCGGAAACAAGCTTCCGCGCTACCAGTACGGAATCAATCTCAGCGCACAGTGGTTCGGCTTCGATCTTTCCGTATTCGTCCAAGGCATCGGCAAGCTCAACTGGTATCCGCCTGCTGACAACCAGGCGTTCTGGGTGGCGTACAATCGTCCGCAGGCAACCTACATTCCGAAGAACTATATGGACAACGTCTGGAGCGAGGACAACACCGGGGCATACTTCCCTCGTCCGAGGGGATGGCAGGCCAACAACGGCACGACCTACCTCACGATGACGAACGACCGCTATCTCCAGAACCTTGCCTACTGTCGTCTCAAGAATCTTACATTCGGCTACACCCTGCCGGACAAGGCTCTTGCAAAGACTTTCATCAGCTCTCTCAGGATTTACTTCACCGGCGAGAATCTCGGCTACCTCTCTCCGCTCACGAAAGTCTCGCGCTACATGGATCCGGAGGCAATGGCAAAGCAGAGCTCTTTCGGCTACTACTATCCTTACCAGAAGTCATTCGTCCTCGGTCTGGACATAACATTCTAACAAAGGAGGAATCTGTATGAAAATCAAGAATATACTCTTAATTACCGCTGCTGTCGCATTCGGCCTTTCAGCATGCAGCCTCGACAAGTTCCCGCTCGACCAGGAGACGTCGGACTCCTACTTCAAGGACGCGGCGCAGTTCGAGAATGTCTCCAACACGTTCTATGCGGATCTTTTCTCCGGACCTTTCTTTGACGAGGAGAGCGACATCTGCTTCAAGACCACTCTTCCGATGAAGTTCCGGGGCATACGCAATGTCCCGTCTTCCGGAGGCGGCTGGGAATGGGGAACGCTCCGCAACATCAACAACATGCTTGACAACCTCGGCAACTGTGACAGCGAGGCCGTGCGCACGGAGTACGAAGCCGTCGGACGTTTTTTCAGGGCGTATTTCTACTTCCTCAAGGTGCGTGACTTCGGCGACGTCCCGTGGTATGACCACGAGCTCAGCGTCACCGAGCGCGACGAACTCTACAAGGCACGGGATTCCCGCGACTATGTGATGGTAAAGATGCTGGAAGACATAGACTTTGCCATTGCCCATTTGTCTGCCGAGAAGAACGCCTACAAGATTTCAAAGTGGACGGCCCTGGCGCTCAAGTCACGCTTCTGCCTTTTCGAGGGCACATGGCGCAACTATCACGGCAACGACGGCGCGGAGCACGACGGCAACTATTGGCTTGCACAGGCCGCATCCGCCGCGAAGGAGTTCATAACGACTTCTCCATACAAGATCTACAGTACAGGCAAGCCGAACGAGGACTACATGATGCTTTTCGCCTCGCAGACTGCCAATACCGACGAGATAATCCTCGCCAAGGCCTACAGCTATGCCCTCGGCATCTCGCACTTCGCCACCTACAACACATTCGGACAGAATCAGTTTGCCTTCAACAAGAAGTTCGTCGACAGCTATCTCATGGCAGACGGAACGGAGTTTACCGCGAAGGACGGCTGGGAGACTAAGGAATACTATGAGGAGATGACCGGCCGTGACCCTCGTCTCGCGCAGACCATGCGCTGTCCGGGCTATCACCGCATAGACGCCGACTCCCTCATGGCCGGGGACTTTTACACGAGCTGTACGGGCTATCAGGTCGTCAAGTACGCCCAGAGCGAAAAGGTTCTCGAGACAGGTCGCTGGATGGCGACAGACAACGACATGCCGATTTTCCGTGCCGCCGAGGTCTACCTCAATTATGCGGAGGCTATGGCCGAGCGCACCGACATCGCCATCGCACAGGACGACATTGACCTGAGCATCAAGCCACTGCGCGACCGCGTGGGCATGCCTAACATCAACCTCGCAGCAGTGAAAGGCTCTCCGAGCGCCTATATGTCAAGCAGGGAGTACGGCTACCCGAACGTTACTGGGGCGAACAAGGGCATCATCCTCGAAATCCGTCGTGAGAGAACCATAGAGCTTGCCGAGGAGGGTGATTTTCGGTGGTACGACCTGATGCGCTGGAAGGCCGGCAAGTGCATCGAGCAGAACTTTTACGGAATGTACTTTCCGGGCGTGGATCGTGGCTTCGATCTCGACGGCGACGGCGAAAACGAGGTGTGGATTTACACCGCCGACAAGCCTTCGGGTCTCGATGAGACGGTGACCTACAATGTTCTCCAGCTGAACAAGACTATCAAATTGAGCGGGGCTGACAAGGGCTATGCGGATCCACACAAGAACACTAAACATGTCTTCGACGAGAGCCGCGACTACCTGATGCCTCTCCCGACCGAGGACCTCGCTCTCAACACGAACCTCAAGCAGAATCCTAATTGGGACAAGAAAAAATAACAGCAAACCACAATTGTTAATCTTTTAAAACACAAACAAAATGAAAAAGTCATTTATGTTTTTTGCAACAGCCATCATGTTGGGTGCTGCAGTCGTTTCCTGCGAGAAGACCCCTTCTTCAAAAAACGGCAACAAGGACAACAACGGAGACGATGACACTCCGACAGAAACCATCGCGATTGACGGCAACTTTGCCGACTGGGATGCCTGCACGACAGCCGTGACAGCAACGCTTCCTGAAGGAACGAAAGAGAAGGCTGAACTTAAGGCAATCAAGTTCACAAGCGATGCGGACTATATCTATTGTTATGCGGAATTTGGGAATCATCTCAAGAGTTTTGAAGGCGTCGATCCTAAATGGGACGGCAACACTTGGGCAGGCTCCGGTATTCCGACGAATATCACGTTCTTTATTGATACTGACGCCAATCCTAAGACAGGCATGGTGTACAGGGAAGTCGGTCCTTTCTCAAAAATCGGATTTGAGGTCGCTTGTGAACTCTATCAGTTCATCGCGGTAGAGACCGGTCAGCCTACTCTCGCATGGAGTCAGTGCAACTATTGGGATCCGACAGAAGAATGGGCTAAAGATGCGGAAGATGGAGACGAATATCTTTGGCCTCCTTATATGTGGGGTACTGACAACAAGGGCAACCGTGACAACACCCTTGTCGTAAAAGGCGATTACAAGGCAAAAGTTGAGGGCTTGACAATCAAACTTGAATGCGCAATCTCACGTGACGCTCTCTACGAAGTTCAGGGCAAGGACAAGGTCAACATCAGCGTTCTATTCTTCGGTTGGGACGGCGAGCCTAACACCCACAAGACAGAACTCATGGGATTCCTTCCGCAGGGCGGCGACAATGAGTATGTTACTCTTAACCTCAAGTAGCGGACACTATAAAAATTAAAGATAAAGATTATGAAAAAGATAACGAAATTTCTCGCTGTTGCATTGATGGCCTCACTCGCGGCGGTCGCCTGCAACAAGGAAAACGGCGGCAACAAGGACAATGGCGGCAACAACAACGGCGGCAACACCGACGTTGAGGGCGTTGTAATCGATGGTAACTTCGACGACTGGGCAAAGCTTGATGCTGCCGATGTTATTACAGTTAAGGTTGACGCGTCTGCTAATGCGCAGGCTCTTAGGACACTGAAGTTCTATGACACGAAAGAAATTCTCTATGTTTATGCCGAGTGTGATCCGGCTTCTGTCGGTACGGAGTTCGATTCGAACCGTGACACATATTGGGACATAGAGAACACTCAGCGTCCGATTCGTCTCGTCTTTGACGTTGATAACAATGATGAGACAGGTGGGCCTTATGGCGCAACGTGGGAAGATGCCGGCTTTGATGCCCTTGTGGATGTCTACATCTATGCAGATGCCGGTAAGATAAAGGCCGCATGGACAGAGTACTGGAGTTACAAGGAGACATCGGAACCAGGCGGTAATTTTGTCTCAAATATTGCGGAGAATGAGGCTCTGCGTAATCAGGTTGTGACCGTGGAAAATGTTGCCGGAACCTTGGTGAAGGGGTGGTATTGTGTGGAATATGCCATCGACAAGGTTAACTTCCCTAATTTCGGCAAAGATATGAATGTGGCTTCAACCCTAATGTATGGCAAGGCTTGGGGCGAGCCTGGTGTTCTTCCTTCCAAAGGGGAAGTATGTCATCTTACACTCCAGTAGTTCGACATGATGCACTAATCTCATTTTGACAAAAAGGGCGGCGAGCAAGCATATACTTGTTCGCCCCTTCTAATTCCAAGTTCCATCGCGGATAAACTTATCAGTGAAAATAAAGGCAGACGAATGCCGTCAAAACATATGTAACAATTATGAACAGAAAAATCATCTTTTCCCTGATAGTGGGGTTGGTTGCCTGGCCGTCTGCTGCCGTGGCGCAGATCAGAATCACGAACGGGCCGTGGCTGACGGATATGTCGGAGACGGGAGTAACCGTGATGTGGAAGACGGACAAGCCGGCGATGGCCTGGGTTGAGTATGGAGAGCGCAAAGGGGACACGTTCTATGCGGAGGAACACCCTACGGCATACGATGTTCTTGACGGACGGCGACGGGTGATGGACACTCTCCATTGCGTGAGGCTGGAGGGATTGAAGCCGGGAAAGGAATATTTTTACCGCATATTCTCGAAAGAGACGGTAAGATACGGAGACTACGGAAAGATGGAGTTCGGCAAGACCGTGGCTTCAAGCGCGAACTATGACGGGCCGACGCATTTCCGCACATTCGACCCTAAGGCGAAGACGGTGCGCTTTGCGGTTATGAACGACATCCACGAGAACCCGGAGCGCATACGCGAACTCTGCTCGAAAATTGATTTTTCTGACATTGATTTTGTCCTGCTGAACGGGGATATGCTTTCGACCGTCAATGACGACGCACAGGTGTATACCGCTTTCATCGATGCCTGCGTTGAGGCGTTTGCCAAGTCTGTGCCGATTGTCTACACCCGCGGAAACCACGAGACCCGAGGAGCCTATACGGACGAGCTGCATAAATATTTCCCCAATTCTCATCCGCAGCATCAGTGGTTCGGCTCATTCAACGTCGGCGACGTAAATTTTCTCATACTCGACTGCGGAGAGGACAAGCCCGACAGCAATTATGAGTACAGCGGAATGGCTGAGTTCGACGCTTACCGAGTGAAGGAGGCCGAATGGCTCAAGTCAGAGGTCGGGAAAAAAGAAGATGCCAATAAGGTGCGTATTGTCGCGCTTCACATTCCGCCGATGACCAGCGGCTGGCACGGCAATCTCCATCTGCGCGAGACACTGATGCCGGTACTGAACCACGCCGGGGTGGATCTGATGCTTTCGGGGCATACGCACAGACATTCGCTCGTCGAGCCGTCTTCCGACCAGAAGTTCCCTAATCTTGTCAACGACAATGCCAGCATAATGGTAGTTGAGGCAGGGAAAGGCGGGATTACCGTTGACATACACGGAAACACCGAGAAGTCTTACAATTTTAAAACTAATAATAAACGATGAAAAGGATTTTTCTCTCAGCAGGTATGGCTGCGGCAGTCTTGCTTGCCGTTGATTCTTGCCATAAGGAGGAGGCTCCCGTTGTGGACAACAGCCCGTCCGTAATCTCACCGGACGATGGTACCGATGAGGAGCCGGAACCGGATCCGGCAGACCTGCTGCCAATCAAGATTGATGCAGAGTTCGCGGACTGGGACGCGCTTGACGCATCGAAGGTTGCTGAGACCGTGTGCGCAGAGGGGGCATCAAAGACGGCTCTCAAGAAAATGAGGGTGTATGCGGATGAAGAATACATCTGGATGTATTTCGAACTTGACGAGTCTCAGTTGGGGACGGACGCCGGTGCCGTGCTTAACGTGTTCTTCAATTCGGACAACGATGCCACGACGGGAGGAAATCCTCTCGGTGAGCATCTCGGGAATGACGTTGACTATATGCTCCAGGGCTACTGTTATCAGCCGGGGAGGTATGCATCCTGGGGACCGACTTTCTGGCAATATGCCGGCACGCCGGGAAAGACCGAATGGAAATGGGACAATATCGCAGCCTCGGGCATCGGGACAGGAGCCGGGAAGGATGGGAAGTATGAGCTTCAGATTATGCGCGTGATGATGGTCGACGTGAAGTTCGCCGACACGTTTACCGTCGGAGTTGATCTTCAGCAGAGCTGGACGACTATCGGGGTGCTCCCGAACGCTGCAGGTGGCGCCGCTGAAAAACTCGCGGTTACAATTGACAAGAAATAACATACGATACTATGATGAAAGGTAAAGGATACATTTGCGCCCTCTGCGCCCTCGCTTCCGCATTGACAATGGTCTGCGGATGCTCCAAGACCCCGGTTGTCACAAGGGAAGGCGAGACCGTGACTTACAGGCCGGCAGACACGGACTTCTGCAACCCGGAGAGGGGATATTACACTCAGTACAACGTAAGGTTCGCGAACGGAAAGACTCCGAAGCCGATTTCTTCGGCCGTGATTGAAGTGAAGCGCAGGAGTAACCAGACGCTTACGATGAGTATGTTCTATCTCACCGACTTCATGGAAGGAGACATCAGTCCGGAGGCGCTCAATATCATACGCCAGAGTTTTCAGGCGCACCGCGATGCCGGGATGAAGACAATCGTACGCTTCGCCTACAAGGACAACAACGATGAGGCTTCCAAACCATATGACCCCGAGGTTGACGTCGTTCTCCGCCACGTCGAGCAGCTCAAGCCCATATTTCAGGAGTTCAGCGACATCATTCTCGTCTTTCAGGCAGGATTCTGCGGCGCGTGGGGCGAATGGGCGTACACAACGCATTTTAACCAGAGCCTGAGCACCTCGGAGGCATACGAACCGCGTCGCAAGCTGATCCGCGCTTTGCTCGATGCCCTCCCGCAGGACCGTCAGGTGGCGGTGCGTACTCCTATGCTCAAGTTTGGCCTGTTCAAGACTAAGCTCCGTGACACGATTACCTTTGAGACGGCCTACAACGGCTCCGTTCTTTCGAGGATAGCCGGTCACAACGATTGCTTCATTTCAAGCTCTTCCGACTGGGGAACCTACGGCAGCAAAAAGGATCGCGTGCTTTGGGAGAAGGAAAGTGCCTATACGATTATGGGCGGAGAGACATGCTCCGGTGACCCGACTTACTGCGAATGCGCACGCTCGGTCGAGGAACTTGAAGCCTATCACTGGACCTACCAGAACCGAGGCTACCACAGCGGCACGTTCAAGGTCTGGGAGGAGGGCCTCTGCATGGATGAAATTTCGATGCGGCTCGGCTACCGCTTCGTTCTCGACAAGGCGGTCTTCAATTCCGATTTCAAGGCCGGCACGACTCTGACCATATCAATGTACCTTAATAACGTCGGTTTTGCCGCCCTCTCGAATCCGCGCGGATTGGAGTTCATCATCGTCGACTCGGAGACGGGGGACAAGAACGTCTACAAGTCTCAGATAGACCCTCGCCGCTGGGCTCCTGGCGAGACAACTGAGGTTACGGAAAGTTTCCGGCTTCCGTCCGAACTTCAGACCGGCCGTAAGTATGCCCTCTATCTCAACCTCCCTGATGCCCGCGAGACCCTCCATGACAATCCTCTCTACAGCATTCGTCTCGCCAATAAGAAACTTTGGGACGAGACCACCGGCTACAACAAACTTTGCGATTTCATTGCGAAGTAGGTATTTAGCGCAAAAATCTCTAAATTTGAAGCGAAAAGAATTTAGTGGAGCAAAATGAAGTTTTCAGACGACATACTCAGGCAGATCAGAAACGGAGAAACGTCGGGAATGCAGTTTAAGGAACGTGCTCTTAACCGTTATGACATCGGTTGCGAGATGGTGGCTTTGAGCAATTCTCATGGTGGTCGGATAGTGGTTGGTGTAAAGGATAAAACCGGTGATTTGAACCCTCTTTCTTATGACGAGGTGCAGGAGACTGTCAATCTGCTGAGTGATATCGCGTCTGAGAATGTCGTCCCGTCCATATTGATTGTGGTGGATTCCGTTGATGTGGACGGAGGTAGTCTTGTGGTCGCAAAGATTAAGGAGGGCGCAAACAAACCGTACCATGACAATAAGGGCGCGGTGTGGGTGAAAAACGGAGCGGACAAACGCAAAGTGTTTGATAACGTAGAACTTGCCGAGATGATGACTGACTGTGGAAGTTTCGCTCCTGATGAAGCCGTCGTGCGTGGTGCAGCGCTTGGTGATCTTAACGGTGGCACAATCAAGGATTTCCTTGGTAACAGGTTCCAGAAAGTTCTTGCAGTGAAGGGATTTGTAGGGGATGCTTTTGAGGAGGCTTCTCTTGATGACATTTGTTCAGCAATTGCAGCGGGGCATGACTGTGGGAAGATACTGCGAAATCTTCATCTTGTAAGGCCGGATGGGAGAATAACGGTTGCGGCGATGCTTCTGTTCGGAAAATATACCCAGAGATGGTTGCCTGTGATGACTGCGAAGTGTATCTGTTTTGTCGGTAACAGTGTTGGCGGCTCTGTATTTCGTGATAAGGTAAATGATGCCGACATGGAGGGAAATCTTCTCCATCAGTTTGAGACCATAATGGACTTCTTTACACGCAATCTGCGTAACATTCAGATTGGTCCGGAGTTCAACAGCATCGGCCAGATGGAGATTCCTTATAGCTGTCTTGTGGAATTTGTCGTCAATGCTCTTGTACATCGTTCTCTGAATTTGAAAGCTCCGGTCAGAATATTCATATTTGATGACAGGGTGGAGATTCATAGTCCCGGAGCATTGCCAAATGGCCTGACAGTGGCGGATATTGAAAAAGGGACTTCGATGCCGCGGAATACTTTCCTTTTTAATAATGCGATATTTCTTCTTCCGTATACGGGCGCCGGCAGTGGGATCACGCGGGCTCTCGGAGAGGGGATTGATGTCACGTTTACAAACCGTGAGACTGCACAGGAGTTTGTGACGACCATACGGCGGCGTGAAAGTAACTATGTCGAGGGAAATTCTGACGAGTCGGGTAACCAAGTCGATGTGAAAGGTAACCAGGTCGATGAGTTTTGCACCGACTTAGACACCGGACTTAGACACTCTGGCACCGACTTAGACACCGGACATAGACACTCTGGCACCGACTTAGACACCGGACTTAGACACTCTGACGTCGATCTAAGTGCCAAATTAGGAGACGGAGATCCTAAAAGAATGCGTATGTCGCAAAAACAGAAAGATATAGTAAATTTCTGTTCAGTCCCAAGAACAACCAAGGAGATATTGGATAGACTTGGCGTCAGTATGCACACAAAGAATCGCGAGCGTTACATCGCCTCTCTTGTTTATGCCGGTTATCTGGAGATGACAAATCCTGACAATCCGACGGCCAGCAATCAGAAATACCGTAAGCGTAGGATTAAGGGAGAGAAAGGAGAGTGATGCGGTATGAATGACAGAAAGGTGAGGATTGTTTTGTTCGGGCTGGGAAACCGTGCGAGGAAGTATCTGCGGCATTTGGTTGCCTTGTCCGATGCCGTTGAGGTTGTCGCTGTCGTTGACCGTGATGTCCTGCGGCTCGCTGAGGGGGAGTCTGAGTTTGGCTTTCCGGAGGAGATATGCAGTCCTTCCGTTGAGGCGTTCTTTGACTCCGGAGTTTCGGCAGATGCGGCGATTGTAGCCACGACGGACGATTCTCATTACGGGATAGCGATGCGGGTGCTTGGGAGGGGCATGGCGCTGCTTTTAGAGAAGCCGATGGCAGTGACGGAAGACCAGTGCTTGTCTCTCGCGTCAGCGGCATCCGTTTCCGCTGCTCCGGCAGGCCTCTGCTATGTCCTTCGCTACCATCCCTACTATAATCGGATTCGGGATCTTTCCCGGATTCCCGAGCTCGGAAAGATTATTTCGATCTGGCATAAGGTGGCGATTGGTATTGACAGGATGACGCATACTTTTGTACGTGGTCTGTGGGCGCGTTCGGAGGACAGTTCTCCGATATTCCTGTCGAAATGCTGCCACGACGTGGACTGGCTTTTCTCTCTTGCCGGTCTGGCTGACGTTTCCGACATAGAGGCTATATGCTCGGACGGCTCTCTGTCCCGCTACTGCATCGCATCGGCTCCCTCCGGCTCGGCGGCTCGCTGCACCGACTGCCCTCTGGAGTCGTCCTGTCGCTATTCCGCAGTTGACCTTTACTGCCGTCGCGGCGAATGGACAGGCAACTTCATCCCAGCGGAAGGGGAGACAAAGGGCGACGTGATTGAGCGTGAACTGCGTGAGGGAAAATTTGGGCGCTGCGTGTACCATTGTGACAACGACGTTGAGGACTTCCGGCGTGCGGAGTTCCGGCTGAAGTTCGGAGTCGTCGTTGATGTCACGATGGATGGCATCACCGATGCTGACGGGCGGGGAACCGTCATCGAGTTCGAGCATGGCAGGATTGAAGCTGCCGGAGGGCATATAGATGTCATCCTTGATGGCAATTCTCCTATTACCCTTCCTTCGCTCCCGGCCTCATTTCCTGTTGCCAGGACGCAGGACAGCTTCTCCCTCGGCTTGCTCTCCTGGCAGACAGTCTCCGAAGACTGGACGGAAGTTTATCGCCAACCGTTTCATTCCGGAGCAGACTTCGCCGTCGTGGATGATTTCATCAACGCCGTCCGCACCGGTACCCCGATGCTCAGCCCTCTCTCCTCCGCTCTCCCTGCCACCCTCGCCTGTCTCCGCGCCTCCGCGAAGTCGCGGTAAACACATTTTCCTGCCGACTTTTTGTTGTCTGACACACATTTTCCTGCCGACTTTTTATGCAAATATGCACATTTTCGGCAGAATGAGCAGCAATTATCTGGAAGCCAGCGCTGACTTGACTTTTGCGGCGAGGGCTTTGCCTACAAGGGCGGCGATGTCCTCCTCTGGGGCAGCGGCGATGCGGGCGACTGAGCCGAAGTGCAGAATGAGGCGCTGTTCTGTCTTTGGACCGATTCCCGGGATTTTGCTGAGGGCGGACTCAATCTGTGCCTTGCTGCGAAGACTGCGGTGGAAGGTGATGCCAAAGCGGTGAGCCTCGTCGCGAATCTGGCGCAGAATCTTGGATGCCTGCGAGTTCATGTCGAGGAAAAGCGGGTATGGGTCTCCGACGCGGATGACTTCCTCAAGTCGCTTCGCGAGTCCGATGACCATCAGTTTGTCAGTGAGTCCGAGTTCGTAAAGAGCCTCGTATGCCGATGAGAGCTGCCCCTTGCCGCCGTCAATCACAATCAGTTGCGGGAGGTCATCCGGAGCCTCTGCCAGCATCCTTGAATAACGCCTGTTCACGACCTCCTTCATCGACGCAAAGTCGTTCGCTCCGACCACGGTCTTAATCTTGAAGTGCCTGTAGTCCTTCTTTGACGGAGCCGCGTCCCGGAAAACCGTGCAGGATGCCACCGGGTTCGTGCCCTGGATGTTCGAGTTGTCGAAGCACTCTATATGTCGTGGCAGTTCTTTCATTCCGAGCGCATCGCGAAGTTCCTCCATCACCTTCATCCTGAAGTTGTCGGGATCCGTGTGCTCCCGCTGTTTCATCGCGTTGAATCTCATCTCCTTGGCGTTCTTCGCGCTCAGCTCCAGCAGCGCCAGCTTGTCTCCGCGCACGGGGATCTTGAAGTCAACGCCGTCAATCTCCACATCCGGCAGGAACGGCACGATGACCTCGTGCGACAGCCGTCCAAACTTTGCCTCGATTTCTCCGATGAATGTTCCGAGCACCGTCTCCTGCGCCTCCTCGATGTTCATCTTGAATCCGAGGTTCAGCGACTGCACCACCGCTCCGTCAACCACTCTCATGAAGTTTCCGAAGGCTTCCCCAGGGTCAATCACGAGCGAGAATACATCGTAGCTTCCCGGCATCGCGCTCTGGATGAGCGACTTGCTGTAGTGCTTGTCAAGTGCCTGCATCTTCACCTTGTACTCCTGTGCAGCCTCGAAGTCCATTCTCTCGGCAGCCTCGGTCATAAGTTCCCGGTAGTGCGCAATCATCTCCCGTCCGCCTCCGCGCAGCAGCTTCACAACCTCATCTATATTGTCGTTGTATTCCTTCTGCGAAATCCCACCGCAGCAGCATCCCCGGCATCTCCCGATGTGGAAGTTCAGGCAGGGGCGCGTCTTTCCGCGCAGAATCGTCTCCGAGGTGATTTTGTTGTTGCATGTGCGTATGGGATAGATGTCGTGGAACATGTCTACTAGCGTCCTTGCGTGCATCACGCTTGAATACGGCCCGAAGTAGCGCGAGCCATCCCGTACTAGCCTTCGCGTGAGAAAGACCTTCGGAAACTCGTCGTTGCTCACGCATATCCACGGATAGGTCTTGGAATCCTTGAGGAGTATGTTGTACTTCGGTTTGTACTGCTTTATGAGATTGTTTTCCAGCAGCAGCGCGTCCGACTCAGTCTCTACGACTGAATATTGCGCATCGGCAATCTTCGAGACCATTATCGCTGTCTTGCGCGTCAGCCTCTCCGGTGGCACGAAATACTGTGCCACCCTCTTGTGCAGGTCCTTTGCCTTGCCGACGTATATGACGTTGCCATCCGCATCATAATAGCGGTAGACACCGGGCTGATGCGGGAATAGAGCTATTTTCTCCCTGACGGTGAGCGCATTGCCTTCTGATGTGTTTTGAATCTCAGACATATCCATATTTCGCAAAATGTCCTCACGCTTTCTCGCCTTTGCGTTCAAGCCGCCTCCAGCAGACAAGCCCGTTCACCGAGTTCATCAGATAGAAGACGTACATTATCAGAGTCGGCACCGAATGCTCCGTTCCTTCGGCGGCGAACACGCTCCACATGATGACGGTGAACACATTGAAAACAATCCACAGCCACCACTGTTCCACGAACGCGAATGTCATCAGAGCCTGCGCCGCGGTGCACAGAACCGTCGTGAACGAGTCAATCCACGGTTGCTCAGCTCCGAAATGCTTGAGCACAAATGCCAGAGCAACGGTTACGACGGCGATTCCGGAGGCAATCAGCGTCCTCATCTTCCCGGACAGCCGTCTTGACTCTACGGCATTTCCGGCCTCAGTTCCTGTCCCTGCTCCTCTGCGGCTCCATTGCCACCAACCGATGAACTGCATCGGGAAGTAGTACAGCGCATTCACTGCGGCATTTCCGTAAGCCGTTGATTTCCAAGCGATGTAGGCGTATAGCGAGACCTGCACAATGCCGAATGCATAGTTCCAGATGCTTCCCTTTGCGGCGAGTACAACGCAGAGTATCCCTGTCACCGCCGCTGTGAATCCCAACCAGTCGAAGCCGGCCGATGCCGTGGCAATAGAGTATATGACGTTGCAAACGACGACTCCGACAATCAGGAACCAGTCAAATGCCCCGAGTATGTGTCTTTCTTTCATTTACAGAGTATAATCTTTCGGGCACCAATATGTGCTTCCATTCCCCCGCAAAGTTATATCATCCACCGTCATTCTGCAAATTTCATTTTTTAAATTTTTTTTCATAACTTTGCCCCGATATTCCCGAATCAGAGGATAACTCATGCGGGACGATGATAAGACGTGTGGTTGAGTAATCGTAAAATAAATATAAACTAAAAAGATTCAATTATGTCTACAATTGCAGAAGAAGTAAAGGCAATCATCGTTGACAAACTCGGCGTTGAACCGTCTGAGGTTACCGATAGCGCAAACTTCACAAACGATCTCGGCGCAGACTCACTTGACAGCGTCGATCTCATCATGGCTCTTGAGCACAAGTTCGATCTTGAACCGGACGACGAGGCAGAAGGCAAGATTGCCACTGTTGCCGATGCAATCGCTTACGTTGAGAAGAAAGTAGCCGAGAAACAGGCAAAATAAGTTTCCCGACATAAAAAATGAAAAGAGGATGACCAAACCGTCAGTTTGACGTGAGGTTATCCTCTCTTTTTTTACATCATTCTATTCCGCCTCTCTCCCCAGAAAAACGCTGAGTCAAGATCCATCTCCCTAACTGCTGAGTCAAGAGGGGAGGCATAAAAGGATGAGATGCAAGGCGCACAGCGAAGATGAAACCGCAGCAGCCTTGGCGGCTGTGAGGATTTCATCAAGATGAGCAACGCCGCAGACCGCCTTTTAGGCGCCCCGTCATTCCGTAGGGAAGGAATAGGTAATAGTCATCATCGGCTTTTTCTCCATTGACTTCGGTCCGTAGAGCTTGCAACTATAGTGGCGGTCCTTGTCGAGCTCTGTCGATGTGCTGGTGCTCGTTGTACTTGACTGAGAGGCATATGCGGCCATCATCATGTAGTTATAGTAGTTGTTGTAATAACTGCTGCCGTAACTTCCGTAACCATAGCCATATCCTCCATAGCCATAGCCTCCGTAACCGTTGTAGAGACTGTTGTAGTAGGAGCTGTAGGCGAGGGCACTGAGATAGTCGTTGTAGGATGAACTGCTTGATGAGGATGTGGACTTGTTGGTCTCGGAGTGCATGATGAGCATCCAGATGTCGTACTGATCAACCCTTTTCTCATAATCTTCATCGTTTTCGCCATCTTTCTTGGACAACCGCAGGAGTTCCTGAACATGGTGGCTGACATCCGGCTGATAGCAGGCGAGAGAGCGGTTGATGTCTCCTTGATTCTCGCTTGAGACGCTGGCATCTGTGAGCCCGGCGTATGAGACCACTTCCTGCTCAGTGTCTTCCCCGTCTTCCCCGCTGACCGTGCGCTTGCCGACAAGACGGCAGGTCGGGCTTAGCATAAGCGGGTAGTGTGCCAGCTCGGAGTAATCTGAAGATGTCTTGTACGGGAGATTGATTGTTGCCTTGTTGACGACTACACGTCCACTATCTATTATCGCGTCGACTATGTCCTTCTTTTCCGCATCGCTCTTTGCCTTGAAATCCTCGCTAATGCTGTCGAAACGCTCAATCATCGATGCGCGCACGGCATTCTCGACTGCCGCCTTAAGCCCCTTTGCGCGCACCACCGGCTTGTATCCGCATCCGCCTTCTATGCCCAATTCTTCAGCGGATGTCGGCTCCGGTCCGTCCCGATGGCAGATGTTGAATGCATACTGGGTTGGAAGTGAAGACGTGCTCTCTCCGACAAATGACGATGCCCCTGCAATGAAAACGAATGACGTATCCACGGGACCCCGCTCTTCGTCAAACACGGAACGGACTTTAAGTTCCGCATAGTTGCCGGTGAGGTAACCGTAGTCGTTGGTGCTCACGGCAATTTCGAACATGTTGATTCTTCCGCTCCCGGCAGCAGGTCTGTCCGCGACGATGCATATTCCCGGAAGCTCTTTCGTGTAGTCGTCCATCGACCAGCTCTCACGCTTTTTCAGCGCATCGACATATTTCTGTGCAAACTCTTTCGTGAAGTCAAACGAGAGGGAGTCGCCTCCGCTGTAAGTCGGTATTCCCTTGGTAATCAATCCTTTGCTTTCGTCATATAGCCCTTCGTTGCCTTTTCCTGCGTAGATGATATCGGAGTCGAGCGGCTTCTGGAGTTCGTAGACGCGGATGTTCTGGATGATGTGCTCCTGGGCGTCGTCGGCAAACGAGAGAGTGTCCTTCGCCACCGCGAAATGGAACGCGTAGATTTCCTTCACGTCACCTATATCGAGTTTGGCCGTGTCCGCAATGGGTATCAGCGGAAATGCAGAGACCTTCCCATTCCAGACCTCACCATCCGACACACCGCCTATGCTCATTCTTCGGGAACTGTATCCCCCTAGGTCTTCAGTCGTTGCAGTCTCGATGTCCGTTATGTCAAGGGACGTGTTCACCACTTGCCAGAGTTGCGAGGTGGGAATATAGTCCTGTCCGAGCGTGTCGTCGACGCTTATGCACGAAAAACAGCAAAATGCCGCAACAGATGCGGCACCTATTGATAATATTCCTTTAAGAGACTTCATTATTACAGACTGTCATAAAAACTGTTATAGGCATCGACATACGAGCCGTTCTCCATTGCTGCCGCATCGAACTGGAGCGTCGGGAGACTTTCCGAGGCGCAGAAGGCGGTCAGTTCGGCCGGCACCTCCCCGTCGCCGATGATGACGCCGTCAGAGTAGCGGACGGCGAGTTTAGCAAGGTTTATGCCGCTTGGTTCGGACAGAAGTTCCGTGTCTGCGTCCGTGATGTTTCCGAATTTTACAAGTTCGCGGAATTCCGGCGCGAAGGACGCTGACGGCGTGTCTCCGTAGAGGGATGTCACGACCTTGCTGTTTGAGAATATCGGGTCATCGATATATGCTTTTTTCAAGTAAATCGGAAGTATGTGGGAAATCCAACCGTGGCAGTGGATGATGTCCGGTGCCCAGCGGAGTTTCTTCACGGTCTCAAGCACCCCGCGAGCAAAGAAAATCGCCCTTTCATCGTTGTCAGCGAAAAATGTCCCGTTCTCGTCCGTGAACGTCTGCTTGCGGTGGAAATAGTCCTCGTTGTCAATGAAATAGACTTGCATTCGGGCAGCGGAAATTGAAGCCACCTTTATGACGAGAGGCCTGTCAACGTCATTGATGATGATGTTCATCCCGGAGAGGCGAATCACTTCGTGAAGCTGGTTCTTTCGCTCGTTGATGCAGCCATAGCGCGGCATGAAAGAGCGTATTTCCTTTCTGCGTTCCTGAATCCCCTGCGGAAGATACCTTCCGATGTTAGCGATTTCGGATTCCGGCAGATATGGGAATATCTCTGAATTTACAAAAAGGACTCTCTTGGTGGAATCTCCCATAGCAAGCTTTATTTTAACAAAACTCCACAAAGATAATAATTATTTTTTATAAAATATGTAACTTTGACGCTTTGTAATTCTGTCTTGTTTGGCGGAGTGTGCTAGTAATCAAGATTTTATGGGTTTGGACAGCAATAGGATAATCCGCAAGAGATATGTCAGGGCATTCCTTTCTTCGGTGGTCAGCATTTCGTTGGTGCTGCTGCTTGTGGGGATTGCCTCATTTCTGCTCGTGTCCGAGAGGAGCGTTTCCGACTACCTGAAGGAGAATATGCAGGTCAGCGTAATGATGAAACGTGACGTCGGAGAGTCCACAGCTCTCCGCTACAAGAAGTCCATTGACGAGGAACCATTCGTGAGAAGTTCTGCATACGTGTCGAAGGAACAGGGTGCCAAAGAGATGGCTCAATTGCTCGGAGAGGATTTTCTCGGAGTCTTTGAGACAGCTCCAATTCCTATTTCAATAAATCTGACGCTGAAGTCAGAATATGTTTCCCCAGACTCTCTTGCGGTCGTGAAGGCCCGTCTGGAGAAGTCTCCGGAAGTTGAAGAGGTCGTCTACCAGCAGTCACTCGTGGAGGCTCTGAACTCGAACCTTAGCAAGATTTCCCTTTTCCTGGCAGTGTTCATAGCCTTGCTTCTTTTCATATCGTTCGTGCTCATTAACAACACCGTGCGCTTAAGTGTCTACTCGAAACGGTTCACCATTCACACGATGAAGATGGTCGGGGCGACGCGCTCGTTCATACGCCGGCCGTTCATGTTCCAGTCCGCGTTCCAGGGGCTTTTCGCGGCACTGGTGGCGATAATTATGATTCTCATTGGGTTGTTCCTGCTGAAGGGACAGTTCGAGCAGCTGTTTGCTGTCTTCACGCTTAGGATGCTTCTGACTGTCGTGGGGATAGTATTGGCAAGCGGGCTGATTATATGCGTGGCAAGCACGTATTTTACTGTGAACAAACTTGTTTCGTTAAGTAAGTCTGAATTGTATTATTAATTGAAGGTATGAATTTGAATGAATCGAAGAATATGGCGATGACGCCGAAGGGGCTGCGGCTTCTGCTTGCCGGGCTGATTGTTATGGCTGCCGGATATATTCTCATGTGCGGCGGTGCGAGTCGTGACCCGAAGGTTTTCAGTTACGCGATATTTGACTTTCAGAGGCTCGTTGCCGCGCCGTTGGTGATTCTCGCCGGCATCGTGGTCGAGATTGTGGCAATAATGGGTGTAAATAAGAAAAAATAAAATCAGTCTTCTTGGGGAAGAGAGGCGCTTGAGCGCTGTGCGGAGCACAACGAAGCGAGGACTTTGTGCGATAGTGTGCGCGGAGCACGACTTCCCTTGTTGAGGGAATGGGAGGGGTTAATGTTATGGAATGGTATGAAGCTATATTATTGGGTCTGCTCCAAGGGCTGACAGAATTTCTTCCTGTCAGTAGCAGCGGGCATTTGCAGATCGGTAAGCAACTGCTTGGAATTGATGTGGGAGAAGACCTCGTGTTTGAGGTTGTCGTGCATGCGGCCACGGTGCTAAGCACTATCGTGGTTTTCAGAAAGCAGATTTGGAACTTGCTCAAGTCGCTTTTCGTCAAAGATGGGCTCTTCAGGAGCATTGCGCACCCTTCCCAGTTCAACGATGGGACTGACTATGTTCTGAAAATATGCGTGTCGATGATTCCCGTGTTCATCGTCGGGGTGTTTTTTAAAGATGCAGTGGAGGGGATATTCGGATCTTCTATATATGTCGTGGCGGGCGCTCTGCTCATGACGGCGCTGCTTCTTGTCCTTTCGGACAATGCTTCAAGGCTGAAATTCTTCGGATGCCGAGGCTGCTGCAAGTGCAAGGCTCCGATTGAGGCCGCAGGAAGTCGCCCTTCTTCTGGACTGCAATCGACCGGCAATGAGACCAAAGCGGCTCTCAAGGATCCCGGAAGCGTGGGCGTAAAGGTCGCCCGCAATGGCATCTCCTATTGGCAGGCCTTCGTCGTCGGTCTCGGTCAGGCTGTAGCGGTTCTTCCGGGGCTTTCCCGCTCGGGTACCACCATCGCCACGGGGCTTCTCTGCGGTGTGAAGCGCGATGTGATTGCCCAGTTCTCCTTCCTGATGGTTCTCGTCCCGATTCTCGGGGAGGCTTTCCTTGAGATTGTCGGAGGAGAGATGGCGGCATCGACTGTGGGGACGCTTCCGCTCATTCTCGGATTCCTGTCCGCTTTCGTTGCCGGGCTTTTCGCCTGCCGGGTGATGATTGCACTCGTGAAGAAGACGAAACTCGGCTGGTTCGCGCTCTACTGCACCATCGTCTCCGTCCTCATATTCATATTTGCGTGACTCTTCGGAATTCATGATTTCACGGGAGCATAAACACGCTTCCTTATATCCACAGCACACACACTGTCCCCGAAAAAAACGATGTTACGAAACCTCACATATTTCGTCGCCGACGTGCACCTCGGCTGTGACGTTCTGAACCCTCAGGACAGGGAGGCGCGCTTCGTGGGCTTTCTGAAATCGCTACCGCCGGAGACGGAAAGCCTCTACATGCTCGGGGACATCTGGGACTTCTGGTATGAGTACCGCGACGTGGTTCCAAAGGGCTATATCCGTGTGTTTGCGGCAATTCTCGACCTCATTGACCGGGGTGTAAATGTCTATTTTTTTCGCGGCAACCACGATGTCTGGAGCTACTCCTACTTCGAGTCGCTCGGCATGAAGCGACTTGAGCAGCCCTATGTCACGACCATTTCCGGCAAGGTCTTCTGCCTCGGCCACGGCGACGGCCTCGGACCCGTTCCGCGCGGCTACAGCATCCTCTCCGGCATCTTCCACTGCCGCCCGCTCCAAAGGCTCTTCAGCACCCTGCATCCGTGGCTCGCGTTCCGCCTGGGCAACACATGGTCGAAGCATAACCGTCTCAGGCACAAGACTGAGTATGTTTTCCGGAACGAGGACGAACCGCTCTACAAGTTTGCAGAAGAGTTCGGCGAAAGGAGTCATATAGACTATTTCATCTTCGGCCACTTTCACTCATGGGTCGATCTCAAGCTTCCCTGCGGAGCGAATTTCCGGATGGTTAAGGACTGGTTCCGTTCCTCGCCCTATCTGGTTTGGAACGGAGAGTCGCTACGTTCCGGTGAGTTTATGCAGAAGCGCCCACGTGTGTGAATTATACTGATCTTTTTTGAAGGTTTCTTAATAAACTAAATTAAATTCAGTGACTATGAAAAAGATAATTTCTATTTTAGCAGTGGTACTTCTCTGCGCTTGCGCGGCATCAGAACTCAATGCCCAGACTGTTGATGGTACGCAGACCATTGATGCGACCGAACAGATTATGGGAGTTTCTTCCCTTGAGGGTGTTCTCACCTGTTACAAGGGAAATCTGATGATGAACGGCCGAGTGCTAACTCCGGCTGAGATGTCAGCACTTTTCCCAGCCAATGTTTTCTCGTCCGCAACGGGAGGACAGAGAATGCGTCGCGCGGGCAAGGGTATGATGATCGGTGGTGGAATTGCGACTGGTGTCGGTTTCCTTGCCTACCTCGGAGGACTCGCTGCAGTAAACAATTCCTCGGCTGATGGCGGTTATGCGGGATTCATGCTGGCATATTGCGGCATCGTGGATTTTGCCATAGGCTCCGGGGTCTTAGCTGGAGGCATTGCCATTTATTGTGTCGGAAATGGCCGAATTAGGCGGGCGGTGAATGCCTATAACTCAATGCATACGCGTGAATACACCCTGAATATAGGGGCGACCCCGCATGGACTGGGGCTCTCAGTGGCATTTTGACTGCTTCTAAAACATCTTCTTAGTCTTTGCCCATGTCGTAGTCCTGGGATATGAACAACTCTGGGTGGGCTGTTCCGATGAATCTTACTCTTCGGCCGGCTTCCATCTGCGGTACTTCTCGGGAATCTCGACCACGGGCGGGTCTTTCCAGAACAGCGACCAGTAAAGCATCGGAAAGTCCCCGTCCTTCCACAGCTGCACCAGTTCCTCCACCTGTGCGTCCTCGCCATGAGGGTCGTAGGGCTTTTTCATGTCCTCGTTGAACATCCTCGCCACTCCCTGCCAGAAACCTGCGGTGATTCCTCCCTTGTAGCCACGAATCAGTTCATATGAGGTCTGTCCGGTCTCGCGGTCTATCAGTTTCATAATCAGCATTCCCTGCGTCACGGTGAGGTTTCTCATCTGCTTCTCGAACACTCCGAACAGCTCCTTCTGGAGGTGGTTGATGTAGCGCTCCTTCCGCAGCCCCGTCAGATGGTCGGCGGCAATCACGCTATCCGTCTCCTCCACCATCCTCTTCGCCACGAGCGCGTACGGATAGGCCTTGCTGAAATTGTGCACGAGCCTATAATATTTCCTCCATTCCTTTCCTCTCTGCTTGGGCATCTTCTGAAACACGCGGGCTGGTCTGATGCTGTCATAATAGATTGTGTCCCCGTTCTCTACGGTGTATTCCAACCATCCTCCCGGCTTTCTTGGCCTGTCCTGCGCTTCCGACTTCACCGATGCCGCGCCCCCGAGGACGAGGACGATGAGAATCGATATGAACCGGATGCATTTCATCTATATTATATGTGTGTCCGCTATGGATGTATGCCCGCGCTGGGATTTTTCCGCACATCCTGCAAAAATAATCATTTCCCGCGTCATCTCACCGAACTGAATGTAAAATATGCTTTCGCACAACCCTATTTCGTTTGTTCTGCGGCATCGTTTCTTCCTTGGTCGAAAATGAATGAATATATTTTTCATCAGTCTTCGTAATGACTTGAAAATGGAAAAGTTAATATGTGAAAAATGTGGTCAAAAAAGTTTGAAATTTTCTGTGAAAAAGTTGTCGTTTCGATATTTTTTCGTATCTTTGCAGTCCCAAAATTGAGGGGTAGTATGCCCAACTGTCTATCGTTCAATGATTTAGGGGTAAAGGTTGAATAATTTATAATTCAAAAGTAATAAGACAATGTTACAACCAAAGAAAACAAAATTTAGGAGGCAGCAGAAAGGCCGCATGAAAGGTCTTGCCCAGAGGGGCAACCAGCTTGCGTTTGGTTCTTTCGGCATCAAGACCCTGGAAAATTGTTGGCTTACAGGTCGTCAGATTGAGGCTGCCCGTCAGGCAGTGTCGCGTTACATGAAGCGTGAGGGTAAAATCTGGATCAGGATATTCCCTGACAAGCCATATACGAGAAAGCCTGCGGAAGTCCGAATGGGTAAAGGTAAGGGTAATCCAGAGGGCTTTGTTTGTCCTGTAACCCCAGGCCGCATTCTTATCGAGGCTGAAGGAGTTCCTATGGAGATTGCAAAGGAGGCGCTTCGTCTTGGAGCTCAGAAACTCCCTGTCACCACGAAATTTGTGGTTCGCAGAGACTATGTCGAATAATTTAATGGAGAGCAGGAAATTATGAAAATCACAGAAGTACGTGAAATGTCGGTTGCAGATCTTCGTGACCGCAT
>ERZ808252.409-NODE-409-length-42526-cov-40.175649_pt1 | contig 42526 bp, 18 predicted proteins | sample MGYA00521242_ERZ808252 | MGnify/ENA primary metagenome ERZ808252 (study PRJEB31516, sample SAMN03275581) | gut metagenome | biome: mammalia-associated habitat; material: feces | host: Papio cynocephalus | place: Kenya | collected 2012-08-07 ...
TCCCGGCGCACGAAAATTTCGACCACGCAAAGGTTTTTCAACCGGCGGGCCGCAGAGGACTGCGGCCCCTACCATTGGGTGGGCTGGGCGCCACCGTCGTGTAGACGGGGTGGTTTTAGACAGGATGTGCAGGATTGGCGGGACGCGTCGCGGGCGTCCCGTCCGTCCCGGTTGTCCCGTGGCCTTCCCCTCTCTGCGTTCTCCGCACGCGGGGGATTTTCCTTCCTACGACGGGACTTTGCCGTCCAAAGGATTTGCAAATTTTCCCACTTGCGCGCTATTGAACAATATGCTATAATGGAAACCGTAAAATGAATAACTAGCGACCGTGCAATTGGGAGAAACTGATATGAAAAGAGCAGGTATAACGCTTTGCATGCTTGGAACGTTGCTTTGGGCGACGTCTTCCGTCGCGGGCACATTGTCCAGCGAGGATTTTGAGAGGCTGTCGGAGGGCTCTTTGGATATCTCAGGAGGAGCCGAAGGACAATACTGGGTCTCGGAGGAGGCGGAGTATGGCTCCATGGGCGACCTCGCGGTAGTGAAGGCGTATGCGCAGGGCGCCGCGAAGCCCGCGAATAATGCCGGCGGCTTAAAGTATCTCGCCGTGGATACGGGCGCGCCCCTCCAGCGCTACGTCCAGGCCGGCGGCACGCCGTTGGATGTCGGCGGTGGTCTTTATTTCGAGGGCGATGTCCAGTTCACGCCCTACGACGGGGAGACGACGGTGGGTGCGGACGCGAGCGACAAGCTCCTCGTCTACTTGCAGGTCAAAGAATCGGATGATGAAAACGGCAATGTTACCGCCACCACCAACTTCGTCGTCGTGGCGGGGTACTATGATATGGATAACGCCTCTACGGCGACGAACTATGTCTGTGCGGTGCCGACAAATTTTGACGCGAATGCCTGGCACAGACTCGTCGTCAAGACACGCCTTCTGGATAAAAGAGTAGTGTTCAAGGTTATGGTGGATGGTGTGCCGCTTGAGGTCGATGTCAAGAAGGGCGACGAGTATTCGGCGGTAGAAGATCTCGGCGCGAACGAATTTCCCTCCCTCAAGACGACGGGAAACGACAAGGCCAAAATGGCTTCTGTCGGCTTCAAGGGGCAGGGCTCCATCGACAACATTACGTGGACAAACGACGATCCGGCGCCTATAGCCGTTAAATATGTTTTCAAGTGGGATCCCGACGATGGGTCGCCGGTCGTGAAGGTCAACGGCGTGGAAAAGACAATTGAGAATGGTAAAGAGATAAGCTTCAACGAGACGGATACGCTCGAGTACGTTTTCAATGCCGTGGCCGGCAAGACCGCGGATGAACCGGATGTGACGAAGGCAAACGGTGTCACGACCATCACATTCAAGGTGAAGAGTGCGGGCATCAAGCTAGTGATAGATGGAGTCACGGAATATGTCGGCGATTTCGAAACGGCCGTAGCCAAACTTTCAGAAGGTGTGAACGCAGCTGAAGGAGACACGACAAATATCACAGTCGTCATCACGCTCCTTGCGGATTGCTCGGCAGCAGAGGTGTCGCAAGACGATGGCGTATGCTTGGCGCCGACCAATGCGGTTCTCGACCTTAACGGGTTTAATCTGACGATTACAGGCGCGGGATTTTTCGGAAACGAGACGCTCCTGATCAAAGATTCGGGAACGACTACGACGAATGTGCTCACTGCGGATATGATTTATGCCCCAGATTTTGAGATTACGGGCGGAAGGTTCTCGGTTGAGCCTACAACTGACGATGATGCGACAATAAGGGTCCCCGCTGGCAAGAAACTTGGTGAAGTTGAGTCGCACTGGGAACTTGTCGACGCGGGCAGCGAGCCCGAGCCGTCTACGCCTACGGTTTCGGGCGGTACGGGTACGGTTGAGGGTTCGACCATCAAGATCACTGCTCCGGCGGATGATGGCACGGTGACCATTGAGGGCAATGCGTCCGGCTACACGATCGAAGTCCCGGCGAACGTGACGACGATCAACGGCAAGGTCGGGACCGTGACGGTCAAGTCCGGCACGGTGGATATCTCGGGCGCGTTCACGATTGACAGTACCACAACTGAGGGGGCCACGACGATTGCGCTGGATCCGGATGGCTCGGTTAAGGTCAACGGCAAGACGATCAAGGTCAAGCCGGAGCTTGAAGAGGCGACGGAGACGGTTGTGCCGTTCGCGGTGGCGAGTGGCGCGGCGACGGCGAAGGTGAAGGCGATTCCCGGCCTCGCCTATGTGTTGAAGGCGTCCACGGACGTCACGAAGATGGCGGAAGCAACGCCGGTTGGCAAATCGGTTGTCGCGGGCGATTCGGGCACGGTCGAGCTGAAGGACAGCGAGGCGTCCGAATCGACGAAGTTCTACGTGATCGAAGTCAAGGTCAAGCGGTAAGCTGAGCACACGAGAAACGTCAAAGGGGGCGGGCCGCATGGCCTGCCCCTTGCGTCGGGTGCGTAGGATGTCTTGACCACTGACGGCACAGAATGCCGCTTCGCGGAGAATAAATAAACTCCGACGGGCAAAAAAGGCTCCGCTAACGCTTCGCCAAAAGCTTCGCGAATTTGCCCCCGAACACCAATTAGGATATAATAGAAGTATGAAATTGTCAGAGGATAAAAACGCGTATGCAATAATGGGATGTGCGATAAAGGTGCACAAAACATTGGGGCATGGATTTTTGGAGTCCGCCTACGGAGACGCCTTGCAGATTGAGTTTGAAAAGCAGGGTATTCCGTATGTTCGCGAGGACGAGGTCAGAATTCTATATGACGGGGTGCCGCTCAAGACACGTTACAGAGCGGATTTCACCTGTTACGATCAGCGGTATATAATAGAACTGAAAGCGATAAGGAGTCTAACGAAAAACGAATGGGCGCAGATTTTGCATTATATGCGCGCGACACAAATACCGGTCGGCTTTTTGATAAATTTCGGAAGACAAGAATTGCAATACGACGTATTCGATTTGCAGAAATACAAATCCGGTTGAACCATCGGAAAAGACATCATGGAAACAACGTAGGGGGGGGGGGCGAGGATGGCGGAGCGGACAGGCGGAGCGTTAGCGCAGCCGTTTGAACGCCCATCGGAGTTTAGTCCTGCGTCTCTGCGTGAGATATTTACTCACCTGCGGCGAGGGGGAGGGAGAGGGCGCAAAAAAGGGTCTACACAAGGAACATCGTTTGTGATATAATGTTAAGTAGTTGAATATGGGTGTATTGCGCCTTGACCCGGCGAAGGGCGCGTTCCACCCAAGCCGAACGAGAAAGAAAATGGTGAAGAGTCTGAACATGAAGCGTATTATCCGTGCCGCGCGGCGCGGACTGGCGCGTGCTGTCCGCGGCACGTGCGTGGCCGCGTTTTGCTGTGCCGGCCTCGCTTTCGCGGCGCAGGGCGCGGACGTCTCCTTCGGCGGGCGGACGGTTTCGTATACGGGCGCCGAAACCAACTGGGTGAACGGGGAGCTCGTCCTCGTCTACACGAACACGCAGACGGCCGGCACGCTGAAGCTTCCGGCCTACACGAAAGCGCGTCTCCTCGTCGTCGCCGGCGGCGGTGCGGGGGCGAGCCCGGCGGGAGCCGGCTCGCGGGTCGGCGGTGCAGGCGGCGGCGGCGCGGGCGGCCTGATCGCCACGAACGGCGTGTTTCTGTCTTCGGGCGCCTATGCCTATACGCTGAAGGTCGGCGCCGGCGGCGCGGCCGGCAGCGACAGCGTCCAGTCGGAAGGCGCGAACGGCGGCGACTCGGTCATCCGGCTAATTGCCGCGGATGTCTACAAGGCAATCGGCGGCGGCGGCGGCGGCATCAAGTCAAACGGCCGGGACGGCGGCAGCGGCGGCGGCGGCAGCAGTGGCGAAACGATGCAGGAAGGCGGCTTCGGGACGGAGGGGCAAGGCTGCGCCGGCGGTTCCGCGGGCAGGAGCATGATGGCGGCGGGCGCCGGCGGTGGCGGCGCGGGTTCCGACGGCGGCAGCCCCGCGGGCAGCGGTAATGGCGCCCAACGTATCGGCGGCAAGGGCGGCGATGGACGTGAGAGCGATATTTCGGGCGCAAGCGTTGTCTATGCCGGCGGCGGCGGCGGCGGTTCGCGTACGGGCATAGGCGGCAAGGCCGGCGCGGGCGGCGGCGCGGGTGCTTCCGATGGCGAAAACGGCCAGCCGGGCACGGACGGTCTCGGCGGCGGCGGCGGCGGCGGCAGTCTGAACAAAGCCGGCGGCAAAGGTGGTGACGGCGTCATCATCGTCCGTCTTCAGGAAGTCATGCCCGAAAAGCCGGCTTCCGGCACGGTCATCCCGTATGATGGATTGGAACACACCATTATCGAGCCGAACGCGGCGTATACGATTCGCGAAGAGAGTACGGTCGCGGCGACGGATCCAGGCACGTACACCGCAACGGTGGAGCTGAACACAGGTTATTGTTGGGCCGACGGTTCGAGGGACACGCCGGTCGAATTCACCTGGGAGATCGAAAAACTTCGCTTGAAAGTCGAGTCCCTGACGATAGAAGGCTGGCAGATCGGAGGTTATGTGGCCCCCCCTGTCATCAAAGCCAATGTCAAACAAGATAAGTTAAGCGTGACCTACAAATGGTCCACGCGCCCCCGTGGGCCATGGAAACCCTCGAAAGCCGTTGCTTGGGATGAGATGGTGTCCATACTTGAAAAAGAAGGTGCGCGCAGATATTATGTCCAGGCGACCATCGTCGGTACGGACGAGTACATTGTCGAGGACGGGTCGGTGACCGTTGTTTCGAATCCGTTTGAGATCTGGCAGGCTCCGGAATTGCAAGGGATGAATCTGGGCTACCGGCTGCCGTTCACAGGCACGGGCACGGTCTATTTGGATTTCGCCGAGGATTCGCCGGAGGGCTTCAGCTACACGCAGGTAGAGGCGAACGGCGACGATTTCCGCGTGATTGACGCGAACGGGAAGCAGATTCCGTGCCGCGTCGAGACATGGGATTCCGCCGGCACGACGCGGCTTGTGATCGAACTGCCGACGGGCAGAACGGGCGGCTCCGTCTGCTGGGGACTTTTGGCGGACGAAAACGACCAGAAACTCCCGGTTCCAGACCGTACGACCACGGCGGCAACCGCCGCGTCCGCGGCGAAAGTGACGACCACGCCGCGCGTCGTCAAGGACGCCCGGTTCTGGAATACGTGGCTTTCCAAGCCGGAATGGGACGACCATGCCGCGAGCGCGGCGGATATGGCCCCGGCGCGTTACGGCGAAGTCTACTATACGGTGACGAGCAGCGGCCAGACGCTGACGAACCAGCCTCCCAAGAAGGCGGGCGCCTACACGATCCGGTTCTTCGTGGATGAGGGTCAAGACAACTACAAGTCGTGGATGGGGCTTGTGTCGGACGCGTTCACGACCAACATAATGCCGCGCAGCCCGTACAGCGACTTGAAGGGTTCCGCCTCTTCCGCGACACAAGCCGGGCGCGTGCTTTTGGCGAACGACGATAGAGCCGCACCGGAGGTGACTGGACAAGCGTATGACCTGACAAACCCCGCGTCTGACACCTACTGGGAGCATTCAGGCGACAAGGCGGTGGACGGCTACGTCTACTTGAAGAAGGGCGTTGACCATCGCCTGCTCTCGCGCGAGGCGGTCGCCGACCTGTGCGGATCCAAGACAATCTGGACGCTCAACGACGTGCGCATGGGCAATCTGTACAACAAGGCGCTCCGGCCGACCCCCGCCCGCAACTACTTGCCTTTCTCAAAGACAAGCGCGGATGATGCGGGCGGCGCCATGCATCTTGTCGTGCGGAACGTTTTGGACGCGTCCATTATCTCGCCTTGCTATTCAAACGGCGTCGGAGTCGTGTATTTCGACGCGGTGAACGGCTTTACGCAGGACGTGACGAACGGCTACCGGCTCGTCGTGGAGAAGCTCGCCGGCACCAACGCGCTCGCCGGCGTGTCCGAGGAGGATGGTCGCGTCTGGGAGCGCGTCCCGCTTCTGTCCCTGCCGGTCGTCGGGGGCACATTCCCGGCGGAGCGTCCGGCGGAAACGAATGTCGCGGAGCTGACGGTCGCGACCGGCGGGTCGGACCGCAACTTCTACCGCATTTGCGCGCAGGTGAACGAGCGGGGGCTTGTCCGCTTCCGCATCCGCCGCACGGCCATCGACAACGCGTCTGCGCACCCGGAGTACGCGGGAGACAAGGACTTCGACGACGATGGCGGCTTCATCCTGGTGGACAACATTCTCGTGTCGTATCCGGCGATGCGGGCGGATATCGAGCCGTGCGGCTTCTTCGACGAGACGCTCGAAGGAAAGTCCGTAGTCGGGCAGGGCGGCGCGTGGAGCGTGCCGTTCCCGTCCGTCTTCGACACGGAAGTCAAAGCGCGCGGGCGCGCCGTCTACACGACGAATCCGGGTACGCCGGCGGACACCGCGGCGTTTCTGTCGTCCGTCAAAATGCAGTACCGGTGGCGGTATCTCAACCAGATCACGAACGAATGGAAGGACGTCTATCTGGACGTCGGGACGCTCGATTCGCGGGAGGATCTCGATTTGCGCGCACCTTCGGGCGAGAGGTTGCCGGGCGATGTGGAATTCCGCTATATTTCGCGCCTGAACGCGCCGTTCTACTCCTACGTGGACTATTCGGGGCTGAACATCAAATTGGGCGAGCTCTTCACGGAGGAGATCGCGTGCGTCACGAATGCGCTCGCTTCGCCCGTCCGCCTGGCCAGCCGCGGCACGGACTGGTTCGTCCGCCTCCGGGAAGGCCAAAGCGACTACGCGTCGGTTTCCGTGGCGTACCGTGTCGAGGCGGACACGAACGAGCAGTTCGCGTCGCTCTACGTGACGGATTCTGGTTTCTGGCGCGGGTATGTGCCGGTTTCGACGAATTTCGCGCGCAAGACCCTGCAGTACCGCTTCGTCCTGCGCGACCAGCAGACGCCCGAGGCCGCGGAGTGGTCCGCCAACACCAATATCCTCTACGTGGCGAGCGCCACGGCGGAATTCCCGGTCAGCGGCGTGTTGAGCGAAGGCGATACGAACAGCTGGTCGTCGCTCACGCTGGACGGCGCGACAGGCGGGTACATGTTCCAGATGGACGCCTCCACGCGGGCCGTCACGGTGGCGCACGCCGACTACCAGAACTTCAACGGCTGGACGGACGCGACAGGACCGTATTTCAAGGGCACCTCCGAGACGAACGACTACAAGGTCGGCACGTCCTCCAAGAAGCGCTACTACGAGGAGCGTTTCACGCGCTGGCGGCCCATGTCGGAGACCGACGACGCCTGGCAGTTCGCGGACTACTATGTGACCAACAACGCGGGCAAAGTGGAGGAGATGATCCAGATTGGCGAGTTCGACAGAGCCACGCTCGGCGAATGGGTGTCCGGTCCGGGCAAGTGGGTCGCGAAGAAATACGCGAACCCGAATTCGGGCGTCGCGCTCCAGATGCAGGGTAGCGGCAAGGGCTACCTTACCTATGCGTCGAAGGAGTACGCGCCGCGTGGACTCAAGAAGCTCTCCTTCAACGCGCGGCTGGGGCAGATCGTCGACCCTGACTACTTCGCCCATGTGCGCGACGGGTCGACGCTTTCGAACTACACGTTCTTCGCGGCGGGCGTGTTCGACCCGAAGGGCATCGACAACTTCCGCGGAAACGGGTCCATTTCGGCCATCGCCTACTACCGGCAATACGAGGGTGCGTACGAGGCGCGCTGGGAGCAGGTCGAGGAAAAGAAGCAGGTTCTGTCGCTCTATCGCTGGAACACCGACAACGTGAACGGCGGATTGATTTCCACGCTCCTGAAGGCGTGGACGAACAACACGAGCTGGACGTTCTCGAAGAAGGACGACCGCCAGCCGCTCTTCATTTCCGCGCGCACGGACAAGGACGCCACCTGGCTGCAGGTCGCCGCGCGCCAGACGCAGATGGCCGACGGCAGTGGAAACAGTAGTTTCACCGCCACAGCCGACTGGTCAGGCTTCGTCTATGAAGACAAGTCGCAGGAGCGTCTGAAAAGCGGCGAATACGGCGTCATTTCCGCGAACTGCGAGGCGGAATTCAAGCAAATGGCCTTTCACAAGGAGCCGACCAAGATGGGGGGCGACAACGAGACGGGGGCAAGCGGCGCGGTGGCTTTCCCCTCCCCGTCCCCCAAGCTCTCCAACGCGACGCCGGAGAAAGGGGATTGGGCGCTCCGCCCCGGTTCGCTCGTCTACACGAACAGGCTCGTAAAGGCGTCCGTCGCGCCGCAGAAACTCTCGGTCTATGTGAAGGCGCCCGAAGCCGCCGCGTGGCCGGAGACGCCGCTCTGGACGACGAATCTCGCCTCGTTCGGCAACTCGCCGTTTGAGATTCCGCTCTATACGACCGAGCGTTGCCAGGTGCAGTTCCGGGTGGAAAGCAAGCAGGGCGATCCGCGCGTGGACATTGTGCTGGACACGATCGAACTGGTCCAGTGGGCCGGCAACTCGTGGGAGGATCACAGCACGGCGGACATCCCTGGCTACACGCGCAGCGGCGACACGAACTTCGTCTTTACGCACGCGTGGATCGTCTCGAACACGAGCGAACGCGCAGGCATCCTGCTGAGCGCGAAACGCACGTCCCCGGCCGGGTGCTCCTCGATCCGCGCGCCCTTGATGGACGGGCGCGGGGGACGCGGTCTGGGGCTCGGCATGCTGTCCTTCAGCTACCGCGATGCCCAGACGAACGCAAACCTGCGGCTTGAAATCGCGACGAATGGCTACACCGAATCCATGCTGGACAGCTTCTCGGGCTGGACGACGGTGACGAACTTCTCCTTCGAGGGGATGAGCGACCTGGACCGCAAGAGCGGCCAGTTGAGCTACTATATCGGTTTGCACGGCGTCGCGGGCGCCATGCGCCTCGTCGTGGACACGAACACCATCGCGCGGGTCGCGGCGGAGACGGACCCCAACCTGTTCGGCGAGGTCACCATCACCGGCATCTCGTGCTACGACGAACCGGCGCTGGACGACCGCAGCTGGTGGGGGTGGAACTTGCGCATGGTCAGCGACAACACGAACACGCTGAACGCCGCCGAACACGACAGCCAGCGCATCTTCCTGCCCGACGGCATGTTCGGGCAGAGCCTGGCGCTCAACAACTCCGTCACGCTGGACACGGTCGAGAGCGACGCCGCGGCGTACCCCCGGAACCGGCCTTTCGTGCAGACGCCGACCTTCCAGACGAACTGCATCGGGGAAATAACCTTCAAGGCGCGCAAGTACGGCTACCCGACGAACAGCGCGCGCGACGCGCAGCCGGCGAGCGTGGTGCTCAGCGGCGCGAAGAACGGCGCCAGTCCGGTCTGGACGGCGCTGAAGACGTTCATCGTCTCGAACGACACCTACGCGACCTACAAGTACGTGACGGCTCCGGGCGAGGTCTACGCGGCGTTCCGCCTGGAGGTGTCGGGCGTGAAGGACGTCCAGGCGTCGGGCGACGTGATACCGACGAACTACACGGACGCCGTGCGCGTGCTGCTGGACGAGGTGTTCGTGTCCGAGGCGGTGCGTCCGCGCCTGGGCTTCCGCAACGTGGGGGCGTTCCGCAGCGACCTTTCGGGGACGAAACGCGTCCCGAACGTGCCGAGCGCGGCGGAACAGCCGCTGTGCGACGAGTCCTGGGGCGTGCAGTGCGAAGTCTACGGGGCGCAGCTCCCGGACAACATCGATTTCGACCGCGGCATCAAGGTGCGGCTCTACTTGTACCGGCGCGCCAGCCCGTGGGGGTTCGAGAACTGGCGCGACCGGCCGGAGACGAAGTCGGCGGAACTCGCCCCCGCGGCGGACTCCAACTTCGTGTTCCGTTCCAGCTACGAGACGGCGCCCGAGGCGGTGGCCAGCCCCGTCTTGGCGTCAGGTTCGGTGGTCCAGTACGCCCTGGAGGCGGTCTGGTACCAGAAGAAGGACAAGACGAATCCCGGCGCGTCCGAAATCCCGCAGACGAACATCCTCACCGCGGCGGACTGGCAGACGCCGGACTGGTACCGTCCGGTCGATTTCAATGCGCAGTATCCAGAGGGTTTCGCGGCGTATACGATTTTGGACAAGGTCGCGCCGGGCTGGGCGTGGATCAACGAGATCAACGTTTTTGGCGGCTATACATCGTCCTGGCAGAACAACGACGCACAGGCGCAGTTCATTGAACTCGCCGTACCATCGGGAGCCGATTTGCAGGATTGGGCGTTGCGTCTTCTCGAGCCGCAATCCTCGTCCAAATCGGTCATAACGAACACGCTCGTGCGATTCGGCTACGCGGGCGCGCCGACTTCGAAGAACCTCGCCTACGTGCAGTCGAACATGACGTTTGTGGTGGTGGGGTCACCCGCGGCGGAAAAAAACAGTTATTTGACGCGCGACAACGGTTCGCTAGATGCGGTGTGGGCGAAGCCGCGGGCGTCGACCACCGTCCTGGGCGCATCGGGCGAAATCTCGGTGACCGCGCCGTTCGCGCTGCAGCTCGTGCGTTCGAGCGGCATCGTGGAGCATGAACTCGTGGCGCTGGGCACGAACAAGTGGGACGGCATGGGCTACTGGGGACATTTTTACAGTCCGACAAATGCTGTGAACCAGATGAACAAGTTTCAGCCGGGCGCGCGCTACTTCTATGTGGGCGCGGACGACAAGGACCGTGCGGTCGAGAAGCCCATCTTGAGCGTTACGAGTTCGGGATACAAAGGTTCGGGCGCTTCGCTGAGCGTCCTTTACGACCATGGCGAGACGTCCAACAAGTGGGTCAACACGGCCGTGGCGACGCCGGGCCGCGTCAACGACGGCCAGCAGATCGATCCGGACGCCATTCCCACGCCGAACGGCGAAAGCATCCGGATCGACGCAACACTCAACCTCACGCCCGGACATATCCGCCAACGCATCGGCGACGCGGGCGATTTCACGAACGCGAGCCGGATTCTCTACATGAAGAAGGGTTCCGTGCGCGGCACGAACATCACCTACGAGGTGGACAACTGGTACGAGCTGCGGGACGTGACGACGAACGGCGTGGCGAGCGCGGTGACGACGAACAGCACCCCGCGCCAGTACAGCGTGACGGTGGGACGCGGCGCCTCGAACAACGTGACGGTCGTCGCGACGGCGCAGGTAGATGGACGCCTGCGCGATCTGGGCCTTGGTGTGGGCAACCCCTACACGCCCGCCATCATCGACTGGCTCGAGAAGGGGACGGATGTCAAAGGCAACCCGTGGCCGAACGCGGGTTCCGGCGAGATTAATCTCGCCGAGTTCCACAGCCTGAACGGCTCGTTCGTCACGAACCTAACCTTGACGACGATGTATTGGCTCGACATGGACCCGACCACGAATGGACTTTGGTTTGTTGGCGGTATGGCCGAGCCGGCGAAGCCGATCGAACATCCAATCACCTCGGGGGGGGGCAACGTCCTCACCAATCTGCGCATGGGCGTGAAACTCTACATGACGAACACGCAGACGGCGGCGAGCTGGAGCCCGTACGTGCTGCGCGGGCTCGTCCCCGGGTCGCATTCGCTCAATTACGCGACGGATCCGGCGTGGATCAACAAGAACTGGACGAGCGCGACCTTCAAGGTGACGGGCTTCCTCAACAACGGGCATTCGTCAATCAGCAATTACACGTGCTGGGTGCCGTTGCGCTGGTTCGTGTTCGGGGCGGATTCTTTCGATTCCAACCACGTCAGCCGCATCGAGGTGATGGATCCGTTCTCGCCCAGTTCGCCGACCTCGTACGGCGGTGACAGCTGGGCGAATTGGCCGAAGGACAAGAATCCGGCGTTTTATTTCTGGTCGCTGGACACGCGCATCAAGCCCGTGGCCGTGGAACCCCTCAAACAGACAAACTACTATGATTGGGCTAAGACAACACCATGAAGAAGAGACATAAAGACAGATTTATCCTGGACGGAGCCGCGCGTGCGGCGCTGGTGTTCGGTTTGTTGACCGCGGGCTGTTCGAAGGAAGCGCCTGAGACGGCGGCCGACCCGTTCGACAAACCGCTTTCGCGCATGGAAGACAAGGCGTACACGGATGCCTTGCATGCGCGCATGGCGAAACGCGACGAGATCTTCAAGCGTATAGAGGCGCTCGAGAACGCCATCAAGACGGCCGAGTCGAAAGACCCGGACTCCGAAGAATCGGTGGCGCTCCGCGGCCGGCGCGAGGGCCTGCGCAAGGAGTACGACGCGAACCAGGCGCAGACGGAACAGCTTGTCCGGGCGCGCATTTTGCGTGAGAATGCGGCGATCGAAGCGCGCAAGGTGCGCGAAAACAACGCGAACGACATTTCTAGCAAGGGAAACTAAATCATGAAGAAACTGCTCAAAACATTGGTATGCGCATTGGGCCTCGCGGCAGGTCTGTTTGCGCACGCGGACAACGGCGACGTCTACGAAATCCGCCCGTGTAACGCGCAAGGCGAGACGATTAAGCCGCGCACAATCGACAATCCGCTTAAAAGCGGCGAGACGTTCTACTTCCGTATGCGCCTCATCGGGCGTTCGGATGCGGATCCGAACGACGCTTGGCAGGTCAAGTATAAGGGGACCGGCACAGCGGAGCTGTACCGGTTGCAGATTGGTTTGTATGTGACGGATACGCCGGATAGCTCGGGTACGGGTCCCATTCGCTGGGCCACGCTCGTCAATGATCCGGTCCCGCAGCAGATCCTCGGAACCTACTATACGGATCTTATTTTCAGCTACACGGTCCAGCCGGGCGAATTCGCTTTGCCGATTCGGCTCGCGGCGGACGCGACCAGCCCGATAACGGACAAGGATCCGTCGACAGCCTTCTATCTCAATCCGTTGACGGCCAAGTCGTGGTCGATTAATACGGAAAACGGCGCTACCTGCAACTTTTGGCAGTGGACCCCCGACCGAGGAGTAGAGAATCCAGAGGTCGACAAGCGCCAGTCAGATGTGACCCTTTCAAACTGCGGTTTCTATGTCAAGACAATCGACTTTGACGCCAATTGGCAGGTCGCCCAGACGGAGAATAATCCTGTCTGGCGCACGATCCACAAGAATTCCACGACGCCCAAGAACGGCATCGCTCCGAGCTTGACGGCAATTGCGGCGGTTTCCCAGGCGGTTACGCTGTATGTGTGGTCCGAAGACGATTCGATCATCACCGTCGACGGCGGTGCGGCGGCGAATCTCCCGCTTGACAACGAAAACGGTTCCATGTCCACGCATATCGGCCAGGTGACGATCTACGGCGGCCAGATGACCGGCGATTTTACGCTGAAAGCGGTCGGCAATGAAGGTCAGAAGGCGAATCTCGTTTTGAGTTCCACGCCCTATTACACTATCTCTTCGGGAACAGGGAGTCGTGTTGTGGATTATCTGACGGTCCCCGTCACGGTGGGCGAACCCTTGCCGCCGACCTTGACGGTGAAGACGAGCGACGAGAACGTCACGGCGGACGAGAATTTCTCCGTCTCGAAGGCTTCGATCTGGGTCGAGGCTTCGCAGGCCTATACGAATGATGTCGAGATCACGATTACGCCCGCGGTCATCGGGGCGGCTGGCGTCGGCGAGTACGTGAAGTTCTCGACGCAGAACCAGGTGGCGGACGTGGCGTCCCTGCCTTCGGCAATTACTGTAAAACTGTCGGCTGGGGAGACGGAGACGGCGCCCGTCTACGCCTACTTCCTGCGCGCCGATACGCACACGACGTCCGTCACGGAAGGCATCACATTCACACCGGGGGTGGCCGATGCCGCGGCGAATACTTATTTCACCAGCAAGAACCCGGCGAAAGTCAAGGTGACGAGCACGCCCGTGGTGTCGGTCGACAGTCCCTTCAATGCGGTGGCCGGCGATCCGACGGACGTGGAGATTACGGTTAAGGACGCGTACGCCGACATGAAGGACCGCACGAAAGGCTATGAGATCTGGGTCAAGTATCCGGGGGCGACGGGCAGTTCGTTCACCCAGCTCGCCGGCACGTATTACGTGGGGCAGGGCAACAATCTCTATGCGCTCGGAGCCAACGGAACGGAAACGCTGAACAAGCCGCAACTGAAGTTCCCCAAGGCGGTGGACAGCCAGGATGCGTTCATTTACGTCGTTTCGCCCGTCAGCGGCCAGCTCAGCAGCAAGCTTTATGCGTTCAAGGCGGTGGTCCAGGCGGCGCGTACTATTACGGTGACGACCGACAAGGATACTTATCAGGAAGGCGATATCGCCAAGTTCGAAGTCGAGCTGAGCGCGGAAAACGAGACCGGCAGCACCCTGTATGCCTATCTGAGGCCGAGCAATCCGGATGAGGATGTCACGAAGTTCAAAGGAGGAAACGGCTACAATCCCGTCATCGGCAAGGATGGCTCCGGCAATGTCGTCGGCAGCCGCCGCGGCTGGCCCATCCGCGCCAACAAGAAGACGGTCTCCGGCACGGTGCAGTTGCTGGACGGTCTCTCCGAAGCGGAAGGCGGGCTCAGCCTGGCCTTCGAGGTCGTGCTCTCGACGAAGGCCAATTGGGACGGGACGACCTCGGAAGACGAGGTAAGCGGCTATACGTCCGACGAAGCCGGGTTCAGCGTCTTCAACGTCGAGCCGACCATCACGCGCCTTGAAATGAATGGCGTTGCAGCCGAAGGCAGCGGCTACAAGTATCCCAACCGCATCCCGAAAGGCATGGCGCGCAGATTCCAGGCGATTGTCGAGGACAAAGGAACCTACGACTTGACGAACGCCAACGAACCGGCGGAAGACTACCAGTTCCAGACGAAATGGACGACGCGCCGCAATAACATTGTCGTCGGGGATCCAAAGGTCATCTACGGAAATCCGAACTCGTCGGCGAAAACGTTCGAATATACGTTCAACCAGTCCGGCACGTGGGAGATCATAGCCCAGGTGAAGGACAAGGACATGAACGACTGGTCGACGACAAATTACACGGTGCAGGTCGAGGTTCTGAACAACCCGACTGTGGAAATCACACCTTCGTCGGAGACCTACTATGAAACCGAGCGCGGCGGCAAGATTGCCATTGGTCTCAGCTACTGGGACGAGCAACAGGACGAGCCGCTGGAAGTCGAGGTGACGATTGCGCCCAAGACGACCGTACCGGAACTTAAAGTCAACCCCGGTCTTCTGAAGATCGATTCCGCGAACAACGACATCGTCACGGGCTCGTACAGCTACGACGACGACACGCGTACGACGACGGTGAAGGTCCGTCTGACGAGCACCGCGCCGGTAGAACTCGCCATCAGCGAAATGGACGGTACGATGGTGTCCTCGGTGGACGGATTTACGATCGACGCGAAGGTGACGTCCACGACAACGCTCCCGACGAGCGGTCAGCCGGCAAACGACTACTACACCAAGGCCAAGACGCAGCGCGTCTATGTCGAGAACGTGGCGCCGAGCTGCTCGTTCCAGCCGGCGGAAGCCAATACGAACGCCTGGGAGGTTTCGGGCGGTCTCGCCAGCAGCTATCCGATCACCTGGACGGTCCGGAGCGACGTGGACGCCGACTTCGGCACGACGACCGAGAACTGGCCGGAGGCGGGCGTGCGCGTCACGATCACGGGCTGCGACAATGGAGGGTCGTGGTATGTGACGGAGGCGACCTCGAGGAAGTTCGTGCCCGATTTCGGTTCGGCGCAGGGCGACCGCACGGTGACGGTCACGATCGAGGACAAGGACAGCGACGCCACGCCGCCGGTGACGATGACCTACAAGTATACGATTGCCCCGTCCAAGTACCTGACGCTCATTGCGGGCGGCCCGGCGGGCGCCACGGCGAACAATGAGGACTCGACCAAGTACGCGAGTGCGGGCGGCCGCGGCGAAGGCCATGTCTATGCGGGGTCCACGCTTGCGGGCGCGACGGCGTTCCGCCTCAAATGGAACTGCAGTTCCGATACGACACGCGACGCCTATGCGTTCGGCTACAAGGTCGGCGCGGTCGACAATGGCTCCCTGAACGGCGGCGTGGACTGCGCAATCAGCGCGAGCGGCGGCATGCCCGCCGCAGGAGCGGGCAACTACTATGAATATAAAGACACGGAGAAGGATTCATTCTTCTACCGCTGGTTGCCGATTGCGGTCGACTCGAGTGGCGGCAACAGCGGGCAGAATGCGCAGGCATCGTCCTCGCTGATTGCGCCGGAGACGAAGAAGGGCGCGTCGACCATTTCCATCACGCTCCCGACTAAGATGACAGACGACAAGAAGGGCTATTTCGAGACGCAATACGAGGCGGTCTTCGCGAAGGAATACCGGGCGAAAGACAACCTCGGCGACATCAACCAGGACGGTATCCCTGACATCTACGCTGTGCGCAAGTGGAAGTCGGGCGAGGCGCTCGCGGATGCTTCGACCGATCTCAAATCGCTCGCCAGCTACTGGGTAGAGGGCGACTATCTGCCGATGATCTATGCACAGTGGAGCGAATCGACCTGCAACTATGCGCCGGGCAGTGTGAGCACAGTGAACAAGTTCACGGCCTTCACGAAGCTGCGCGGCTTCCATGCGGGTCTGAACGATACGGAATACGCCAACGGCGAGGCCGATTTCGGCCTAGAGGAGAAGTATGCGTACCAGGCGGCGTTCTACAAGAACAAGTTCGAGGCGGACAAAGGGCGCGAATGGACCGCGGCGGACGGCTTCGGGAACGATGCCTACAAGTGGCAGGAGGCGGACGGCTACGATCTCGCGGTCTGGTCGCCGGAACCGACCTCGCGCATGGATCTGACGCTTACGGATACCGACGCGGACAACTTCCCGGACGGCTGGGAGTACTTCTTCTGGTACCAGGCGAAGGTGTGGGCTCCTGCCGCGGGATATGCGGCGGCGGTCGCCCCGGATGCGTTGAAGAACAAGTCGACATTCACGGCGTTCGGTTTGCCGCGCGCGGGCCAGACGTTCGTCTTTGAGCGCTTCAACCCGAGCAATATCGTCGAAGGAACGGCTATTCCGTTCGAGGAGGTCGTCCAGCACTTCGATCCGATCCAAAAATCCAACGATGGTCTCGCCGACTTTGACGGCGACGGTCTCGCCGATCTCGAAGAGCTGGCGCTGGGGACAAATCCGTGCCATTGGGATACGGACGGCGACCATATGTCCGACGGCTGGGAAATCCTGATGGGCACGAACGCTTCGATGGACAACCGCAAGGAGAACGCCGACGGCGACTACATGGCCTTCTTCAGCGCGAAGGGTCGCGAATACTTCGAAAAGGATGGTCTCTATTTTATCAAGCTCGAGGACAGTGTCGACGATGAGGAGGCGAAAATCCACCGCAACCTGCTCGTCGTCCAGCCCAAGTTCGAAGCGGACGGTACCACGCCCTACCTCTATGGACGTTTGGCCGACACAAATATCGAGACAAGGGTCTGGGCGCGGCAGATGGTGGAGAAGCCCGCGACGGGTTGGCGCACGAACGTGACCTATGCGGCGGCGGAAGCGCAAGACGGCTTCAAAACGCTTGACGGCCAAAAGGAAATCATCCTTATCCACAGTCAGGTCTACGAGGCGTTCGGTTTTGATCCGCGCACCGCGTGGGCCGGCGAGGGGTATGTCTCCGGCCGTTGGGAGAAAGCGGGGGACGAAGCGGGCAAGTCTGTCAACACGGTGCCCTACACCGACTACGACGAGTATCTCTTGCGCCGATATCGCCAGGATATGCAGACCATACCGGAAGCGCAGAAGATCACGAAGGAGGTCGAGAGCGAATTCGAGCGCTTTGCCCAATGGACGACCTGCCCGTCGGTCGTGCTGGTCACAAATGTGACCGTCAGCGTCGATTCGACCACATCGTCGGATCTTGTCGAGGGTTACAAGGACGCTCTTAACAACGCGGAAGTCACGAACCGCAAGCAGCTCATGAGCGTGCATGGCGCGGATACAAGCGGGAACGGTGTGCCGGACGGGTGGACGCTCTATGTAGGCGAGAACCCCTGCAGCGGTAGCAGCGCCGGAAAGGAGGACGGGGACGGCTTGTCCTTCGTCGAGGAGTTTGCCGGAACCGATTCGTGCAATGCGTACAAGACTTGCGAAACGATCTATGCGAACCACCCGGGCATCAAGAAGGGTTGGTACAACAAGTTCTTCCCGACAGACCCGTCCAATCCCGATACTGACGGCGATGGCGTCTCGGATGGAAAAGAAGGGGCCGATTGGCTTGCGGACTTCCCCTATGAAGGGGAGACCCATGCGGGCATGACCTTCAGGAGCATCTACGGCAAGCCTGTCGACGACGGTTCGCGCTGCATCCGCGGCGGCGGCATGAACCCGTGCGCGGTGGATACGGACCGCGACGGCCTGCCGGATGGCTGGGAGCGCCAGTTCGCCGGCCTGCCGTTTAACGCGCTTTCAAAGGAGTTCCTGGTCTCGAACACGACGGACAGGATCGAGGTCAAGCTTGCGCAACTGCGCGCGGACGGCCTTATGCTGACGAATGGCGTTTCCAACGTGGTCTATATTGCCGGCGGCATGGATCCGACGTGGCCCGGCGATTCGAAGGCGAGCGCCAATGACGACTTGCTCGAGCGCGTGCGGGATCTGGACTTCGACCACGACGGTCTTGCAAACGGACAAGAGTATCTCGTCCAGCAGGTGCGCCACTTCCGCTATGACGACGATGTGACGCCGCTCATGAAATATGCGCTTGTCGGCACCGATACGAGCACGACGCGCACGGTACTGGATGCGGAAGGTAAAGTCCAGTACAAGGGATACCGTACGAACGCGACCTTGCGCGCCATCGAGAAGTGCGTGCCGATGAACTTGAGTCTGGAGGTCCTCAACACGAACAAGGTCGTTAACGGTACAACCTTGAAGGAACTCCTGGCGAACGGTTCGGATGATTTCAAGATGACGGCGGAAGTTTGGCGTTCGCTGGGCTACTGGGCCCCGCCACTCCACGCCAACTGGGATACATCGGCCTCCTACATCCTGCTCGCGCCGACGGTCGAGAGCACGCCGGGCAATCGCGCCGAACTCGAGAATCTGCGTCGGGAACGCCGTTATGTCTCGACGGATCCGCGCAAGCATGACTCCGACGAAGACGGCATGGACGACTACTGGGAACTCTATCACGGGTTGAATCCAATTTTGGGCGCGAAGGACATTATCGCGGAAGCGTATGCCGGTTCGCAAGCGGAGTCGGTTCCGACGTATGCAAAGAACGCGTGGACAGCGGCGCACAAGGGCGGCGAAAACAGCCCGGCGGCGGATGAGCCGAAGTGGCTCTACGATCCCTCGCGCTATCCGTGGGCGATGGGGCTGCCTAAAGCGGATGCGGACGGCGACGGCCTCCGCAACGACGAAGAAAAGGCGCTTGCAAACCTAGCTTCGCCGCTCAATTACCATACGGACCCGACCCCTGCGTGGTATACGGATCCGACTTCGGAAGAGAGCTTTGCCTCCCTTTACTACAAGCGGTCGCACTATGCGTCGACGGCTTCATTCTGGACCGTTGCGCAGGGCACGTCTATCGACGCGGGCTACTATGAGGCGGCGCATCCGCTCGACTCTGAGCTTGGGAGCATTTTCGCCTTCTCGTTCGAAACGAGCGAGGGCTACGACACCGATAACGACTTGAAGGGTGACGCCTATGAATTGACGCGTACCGTCCGGCAGGCGACGGATCCTCTGAACCCGGCGGATCCGGCACGCCGCCAGGCGCTCTACCTGGACGGCAAGAACTCGTACGTCGCGTCCTACGAAGCGGGCCTGCGCAAGACCGCGGCGGCCGATCTGTTGAAGCAGTTCACGGTCGAGGCGTGGGTCTATCCGGAATCCACGGCCGACCAGACGATTGTCGACCGTATCGTCTATCAGCCGGCGAGCTCAGAGAACAAGGATCTTCATGCCCTACGCTCGACGTTCCGGATCGGCATCAAGGACGGCAGGCCCTACGGTCTCTTCGACAATTCGAATCCGATAGAGTCGGGAACGGGCGAACCGACCAGTTGCCAGCGTGTCCAGGGTAAAGGGGCGCTCGAAACAAATAAGTGGACGCATCTGGCCTTGACGTACACGGGCAAAACGCTTGAGCTCTACGTGAACGGAGAGTCTGCGAATTACGCGACAACCACGCTGATTCCAGCGACAGGCGTGTTCCAAATTAAACAGAACGCAACCTTGGATGGCGTTGAAGCTTATAGTTCCTATCCGAGCACATTCTTCATCGGTGCGCGCGAAAAACTGGTGGACGGCAACGTGTCGCTCCAGTCCCAGACGACCGAGTTCTTCAAGGGCTGGATCGATGAAGTCCGTGTGTGGGATGGCGCCCGTTCGGCCCAGGAAATCAAGGACAACTACATGAAAGCGTTCACATTCGACGATGTGGCGACAAACCGCGAAGAAGTGTATACGCACCTTCTCAGCGCGAACGCGGACGCGAGCCGCAACGACAATGTCGACAAGAAGAGTCTCGCGCCCGAGTTGCTGCAGCATTACAACTTTGCCGCGTTGCCGAGCGCGAAAAACGCGGCGGATGTGATAACCGCGCCTATCGGCTTCATGGCGAACGTGGTGGACCAGATCGCCGGCTCCGCGGCGTCGGGTGTCGCGACTGCCGCACCTTCAGGCGAGGTTGGCTGGAAGGGGGGCGTCAATACACCGAGTTCGGTCTATACGAACCCGTATTTTGCGACATGGATCCCGAACACGGTCAGCCATTTGCCGGTTTTGGACGGCAGTTCGTCCGATACCTTCGTCTACTCGAAGTATCTGGGTGGCTATACGCTCCTCGCCAGTGAAGCGGGCACGACCACGCATACATTCCGGAATACGGCCAATCCGTACGGGTACCGCGATGTCAGCGTGATAGACCGCGCCATGCGTCTCTTCAAACTCGACCATCTGCGGCAGCAACTGCCCCAAAGCGAGATTGTGGACGATGTCGCGCGGCGCTACATGTATGAGATGCGCAGCGGATTCTCCGCGACGGGCGACCTCGTCCCGCATGGCGGAGCGTTCGCGAAAGCGTGCGCAAATATGTGGGACGGTTCCGGTGCTTCCGCGCCTTGGGAAGACACCGGAGCCGATACCGACGCGGACGGTCTCCCCGACTGGTGGGAAAAGATGTACTGCGGGAACACGACCGGTTTGTCCTGGGACACAGAAGTAAATTACCATGGGAAAATGATCCCGGCCTGGCAGGCTTATCTGCGCGATCTCGCCAAGGGCATGCAGCCGGACGGCACAGTCGACAATGGCTACATCCAGACCGCGGACGCCGACGGCGACGGACTTGTCGATTGGTGGAAGGATCTCTACGGTCTCACGGGCAACGCCAATGCCGATGATGACGGCGACGGGCTGTCCAATTACGTGGAATACCTGCTCTCGGAGGTCTTCGACCTCGGGCTGACCTTCGATCCGACGGTCGCGTGCAGCGTCAATCCGAACGTGAGCGACTACTTCTATCGTCTCGGTCAGATGTACGTGGGCGAGATCTTCACCGACCACGACCGTATTTCCGACGTGTGGGAGGATGGCTATGCGACAGAATTCGCCTCCCGCTACGCCTATGATGCGGACGAGGACAAGGACGGCGACGGCTGGTCGAACTATGCCGAGTTCCTTGCGGGCACCGACCCCGAAGTCGTCTCGGTGCGCAATATCGACGGCGAACGCGTACCGGAATACCCGGTGCCGACGATCGAGGCGAACTTCGTCTATGACGGCAAGAAGAACGTGCAGGATCATGCACTCGTTGTCAAGGCGTTCAGCGATCCCAATCTGGAGACCATCGCCGATGCGCAGTGGACGATCGGCGGCAACAGCACCAACCTGGTTGTGGACACCAAGTATCTGGGCTACAATCCGGGCGTGTTGCGGACATTCCGTCTGCCTCCGGGCAAGATCAATCCGGGTTCGGTTACGATCAGCGCGAAAGACCTGGGGCTGCAGGTGTGGCGTTGCAACGGCGGTTATGTCAAGGAAAACACGGTTCTGGTGAATCCGAACGATGCGCAGTGGACGGTTGTGATTTACGACCGCGTTCACGCCGCCAGCGAGCAGACGGGCGACCTCGTCCGTCGCACGACTTCGGCTCTCACGTCGAATGTGACGGAAACCGTTGTCGGTTCGATCGACTACTACACCGGCGAGACGGTTGTCGACTTCTCGAAGATACAGGAAGTCGCCGATTTTGTTTCGGATCTTACCGGAGCTTGGCCAAAGAGCGGGGAAGAGCTGAACTATGTAACATATGTGACCTCCTACGACCTTGCCAAGTCGAACTTCCGTATCAATTGGAAGGCCTCGCCGCTCGTGGAAAGCGGCAAGACGACCTATTATCTGGGTACGGCCGACCAACGCAGCACGGAAAACAACTCGCAGGGTCACGTCAAGGAAGGGCGGAACACGTTCATTGCGTTCTACGACCTCAACGACGACGGCGAATATACGGCGGGCGAACCGTACGGAACCGTGAAGGATGTCCAGGTCGGCTGGAACACGACGCCGCTCACGATTGTGCTGACGGATACCCACCCCGTGTTCGCGCGTCTGAAGGTCATCGGGGACGACCGCGGCACCAACGACCGTACGGTCATTTATGGCAAGGAGGACTCCAATATCACGGCGGCGGACTACGGATTCAAAGAGGGTACGCCCGCGGGCGGCGAAAAGGAGCGCATCCGTGTGGTGCGCACCGCGATCGACGGCAGGAGGCTTTATCGTGAGGAAGAGCGGACGGTGCTCGACAAGATGGTCTCGAAGTCCGCCGAAAAGTACATTACGGAGGCGGACATTCTGAAGAACGCGCTCGATCTCGACTGGGAGTGCCTCGCGCAGGACATTGCCGCGAAAAGCGATTTGTCCGCACTCGAGGTGACGAGCGTGTGGTATCGCGTGGTGATGGGCAACGAGAATCTCGCAACGGCCGCATTGGCTTCGAACAACGTGATGTCCGTTCTCATTTCGCGCAACTTCGACAGTGCCTATGGCTACAAGCTGGCGAAGCCGGTCATCTTGATCTCGGGCGACGTGAAGACGCCGCAGCCGGTGTTCAAGTGGCGGCTTCAGACGGACGGCCTCAATACCTACACCGCGTTCCGTGCCTGGGTCTACGCGGCCGACGGCCAGACGCTGGTGTGGGACTCGGACTATCAGCCGATGCCGCCGCGCGTGTACGATTTCGAGCTCAAGTGCCACGCCTATACGTGGCGGCCGCCGCTCTATGCGGGCGCACTTCTGCCGGACGGTTCGGGCGTCTTCGAAAACGGCAAGAACTACCAGTGGAAACTCGAAGTCTACAATGCGAAGTTCAATCCGGAATACAACAAGAAGATGACGCGCAATCCGTCCGAACCGGCCACATTTCTCATGAATGTCATGACGAACAGCACGGACTACGGGCAGATCAATCTTGCGATACGCTACTTCGGTCCGGATGTCGTCGCGCAAAATGGCAAGATCCGCGTGCAGGCGTTCACGTCCGCCGATTTCACGGGCGATCCCGTGGCGGAAGGGTACGTCTACAATACGGACGACATCGCCTCGACAAACAAGGCCATGGTGGCAAACGCGCGGATTATCGGGTTAGAGGAGGGCACCTACTATGTGCGTGCTTTCATCGACACGAAGCCGGCAGGCGCCGACAAGTATGACGGCCGGTTCGCCGCGTGGAAATCGTGGGGGCTTGTGTGCAACCGCGACGATAAACTCGCGAAAATCTATGTGCCGAAACCGGTGGTCATTGGGTCGCACGTGGGTACTTCGCCGGCATTGCCGCTTTACATCGAGGATTGCGACACGGATCACGACAACCTGCCGGATGCATGGGAAATGCAGACGAAGGGCAATCTCAAGGACCTCACAACATCGAGCCTCGATCAGGTTCTGCCGGGCGGCTTCGCAATGAAGACGGCGCTTTCAAGGAGCATTACGGCGGCGGGTACGCTACCGGGCGGCTTGTCCACCATGCTGCAGGCGTCGCTCGAGAGCCCGTATGTGGCGGCAATGCTGCTCAATGTGCAGGGCGATAATCTGGATACCATGACGAACGCGCTGGCATCGCTGTCCGTGGGATTGGATGCGCAGGCAAGCAGGATCGCGATCACGGGCATTGCGATTGACGCGGCAAGCAACCAGGTCGTTCTGGACGTGACGACCGACCTGAAGTCTGCCGGCTCGACTTTGGCTTCGCGGCTCTACGTGTTCGACAAGACGGACGAGGTGAATGTCGTTTTGTGGCGGAAGGATTCGCTTTCGGATGAGACGTGGGAGCCTGTCGGTAGCGGCGTACCCGTTTTGTTCGGCGAGGTCAGTAAGAAACAAATCAGAAGTGATCTCCCGAAGGGGCAGGATCTGACAAGCGGCTTCTACAAGGTGACGGTTGAAAAGGCTCAAAACTAAATGAAGAAAACAATCCGTAAAGTTCTGGTTGTAAACTCGGGGTCGAGTTCGCTCAAATACCAGCTCTTCGATATGAAGACAGAAACGCGTCTCGCGAAAGGTCTCGTGGAGCGCATCGGCGCGGGTGGTCCGAAAAACCACGCCGAGGCGCTCCGGCAGGTGGTCGAGGATCTGGGGCATCCGACGGACATCGATGCCATCGGGCACCGCGTCCTGCACGGCGGCGAGATTTTCAAGGATTCGGTCGTGGCGAACAAGACGAATCTCGCGAAGATGCAGAGGCTCGTCAAGTTCGGGCCTCTGCACATGCCGGCGAATCTCGGCGGCATCGAGGCGTGCGAGAAGATCTTCAAGGGCGTCCCGAACGTCGCGGTTTTCGATACGGCGTTCCACCAGACGATGCCGGAGTGCGCGGCTCTGTATGCGATCGACCCCAAGTTCTATACAAAATACGGGGTCCGTAAGTATGGCTTCCACGGCACGAGCCACAAGTTCGTGACGATGGCCGCGGCGAAATATCTGGGCAAGCCGCTCGCGAAGGTCAATCTCGTGACGTGTCACCTCGGGAATGGCAGTTCGCTCGCGGCCATCAAGCATGGCGAAGTGGTCGATACGACCATGGGGCTTACGCCGCTTGCGGGACTGGTGATGGGGACGCGCTGCGGCGACATCGATCCCGCGGCGGTGCTGTTCATGATGAAGGAAGAGCATCTGACGATCGACGAGACGGATACGCTGCTTAACAAGAAGTCCGGTTTGCAGGCCGTCTCGGGCGTCGCGGGCGGCGATTGCCGCGACATCTGCAGCCGGGCCGACGCCGGCGACGCGCGGTGCGAACTCGCTCTCGAAATGATGGCGTACCGCACGGCGCTCTATATCGGGGCGTACAATACGATCGTCGGCGGCGCGGACGCCATCATCATGACGGGCGGCATCGGCGAAAATTCGTCCGAAGCGCGGGAGCGCATCATCTCGCGCCTGGGAGCACTTGGCATAAAGCTCAATAAGCGGGCAAACGCCAAGACGCGTGGCGTCGTCGCGGTCTTGTCGACAAGGGATTCGAAGATTCCCGTCGTCGTGCTGCCTACAAACGAAGAATTGATGATTGCGCGCGACACGGTAAGGGTACTTGCCAAGTAGAGATAATTTGAGTATAATAATGCTGTAAAATGAATGCTATACAAGCGATAATAGAGAAAGCCTCGAAGTTGGATGGCATGGTTGTCCTGCCGGAGGGCATGGATCCGCGCGTCATAACGGCCGCGTGCGCCTGCGTGAGCCGGCGCATCTGTACGCCGATAGTCCTTGGGACCGCGGCCGAAATCGCCGCGGCTGAAATCGCCGCGGGACTGCGGCTCGCAGACAAGGGCATCAAGACGATCGATTATACGCTAGGCGACCCCGAACTCGCGCAAGCCTACTTTGAGGCATGGAACGCCAAAGAAGCGCGCAAGCCGGTCGAGAAGCAGAAGATGATCGACTTGGCCGCGGCTGAAAAGACGATAAAGACGAAGCGCATCTACTTTGGCGGCATGATGGTCCGGCTCGGTCGCGTGGATGGGCTTGTCGCGGGCTCCATCGCCTCTACGGGAGATATGTTGCGCGCCGCGTTTCATACGTTGGGCACGCAGAAGGGCGTCAAGACGGCAAGTTCGTGTTTCTTGCTCGATCTCAAACGGCCCACGCCCTCGGGGGATTCCGTTCTCGCCTTTGGCGACTGTGCGGTGATTCCCGACCCGACGGCCGAGCAACTTGTGGATATCGGGCTTGCGACGGCAGAAACGTATAAGAGTTTGACGGGCTATGAACCGCGCGTGGCGTATTTGAGCTATTCCACCAAGGGTTCGGCGGCCGGTCCGCTCGTGGAAAAGGTTCAGAAGGCCGTGGAACTGGCGCGTCCGCAATTCGCCGCGCGCGGCATCAAGGTGGACGGGGAAATGCAGTTTGACGCTGCCCTTGTACCGAGCGTGGGCGAACTGAAGAATCCGCACGGCGAAATCCAGGGGACAGCCAACGTGTTTATTTTCCCAGATCTTCAAGCTGGGAACATCGGTTACAAGATCGCGCAACGCTTGGGGGAGGCCGTGGCCATCGGACCGAACCTCCAGGGGCTTGCGAAGGCCATGAATGATTTGTCGCGCGGATGCAGCGCCGAAGACATCGTCGGTACGATTTGCGTGACGCTATTGCAATCAGCAGCGAAGAAATAACAGGATGACGGACGAGCAACAACTTGAACGCGCACGCGAGGTCTTCGATATCGAGATCGAGGGCCTCGCCCGCGTGCGCCAATCGCTTGGGAAAAGTTTCACGCAGGCGATTGCGCTCATGCTATCGTGCGTGAAGAACGAGGGCATTGTTGTTGTTACGGGGGTCGGCAAGAATCTGGCGATTGCCGAGAAGATGAGCGCCATCTTCGCCTCGACTGGGACGCGGTCGATTGTGCTCAATCCCGTGCAGGCCATGCATGGGGATCTCGGAATGGTGGCGCCGCGGGACATTCTCATCGCGCTTTCGTTTTCCGGCGAGTCGGACGAAATCCTGAAGCTCGTCCCCGCCGTCCGCCGGCATGGCTTGAAAGTCATCTCGTTGACGGGCAAGCCGGACTCGACCCTTGCGCGCATGAGCGACATCCACTTGGAGATTCCGTGCGGTCCCGAGGCGTGTCCCTTCGGAATGGCGCCGACCAATTCCACCACCGCCACGATGGCGATGGGGGATGCGCTTGCGATGGTGATGATAGACGCGCTGCAGTTCGACATTTCGAGCTATGCAATGAACCATCCCGCGGGGGCCATCGGGCGTGCTCTCGTGCTGAAGGCAAGCGATGTCATGCGCACGGGCGAGCGTCTGGCAAAGGTGCCGCCCTCGGCTACGGTCATGGACGCCTTGCTCGCGATGACGCGCGCCAAAAGCGGTTCGGCCGTCATTGCAGACGCGGAAAACCGGCTTCTAGGCATTTTCACAGACGGCGATTTTCGTCGGGCCGCCGCGCAGGCCGGGGACGACGTCGCCGTTTTGCTGAAAGAGACGGTCGACCGGCACATGACCAGCCACCCGCAATATGCGTCTAGCGAGACATACGCGTCGGAATTGCTGAAAACATTCGAAAATCGACATATCGACGATCTTCCCGTCTGCGATGCGCAGGGGCATGTGGTCGGCTTGGTCGACATACAAGATTTGCCCAAGATGAAGGTGCTATAAAGAAAGGATGAACAAATGGACATGAAACTTATTTTTGCAACGACGGTTGCCCTTTCCCTCGCGATGATGGCTTCTGCGGCGCCCCAGCGCAACAGAGACCGGAATGCACGCGCACCCGAGACGGAAGACGAAGCGTCTGCAACAGGCAAGGACGCGAAGATCACGATAGACCAATTTCCGAAAACCGGCCGCGCGTCGACCTTGTCCGCGCCTTCGCTCCAGGGCGCCTCGATTATTGGACAATGCTACACGAAACCCCGCAAATGGATTGTCCTAGAGGCTAAATATTCGACTTTCGCGCGTTGGCAAGACCAGTTGACGTTTACCTGGCATGTCTTGCTGGAAACAAAGAGCGCAACGGAAAAAGACCGCAACGACAAGATTGCGCCGTACTCTTATTTTTCCACAACCGTCACGTATGCCAACATTCCCAAAGGCACGCATGCCGCGAGTGTCTGTTTGCATCCGTCCTATCTGGAGCGCTATGGCGAACCGAAGGCAATCGGTCTTGTTATTGCCAATAAGGAAGGCGTAATTCTGGCGGGCGATTGCGAAAGCGAGATCAAGGGGATCAAATCGCACCCGAAGGCGTTGGAAGATGCGTTTTGGAACAAGAACGATATCATGAACGCGCAGGATAAAAATGGCGAACCCGTGATCGAGCGTCGCCAGGGTCTGCAAGACCGTTCAAAGACGATCTGGGCGCTGGTCAATCCGAATGACTACGAAATGGTGGTGCAGTGATGGCGACTAAGTTTCGGACTTTGAATATCGGCACGTCGGGGCTGACGCTCGCCGAATATACGGTTGGAGGGAAAGGAACTCTGACGTTGTCCGCCTACGGGTCGGCAACGTTCGACATGCCGCTTGAAGCTGAAAATGCATCGACGCTGATCCCCCCCGCATTGCTGAGCATCGTGCGCGAAAAGGGCATTCGTCCGGGCAAGGTGGCCTTTGCGATACCTGGGCAGATGGTTTTCCAGCGTTTTGCGACCATTCCTTCCGCGGGAAGCCCTGAGAAGCTAGATCAAATGGTGCGCTTCGAGATGGAACAGAACATTCCCTTCCCGATGGAAGAGATGATCTGCGACTACCAGGTTCTCGGGGAAACGCCCACGGGCGATGTCTCGGTTATGATAGCGGCCGCGAAGGCCGATCAGATTGAGTCCGTGGCGACGGCTGTTGCCTCGACGGGGTTTACTCCCGTTCTCGTGGACACGGAACCCTTCGCGCTCCTGAATGTCGTCAAGGCGGTGGCCAAAGACGATTCCTCGTGCGTGCTTTTGTTGGATATCGGCGCCAAGACCACCTCTTTCATTATTTCGGAAGGCGACAAACTCTACACGCGCTCCATTCCGTTTGCCGGACTTGCGCTTACGAAAGAGATAGCGAGTGCGCTCGAGTGCTCCCTGGCGGAGGCGGAAGCCTACAAGCGCGCAAACGCCTATGTGGCGGCGGGGGGAGCGGTGGAGGATCCGGACGCGACGCGCGACCGCGTGTCGAAAGTCTGCCGCGCGGTTTTGACGCGTCTGACGGCGGAAATCTCCCGTTCTGTCAATTTCTACCGCAGTCAACAGGGAGGTTCGACGCCAGTTCGCCTGTATTTGGCGGGGGCGGGTTCGTTGTTGCCGCAAATCGACAGATTTTTCAGCGAATCGCTCAACATTGAAGTGGAATATCTGAATCCGTTCGAGGTCGTGGCCGTGTCTCCCGCACTGGATACCGCGGCGCTCGAGGCGGATGCGGTTTTGCTCGCGTCGACGACGGGAATCGCGCTTCATCAGGCCAAACACGCCGCTTTGCAGATCGATCTCATACCGCCCGTGCTTGTCGCCGAACGTATCGAAGCGGCACGCATTCCCTTCGTGGCGGCGGGCGCTCTCGCATTTGTCGCGGCGCTTGTCCTGGGGCTTATGACGATCAAGCAGTCAAATGCGGCGCTGGAATCGCGTCTGGAATCGGTAAAGCACGAAACAGATATTTTGGATGCGATGTCCAAAAAAATAAAGAACGCGCAGGAGGCGACGGACGCCGTCCAAAAAGAGGCGGACGAACTGGTTTCCCTCATAGACAGACGCGATGCCATTGCCGAGCGTTTCGAGACGGTTCGCAAGACGCTCGGTGACGATCTATGGATCGACAAATGGGAGGATGGACCGACCGCAACGCGCGTCACGCTCCGCGGCTGGAAGGATCGCATAGAGAAATTCGTGACCCGGGCGGCCGCGCGCAACGGCGGAAAAAAACGCACGGCGGCCGAAGTGGTTGTGGCGCAATTAAAGGATTCTTCCGGCGTCAAGCCCGAATCGGTCAAGGTGGCGGATATGACGGTGCTGGGTAAAGGGGATGTCCTTGAGCAATTCGTGGTGGAGATGTCGTTCAAATGAAAAAGACGCAAATTATACTTGCATCCCTTGGAGGGCTTGCGCTTCTGGGCGCCTTGATAGTCGGATGGATGCTTTTCGATGCATTTTCCGTCAAGGCGGAGTTGCTAGAAGATCTAGACATGCAGGAGATGAAGGCGCGCAAGCTGGCGGGCGCCAAAATCGCCCCCACGCGTGCCGCGCTCCGGCAAATAGAAACGAATCGCCTTGAACTGGCGAACTGGGTGGAAGTGACGCGCGCGGTTGTTTCGGCGGGTGACCGCGCGGTCGATGCAGGATTGTCCGAGGCGGCGTTCAAGAGCAAGATGATAGAAGATGCGCGTCTACTCTCGGGGTTGCCGGGCGGCGTTGCGGGAAAGCTTGTCAAAGAGAACTTTGGCTTTGGCTATACGGACTTTATTACAGGCGGCAAAATGCCCACGACGGCGGAATTGTCCGAACTCCAGATCCGTTGGTCCGATATCGTCACGTTCGTGAATCTTTTGGGCGCGGCGGGCGCGAACGAACTTCTTGAAGTCTCGGCATTGTCTCCAGAGGCGCCCAAGACTGAAGAATCGCCGGCGCGCGCGGGTCGGCGCTCTCCGCCTCGCGCAAAGAAAAAGGCGGAAGCGTCCGCCTCGCCAATTACGCAACGTCCTTACATGTTCAAGTTTCGCGCTTCTCCCGTTTCGCTTGTGAGGGTGCTCAACGCATGCGCGGCGAATAAGCGCTTCATGATTGTCAATGCGGTGAGTTTCGCGCGCCCGAGCGATGAAATCGCCAGTCGCATAGGGGAGTCCAAGAAAGAGACCCAGGAGAATGCCGGGCGCAGGAGGCGGAATCGTCGGCGCGCGTCATTTGCGGAAGAGGCGGCCAAGGAGGGGACGGAGTCCCCCCGCAAGGGACTTGTGACGGATCCGGCGACGACGGAGCCGTTCGTCGTGACCCTGCGTATTGCGACGGTCGATTTCGGGACGAAGTCGCGCCCGGCTGTAGAGGAGGCGTCGAAATGAACACGGCGAGCAACAAAAAAGGTTTCGCGGCACACTGGGATTGGCTTGCGGCAGGCTTGGGTTTCGCCGCGTTGGCTGTCGCCATTGTCCTGTTCCTTGGCGGAGAGAGCGAAAACGCGGAGAATGCGGCCTTGGCACTGAAATCGCCGGCGCGCGCGAAAACGGGTGTCGTCGCGATAGACAAGGCCCCCTATTTGTCCGCGGGGAAAATATATTTCTCCCCCGGGAAAATAGTTGAACCGCCGGCGGAAAAAGGGAGTTTCCTCGTGTCGGAAACGCGCGTCTTTTGCCAGCAGGGCGATCCCACGGATAAACGCGTCGCTTGCGGACTCCCCATTCCCTTTGGCGTGGAGAGATGCCCATTTTGCGGCGTGTTGCAGCCCAAGGAAGAAAAGCCCGCGCTGGATTCGGATGGCGACGGCATGCCGGACGATTGGGAGATCAAGTACGGTCTAGACCCGAAAGACCCGTCCAACGCCCAAAAGGACACGGATGGCGATGGTTTCTCCGACTTGGAGGAATACGAAGCGGGGACAAATCCCGTCGATTCCGCCTCGCACCCGGACTATCTTAACTTCCTTAAGATTCAGCCGCCGTTGAAACAGACGTTTTTGCCGTTCCATTTCGTAGGTGCGCGCAAGATTCCGGCCGGCATGAAACTGGACTTCAAGGATCCTTCGCGGTCCAACGAGTACGACCGCGGCATTTATTCCGTGCTCGTCGGCGACCCCGTGGGCAAGACGGGTTATGTGCTCAAGAAGTACGACCACAAACTCAAAAAAGTGCCGATCAAGGGGAGCAATGTGTCCCGCGAAGTGGATGTCTCCGAGGCGGTTGTGGAACGCGCGCGCGACGGCAAGCGCATCGTGCTGGTGTTGGGTGCGCGTCATGTCCCCGTCGAGACGCAGGCCACGCTCGCGTATGCGCGTGGAGAGGGCAAGACCTTTACCGTCGTGCGCGGAAGCGAGATTGATCTGAACGGAACAATCTATACAATAAAGAGTCTTGAGAAACTTGGATCTGTCATCCAGGTCGGCGTCGAGAACAAACAAACGAAGGAGACGCGCGTTCTGAAAGAAACGCTTGAATAGTCGGCAGGTATCCGTTATAATTGAATTTACAAAAGTCTGAGAGGAAAATAATGGCTAAGATCGAAAATCTGTTGGTGCTGACCTCGTTGATCGCGTTCATCGCGTTCAGCGGCTCCGCGTTCGCCCAGGACGACCTAGATGATTTGTTGAAAGATCTTGAATCGGATGCTGTCGAAACGACGACAATGCCGAAAGCAGAGACGCCGGAGGAAGTTCCGGCATCAACAGAAGAACCTCAGTCCGAGGCGGCAACCTCTGCGGCACCTGCCGCGGCGCCGGCGGAAGAGAAGCCGGCAGTCGCCGAGCAAAAGCCGGTCGAGACGATTAAGGAGTCCGTGGCGGAAAATACCGCGCCGGCACCGTCGACCGTGACGGAAGCCCTTCAGCCGGCAACGTCCGCGACGGACGGCGAGCCGGCGAAAAAGACGGAACAGGCAGCCGCGGCGGAAGTCGAAAAGCCTGTGGTGACGAAGGTGGATTCCGTCCTCAACCTCTTGGACGAACTGGCCGCGGAAGACAATGTAGAGCCAACCTCGGCGACGGCAGATGTCGCGCAGGCGAAAATGCCAGCCGCGGCGGCACCGGCTAACCCGGACGCGGAACTCTTGGCCAACATCCGCGCAACGGAAAAACTCCGTCGCCAGGCGTACGATGCGCAGGCGCATCGCGAGATCGACGAAGCGCGCCGTGCCATGTCCGAAGAAGATTACGCGGCCGCCGTGCGCCACTACGGCAACGCCGTTAAGCTGTTGAATGAACGTACGGTTTCCGCGGGCCTGCGTCGCGAATGCGAACAGGGCGTGGCGGAAGGTCTCTACCGCGCCGCTCTTCAAGAAGACCGCACCGGACGCCGTGCGCGTGCCCTCAAGTTGATGGAAAAGGCTATTGACATGCGCCATCCGCGCGCACGCAGCCAGTACGAAGAGTGGGTGAAGGAAGGCGACCCCTTGAAGGAAGTGGTCGATGTGGCCGCCATTTCGCATCGTCGCAACGACGCGGACTTCAAGGCCAAGCGCGAAAAGACCCTACGCCATCTGAAGCGGGCGCGCCAGTACCTCGCTACGCGTGAACTGGACAAGGCGCTCGACGAGTGCGAACTCGTGCTCGTATCCGACCCTTACAACCAAGAAGCCATCCGCGTGCGCAATGCGATCCAGAAAAAACGCCGCACGATTCTGAAGCAGGAACGCGCGGCCACGCGCGAAGGGATGATCGCCGATGTGGACGAGGCTTGGCGTCCGGTCTATGCGGTGGACGCGCGTGAAATCGCCGATGCGACGGCGCAAACATTGAAGTCCCAGACCGGCGAGGATTCGGAGCGCTCCGTCGAGCAGTCCATAATCAAACGCATGAAGGAAATGCGCCTGCCGTCCATCTCCTTCAAGCCGCCGGCGACGATCATCGACGCGGTGGAGTTCTTCCGCACGGCTTCCAAGGACTATGACCGCCCCGATATCCCGGTCGAACAGCGCGGATTCAACTTCGTCCTGAAGACCCCGACAACGCTTCAATCGACTGCGGCGGAAGATCAATCCATGGAAGAAGATTCGGGCTTCGGTTCGGATGAGGAAAGCTCCCAGACCGCGAGCGGTCCGGCGGGCGTCCCCGTCATCCCGATGATCGCCGTGAGCAACATCTCCTTCTACGACGCCTTGAAGCAGGTCTGCGAACTGGTGGGCTACAAGTTCAAGGTGCAAGGTTCCATCATCATCGTCATGCACAAGAACGCGTCGACGGACGAAATGGTGACCCGCTCGTACCCGGTGCTGTCGTCCTTCATGGACCGCATGACGAGTGCGTCGAGCGACATGAAGGAAATGAAGTCTTCCGGCTTCGGCGGCGGGTCCTCCCGCGCCAGCGAGGAAGAAACGGAGGGCAACCAGGAGAAGGACTGGAAGGAATTCTTCTCGCTTCTCGGCGTGCAGTGGCCCGAAGGTTCGTCCATCATGTACATCAAGACGATCGGCAAGCTGCGCGTCAAGAACACCTACGAGAACCTGGCGGAACTCGAGCAGGCGCTGACCGAAATGAACGCCGACCCGAAGCTCATCGAAATCGAGGCGCGTTTCGTCGAAGTTTGCCAGGAAGACTTGAACTCCCTCGGATTCGAGTGGATTCTCAACGGCGACTACGCACTCGGACTCAACCGCCACCTCGGCAAGGCGCTCGGCATCAATCCGGGTACATTTGGCGCAGACACGAGAGGAAACAAGCCTGAGAATAGTACTGTACGAGGTGAACTCGGGAAAGATGATTATGTCGCGAGGGGATGGGTCTCTGCGGATGGTGGTGGAACAACATGGGAAACCACATATAGGGATAAAGGTCCATCGTACACATACGAAACGACATCGGGTGGCACATGGAAACCTAGCGATAGATCTCGCAACATCGGCATCAACTCCTTCGGTGACGGCACGGACTACTCGAACGGCAACCGTTATCTCTCGACGGAAGGCAACCACATTTCGGGTGAAAGCAAGTCGACGAACGACCGCTTCATGAAGGTGAACGCCTTCCTGGGCAGCGCCGATCTCTCGATGATTCTCCACATGCTTGCGCAGCGCAGCGACACGGATCTTCTTTCCGCGCCGAAGGTGTTGACGCGCCCGGGCGAAGAGGCGGTCATCAAGGTCGTGACGGAATATATCTACCCGACCGACTACGACGTGCAGCTGCAGTCGAGTTCCTCGGGCTCTTCGGGCTCCTCGGGTTCGTCGCAGAGCGCGATTCTCGCGGTGGTCGAGCCGCAGAGCTTCACGATGCGCGAGGTGGGCGTCATCCTCGACGTCACCCCGACCCTGACGGACGACGGCAATCTCATCGACCTCAAGCTCAACACGCAGGTCGTGGACGAACCGACCTGGAAGAACTATGGCATGCGCATTCCGTTCACGGGCAACGCCAGCTCTCTTCAGAGTTTCGAAGGTATTGGCAGTATTTTCTCCGGGCTGTCGGAAGTGTTTACGCAGCTTGGCACAGGACTGACCGATGGCATGAAACAGATGTTCGCCCAAAGCGCGACGGATGCGGCGACGTCCGCCCTCGAGAACCTGACCCAGTCGGGTTCCGACAACATCACCTACTATGATGCGCCAATGGAACAGCCATTCTTCCACGTGCGCTCAATCGACTCGAACGTGTCGGTCTACCCGGGCGCGACGATTGTGATGGGCGGTCTCATCACGGAGGCGCGCAAGGCGATGGACGACAAGGTGCCGTTCCTCGGGGATATCCCGTTCATCGGCCGGTTCTTCCGCAGCCATTCGGAGCAGACGAGCAAGCGCAATTTGCTCATCTTCGTGACGACGCGTCTCGTCGACGTTCAAGGGCGCGAAGTTGCGCTCGGGGCCATCGAGGACAAGAACGCGAACGTGAAGCCGGCCCCGAAGGCCGCGAAGTAAGACGATGCCGAAACTCTGTCTTACGGGAGGGATTGCCTGCGGCAAGTCCCTCCTTTCTCGTTATCTGCGCGAGCGGGGTATCGAGACGCTGGATGCGGACGATATCGTGCACGAGCTGATCCCGGAGGAAGAACGCCGCCGCCTAGCGCCCCTCGTTTTCAACAATCCCGCCGCGCGAAAGGAACTCGAGTCGCGCATCCATCCCCTCGTGAAGGCGCGGCTGGAAGCGTTCACGTCCGCGGCGAAACCCGGAGTGCCGCGCTTGGCGATAATTCCTTTGCTTTTTGAGTGTAAATGGGACGCGGAATATGATATAATAAGTTGCGTCATCTCCGATCGCGCGAAGCAGATCGCGCGGATGATGCAGACGCGCGGCTACACCCGCGACGAGGCCGAGGCACGACTTTCCGCGCAGATGGATGTCGCCGAGAAGGCCCGAAAATCCCACTACGTCATCCCGAACAACGGGACGGCGCAAGAACTGGAACAAGAAGCTGCGCGTTTTGCCGCGTGGTTGAAAGAGAGAATCAAATGAGCGATGAATTAGACGTATTTGCGAAGCCCGAGAAACCGGCGGCCGAAAAGCCGGCCGCGACGCCGGCACCCGAGCCCGCGCCCAAGCCCGCCGAGCCGGCGGCGCCTGCGAAGCGCGAGCCCGCCCCGCGCAAGAAGGCCTTTTCGCGCGCGCCGGCCAAATCACGCGCCGCGAACGCGGCGAACTGGAAGCCCTACGGCAAGAAGGCGAACAATTCGCCCATCCGCGGCTCGAACGGAGCGGAGTCGGTGAATCCGCTCCTGAACGCGCCGCTCCCCATGCCGGAGGACGACGAGGCGGAAGATGCGGTGGTGAATCCGCGGCGCAATCCCGAATTGCCCGAATACCACCTGGCCGACATCCAGACATGGCCGGCGCCGCTCGTGGTCGAGCGCATGATGCCCGGCGCGGCCCCCGAGGAGCTGGGCTCCTACCGCAAGCACGAGCTTATTTTCGCCGCGATTCGTCACTATCTGGCGCGCGGCGGCGCGGTGATCGCCTCGGGCTGCCTGGAAATCATGCGCGAAGGGCACGGGTTCCTGCGGTCCGCCAAGAACAACTTCCTGGCCTTCCCCGAGGACGTGTTCGTGACCCAGCAACAAATTCGCCGCCATGCTTTGCGCACGGGCGACGTAATCGAGGGCCCGATTCGCGATCCGCGCGACCGCGACCGCTTCTTCTGTCTGGGCAACGTCGCGACCGTGAACGGCAAGGAACCGGGCGCGGCGGCGCGCGTGGTGCACTTCGAGAGCCTGACGCCGACTTTCCCCACGCGGCGCATCGTCCTCGAGACGACGCCCACGGAGTTTTCGACGCGCGTCGTGGACATGTTCACCCCAATCGGCTTCGGCCAGCGCGGCATCATCGTGGCGCCCCCGCGCGTGGGCAAAACGGTCCTCCTCCAGAAGATGGCCAACGCCATCACGAAGAACCACCCCGAGGCGATCCTCATCGTCCTCCTGATCGACGAGCGTCCGGAGGAAGTGACCGACATGCAGCGCAACACGAAGGCGATGGTGCTTTCCTCGACCTTCGACGAAGAGCCGCAGCACCACGTGAACGTGGCCGAGATGGTCATCGAGATGTCCAAGCGCCAGGTCGAGAACGGTAAGGACGTCATCATCCTGCTGGACTCCATCACCCGTCTCGCGCGCGCCTACAACACCATCCAGCCCCACTCCGGAAAGGTCCTCACGGGCGGCGTGGACGCAATGGCGCTCCACCGTCCCAAGCGCTTCTTCGGCGCGGCGCGCAACATCGAGAACGGCGGCTCGCTGACGATCATCGCGACCGCCCTCGTGGATACCGGCTCGCGCATGGACGACGTCATCTTCGAAGAGTTCAAGGGCACGGGCAACATGGAACTCGTCCTCGACCGCGGCCTCGCGGACAAGCGCATCTTCCCGGCGATCGACATCGTCAAATCGGGCACGCGCCGCGAAGACCTCCTCCTCGAGGAGATGGAGCGCGAGAAGACGTGGGGCATCCGCCGCGTCCTGTCCGAAGTCGGTCCCGAGAACGCGATGAAGAGCGTCCTGAATTCGCTGAAGAAGACGAAGTCCAATCCCGAATTCCTGCTCGCGCTCGACCTGCGCAACCTGCAGCGGTGAGGCGCCCATGGCCGGCGACATAGTCATCAAGGGCGCGCGCGAACACAACCTGCGCGGCGTGGACGTGACGATACCCCGGGACGCCCTGACGGTCGTCACGGGCCTCTCGGGCAGTGGCAAGTCCTCGCTCGCCTTCGACACGCTTTACGCAGAGGGCCAGCGGCGCTACGTCGAGTCGCTTTCCGCCTACGCGCGGCAGTTCCTGGACCGTCTGCGCAAGCCGGACGTGGAGAAGATCGAGGGTCTCTCGCCTGCGATCTCCATCGAGCAGCACACGACCTCGGGCAATCCGCGCTCGATCGTCGCGACGGTCACCGAAATCCACGACTACTTGCGCCTCCTGTACGGCTCCATCGCCGTGCCCCACTGCCCCGTCTGCGGACGCGAAGTCCACCGCCAGACGGCCGAGCAGATCGTCGAGGCCATCCAGGCGCTCCCGGCCGGCAAGATCATCCTCTACGCTCCCGCCGTGCGCGGCAAGAAGGGCGGCCACGACGACGTCCTGGCCGCGGCCAAGCGCAACGGCTTCGCCCGCGTGCGCATCGACGGGGCGATCTACACGACGGACGAACTGCCCGCGTTGGACAAGAAGCGCAACCACACGATCGAGATCGTCGTCGACCGCCTCGTCCTCCCCTGCGACCGGGCGCGCCTGACGGACTCCGTCGAGCTCGCGCTCCGCGAAGGCAAGGGCCTTCTCGAGGTGGAGCAGGTCGGCGGCGAGACGAAGACCTATTCGGAACTCAACGCCTGCACGCACTGCGGCATCTCGTTCCCCGAACTGAAGCCGCGCTCCTTCTCGTTCAACTCGCCCTTCGGCGCCTGCCCGACGTGCGGCGGACTGGGCCGGATCTACTATTTCGACGAGAACCTCGTCGTGCCCGACAAGACGCTCCCGCTGGGCGAGTGCATCCACCCCTGGCGGCGCGCCGGCCACAACGCCATCATGTACTACAACGCGCTCCTCGAGCAGATCGCCAAGCAGTACAAGGTGAGCCTCTCGACGCCCTACAAGGACCTGCCCGCGAAGTTCCGCCACGATCTCATGCACGGCTTCAAGGACAATCTCGTCCTGCCCTGGCGCCGCGAGGACCGTCCCTTCGAAGGCGTGCTGGCGACGCTCGCCAAGCGCCTCGCGGAGGCGGAGGACGACGAGACGCGCGCCAAATACGAAGCCTACCAGAGCTACCGCGTCTGCCCCGACTGCCACGGCTCGCGCCTGCGCCCCGAATCGCGCGCGGCCACCGTGGCGGACAAGACGATCGTCGACGTGCTCGCGATGACGGTGGACGTCGCCTGCGCCCACTTCACGCGCGTCGCCGCCGAGAACCTCCGCTTCCCCAAGCCCATCGTCGAGATCCTGGCGGAAATCACGCGGCGGCTGACCTTCCTGCTCGATGTCGGGCTCGACTACCTCACGCTCGACCGCGCCGCCTCCACGCTTTCCGGCGGCGAAATGCAGCGCATCCGCCTGGCGACGCAGATCGGCTCCGGCCTGACGGGCGTCCTCTACGTCCTCGACGAACCCACCATCGGCCTGCACCCGCGGGACAACGAGCGGCTGATCGGCACGCTGAAGAGCCTGCGCGACCGCGGCAACACGGTCGTCGTCGTCGAGCACGACGCCGAGATGATGAAGGCGGCGGACTGCATCGTCGACCTCGGCCCCGGCGCCGGGCGCGAGGGCGGCCGGCTCATGTACTGCGGCGATTACGCGGGGCTCCTCGAGGCGAAGAGCCTGACGGCGGACTATCTGACCGGGCGCCGCCAGGTCGTGCCGCCCGGCGTGCCGCGCCCGCTCCCGCCGAACCCGAAGTTCCTGACGATTTCCGGCTGCACCGAGCACAACCTCAAGAACGTCACCGCGCGCATCCCCATCGGCTCGTTCACCGTGGTGACCGGCGTCTCCGGCTCGGGCAAGTCCACGCTCGTCGACGAGACGCTCAAGCGCGCGCTCATGAAGAAGTTCTACGGCGCGAAGGCGCAGCCGGGCGCGTACCGCCGGCTGACCGGCACGGAAAACTTCGACAAGGTCATCGAAATCGACCAGTCGCCCATCGGCCGCACGCCGCGCTCGAACCCGGCGACCTACGTCGGGTTCTTCTCCGAAATACGCGAGCTTTTCGCGCAGACCGAGGCGGCGCGCGCCCGCGGCTACACGGCCGGACGCTTTTCCTTCAACGTGAAGGGCGGACGCTGCGAGGCGTGCGGCGGCGACGGCGTGCGCAAGCTCGAGATGAGCTTTCTGCCGGACGCGTACGTCACGTGCGAACAGTGCGGCGGGCGGCGCTTCAACGCCGAGACGCTCGAGGTCACCTACGGCGGCAAGAACATCGCCGACGTCCTCGACATGACCGTCGCCGAGGCGCACGAATTCTTCGCCAAGGTCCCGAGCCTCGCCCGCAAGCTGGGCACGCTCGTCGACGTCGGCCTCGGCTACGTGGCGCTCGGCCAGAGCGCGACCACGCTCTCCGGCGGCGAAGCCCAGCGCATCAAGCTCGCGACGGAACTCTCGCGCCGCGCGACGGGCCGCACCCTGTATCTTCTGGACGAACCGACGACCGGACTCCACTTCGACGACGTCGCCAAGCTGATGCGCCTCCTGCTGCGCCTGCGCGACCAGGGCAACACCATCGTCGTGATCGAGCACAACGTGGACGTCATGCGCTGCGCGGACTGGATCATCGACCTCGGGCCGAACGGCGGCGCGGGCGGCGGCGAACTCGTCGCGGAAGGCCCGATCGCGGCGATCCGCGCCTGCCCGCGGTCCGTCACGGGACGATTTTTGTAGACGGCGCGGACGCCTGTTCCGCCGGACGCCGAATTATGGTATAATAACCGAAACAGAGTAGAGGTGACAGATGACGATTGCAGAACTCGAGACAGCGCAGGCCCAGAGCCTGGAAGAGATCGCCGCGGCGGCGGAACCGGCCGCGGTGGAGGCCCTCCGCGTGAAGTACGTGGGGCGCAACGGCCTTATCCCCGCGCTCATCAAGGGCCTGAAGGACGTGCCCAAGGAAGAGCGCCCGGCCTTCGGCAAGGCCGTGCAGGCTTGGCGGGCCGCGGTGGAAGCCGCCCTCGCGGCGAAGGTGGCGAACGCCGCGGACGAATCCGCCGCGGACGTCGATCTGACCCTGCCCGGACGCTGGTGGAACCTCGGCGTGAAGCATCCGCTTTCGCGCGTCATCGAGGAGACCGCGGCGATTTTCGGCCGCCTCGGCTTCACGGTCGCCGACGGTCCCGAGCTCGAGAACCGCTTCAACAACTTCACCGCCCTCAACACCCCGCCGCACCATCCCTCCATGGACCGGAGCGACACGTTCTGGTTCGGCGAGGACTGTCTCCTGCGCACCCAGACCTCGCCCGTCCAGATCCGCACCATGATGGCCAACAAGCCGCCTGTGCGCGTCATCTGCCCGGGTCGCACCTACCGCCGCGACACGACGGACGCGACGCACAGCGCCAATTTCCACCAGATCGAGGGCCTCTACGTGGACACGAAGCCCGTGTCGCTCGCGGACCTCAAGAGCGTGCTCGCCTACTTCGCGCGCGCCATGATGGGCGAGAGCGTGACGGTGCGCTTCCGTCCACACTTCTTCCCCTTCACCGAACCCTCCGTCGAAGTCGACTTCTCCTGCCACGTCTGCAAGGGCAAGGGCTGCGCCGTGTGCAAGCAGTCCGGCTGGATCGAGGTCGCCGGCGCCGGCATGGTCGACCCGCGCGTCTTCAAGCACGTCGGCTACGACCCCGAAACCGTCTCGGGCTACGCCTTCGGCTTCGGCGTGGAGCGCATCGCGATGATCAAGTACGGCATCCCGGACATCCGCTGGCTCTACGAGAACGACATCCGCTTCCTGTCGCAGTTCGCCTGAGCACACGGCCGCCACGAGGAGAAGCGCCATGATGACGATTTACAGGTGGGAGAACGGCGGCCTCAAGGAAACCCTTGAGTTTTCGCCCTCCTGCTGGATCAACCTGGTCGAACCCACGACGACGGAACTCGAACGCGTGCTGACGTTTTCCAAAGTGCCGCGCGACTTCCTGACGGACCCGCTCGACGCCGACGAAAGGCCGCGTTTCGATTATGACGACGAAGCCTCCATGCTGATCGTGCACGTGCCGTGCCCGACGGAGGACGACTCCATCGTCCCCTACCGCACGGTCCCACTCGGCATCATCCTGTTCGGACAGTCCGTCATAACGGTCTGCAGCGCGCACACGCCGGTGACGACCGCGTTCCTGGACCAGATCCGCCGCGTGTGCCCGCCCTCCGACCGCTACCGTTTCGCCTTCCGCCTTCTGTGGCACGGCGGCGTCCTCTTTCTGCGCTACCTCTACGACATCCACCAGCGCACGAACGACCTGGAGGAGGAACTGCACCAGTCCATTTCGAACGAAGTGCTCCTGCGCCTGCTGACGATCGAGAAGACGTTCGTCTATTTCACGACCTCGCTCAAGGCGGATACGATTGCGTTGGCGCGCGCCAACACGGCGCGGCAGCTGCAGTTGACGGAAGACGACCGCGACCAGCTCGAGGACGCCATGGTCGAGTACCAGCAGGCGTTGGAGACGGCGACGATCCACGCGAACATCCTGAACGGCACGCTCGACACGTTCGCTTCGCTGATCAACAACAACTTGAACAACGTGATGAAGTATCTGACGGCCGCGACGATCATGCTTGCGGCCCCGACGCTCATTGCCTCGCTCTACGGCATGAACATCGGCCTGCCGTTCCAGCAGAACCCCCACGCCTTCGGCATCGTCATGGCGATTTCGGGCACGCTGACGTTGGCCATCGGCGCCTTGTTCGTGATCCTTTCCCGCAAACGCATCTTCTAACCCCGCCGCGTCAGAGGCCCTTGAAGAGTTCGTTGTATTCGTCGAGTAGACTGCGTGGGGTCTCCGCGACCGAAAGCGCCTCGGTCTTCTCGGCGGATTCCTGCGCGGCTGATTCGGCCCGTT
>ERZ808252.410-NODE-410-length-42460-cov-56.005943_pt1 | contig 42460 bp, 30 predicted proteins | sample MGYA00521242_ERZ808252 | MGnify/ENA primary metagenome ERZ808252 (study PRJEB31516, sample SAMN03275581) | gut metagenome | biome: mammalia-associated habitat; material: feces | host: Papio cynocephalus | place: Kenya | collected 2012-08-07 ...
ATACATAAAATAGGGAAGATTTTTCTCATATTTTCTCCTCTGATATATTATACATATAGGATTGCCTAAAAGGCTATTTGCTGGCCTTTAGTGTTTCCACTTCTTGCTGAAGGGATTTGACCGCATCGATCAGAATCGGGATTATCGCCGTGTAATCCACAAGTTTGCGGCCTTCGTCATCTGTATAGACCAGATTCGGCAGCACCTCTTCGATTTCCTGAGCCAATAATCCTATTTCAGAGTTGCTTCCTGTGTACCTGTTGTAGGAAATGCCTGACGTGAGGTTTGCTGTGTGGGCTTCATTTCCCTTGAAGTTGTAAGTGACGGGATGCAATTGTGATATGATGTCCAAGCCGTTATTAAGCGAACGGACATTGGTTTTGGCTCTTGCGTCGGAATAGTTATAGACTTTGCTGACCTGAATGCTGTTGAACGATTCCTTCTCAGAGTTGTAGAAGACGATCTGGTCATTATGGCCTGCGATTCTTGGGGCGCCGGTGGCGGCTACACTGATTTGGAGATACCTTCCGTTGGTGTTATTGAAGTATATGCCGTTTCCGGCTACTGACATAGTATAGTAATAGTAATAGTAAGGTGTGCTTGTACCCATCAAGAATCTTCCTGATTGGTATCTTAACTGTGCGGTTGCATAGTTGCCTGTGAACAGAGACATGGCGACCAACGCCAATACGAATACGGCTGACTTTTTCATAAGATTGATAATTTGATTAATAGTGTGTTATGTATTGCAATTAAGTTACTTAACAAATGTTCCTTCAGAGTAGGACTTATCAGTAATGATAACAATGTGGTAAGTGCCTGACTGCTTTGGGACATCAAGCCTCTCGACAGGGGTCTCCGCCGAATCATACTCGGCATAGCCACACATCTGATTGCGGGAGTTGAAGAGATAGACGGAGACAGTCCCTTCATCAATACAACAGATCTCCAGCTCGGACGAAATGGTCATAAGAAATACTTCTACGCCGTGACTTCCATCCCTGTCATAGATGTTCTTGTTTTGAGTAGTAATGACGACATCTTTCTTTACGATGTCGTCAGACGCACGCAGAGCACTAGCTGAAGGGCATATAGCCAATAGCATAAGAGCCACTGAAATAATACAGTTCTTTGTCATTTTTCATAAAATTTGTTAGCGTAAAGTGCTGTATTAGTTTTCTACTATTGAAATATCAAACCTACTTCAGCAATTTGTATATCATTATAGATAAAGCTATTGAAGAAAATTTGTCTACTTTTGCACAAAGCATATCTACAGTATGTCAGTAACGGGTTTATGCTCATCCTCCGACGCCGCATAGAGATCGGTCAACCAATTTGATAGTTTGCCCGAATTATGTTCAAGTTTAAGTTTTGCTCTGATGCGGCTACTGATGTTATATGTGTTTGATTTATTGACGACCATACTTAACTCGGATGTTTTTAGTCCGAGTACCAATAGGCAGCAAAAACCCACTTCCGACGCTGTCAATCCATATTCTTCCAATTTTAGAACGAAGTTGGGATGGTACATAGCGTACAGCATTCCAATACTATCTGTTACAGTGTTCTTGTCAGCCGTCAAATCTTCAAGTTTATCAGCAACTTTAGACAGAGAGTCAGGTGTGTCTTTAGAGAGGAAATGTCCCAAAGCCTTGATTCTACGCTCAAGTATCCTATGAGCCTCTTCGTCAGCCTCTGGCAGAATACGTTCCTGCGCCTTCTTCAAGAACTCATATTCGTCCTTAAGGTCGTTATATTTCCGCCTCAATCTTTCTTCTGAGGATTTTTTCTTACGCACATAAATGATAAATATGGTCATGGAGAAAATTAAAATCAATGCAGCCACACATATTGTCAGACGTTGCCTCCTGATCAGCAAATTTTTCTCATATTTTTCCTCTACAGATTTGACCTCCTGGGACATTTTCACCATATCAAGCGAGTCACTAATCTCAGAATATTTGTGCAGAGCGCCGTATGCGAGAGCATAATCACCTAATTTTAAGCGTGTTTTGGACAAAAGGTAGTAGTAGGCCTCGTCCTCGGAAACATCATTAAACAATGATTGCGCATGAAGAGCTTTGAGTGCCTGCATGCTCTCTCCAGACTTCATATACGCTTCGGCAACATATTCCCAATTAATCTCAGTCGAGTCTTCGGCAATGTCAAGATACTTTTGCGTGATTGCAGAAATACTGTCAACAGGTTGTTTGGATTTGACCGACAGCCAAAGGAGGGTTTTATTATAGCCTAACATACTTCTTCTCGACAAGGTATCCAGATCACGGATGACATCCAAACATAGAGAAGCCTCTTCGAATTTGTCTCTAATAATGTAAGTTTCAGCCTGATCCAACAGAGATGACACATAATTGTCAGCATTGCCTGCCTCCTTGGAGTATAGTTCTACATTTTTTAGTTCAGCCAGCAATTCATCTGAATAATCATAGTGTTCTATAAGGATGCGTGATTTGGCAATATGCAGACGCGCAAGATTCGATGCCTCAATGTGTTTCTTCTCTACATGTTCCGCACGCACGAGACTAGCCATGGCTTTATCCAATTGGTCAGCGTTCTGGTAGATGCGGGCCTGATAGTAGTAGGACTTGAACTTGTAGGCTGGGTTGCAGCGATGGCGGTAGTAGTTGACCGCTACGTTGACGAGCGAGTCGTCAGTCCGGTCTATGTAGTTCTTGTCGAGAGCCATCGACTTCAGGAGGGCATAGCGGGCGTTCTGCCGCCTTGAATTGAAATGCGTGGAGTCCATCGCCTCAAGGATCGCGAGGGCTGAGTCCGGACGGTCTGACATACAAGACTCGGCACGGTCAAGGCTTTCGGTGATGACATCCTGCCGTTCGCAAAAGGTAAGGACGCAGATTAGAAAAGGTAGAATGGTCAGTGAATATTTCATTGTCAAGTGTGTAAAAGTCTCCCAAAGATAGAACAAAAATCTCATCCGCAAAGGCGCTACGGACAAAAGTAAGACGATTTGTGCCAAATGTTGATTGTTTTCCACAAGGGTGTTGATGGTCAAAATGTTACGTTGTCAGAAAGTAGGTTCCGAGAAAGAATAAAAGCACCGGAAGTTCCGTTTGCGATACCGTTTGATTCGTTACCTACGAACCTTGGGTTCATAAAACCACGCTGCAAATCCAAGGTTTGCGTTTACCTCGCCAAAAGACATCGTTTCTCAACTTTTCCTCCCGCACCCGCACAGTTGACGGCTGGATTCAAAAGTGAGATTTGGCTGAATATTCCTTTAGCTTATTCATTGGTTGGCTGCGTAAGGGTGATGCTCCACTCATAGACCGGCATAATCCTGATTTCGAGGTCGCCATCTTTGTGAGTGCCTCTGTCGTGGTCTGTCAGTAGAAGCAGGTCCTTGCAACCGGTGATTCGTGACGCGGTTTTGAGTCCGTTTATCTCACGGCGGAATGTCTTCTCGTTGGAAATGTCGTAGGACACCTGTATGGCGTGGACAGTGGCGTTTCCCTTGCAGACGATGAAGTCGCATTTGCTGGAACGCTCGCTAAGGTAGTAGATGTCAAGCCCTTCGATTTTGCTTTTGCGAAGAAGATGAGAGAACACGATGGTCTCTAATCTCCAACCAAGATTGTCACCGGCGAAGGCGTTCTCACGTTTATCCATCATTGCCACATCAACCGCATAGACCTTCTCTTTGGTCGCTCTGACCCTGCTCTTGCGAGAGTACTTTCTTAATCCTGTCAGTACAAAGGCTTGCTTGAGGTAGTCAACGTACTTCTTGGCCGTGTGCTCGGATTTGAAATGGAACAGATATTTAAGGTCAGTCGCCACCACGGAGGTCGGGGAGATGTTGAGAAGGTGTTGCGCCATCTCCTCGAACTCGGATTTGTAGCTGATTTGGTAGCGTTGCTCAATGTCTCTTGTGAGGATGTTCTTCACAAGTCCTGAGACATAGGACCTTTTGTCCTGCAGGTGAAGTAGTTCGGGGAATCCGCCTTGCCTTGAGTAGTCGTCAAACGCCTTTCTGCGGAATGCCTCCGCCTTGGTGGTTAATTTGGAGATGTCAACATCGAAGGCCTCACAATATTCCGGGAAAGAGAACGGATAGAGGTGGATCTCCTTGCTTCTGCCGGAAAGGTGTGTGGCTAGCTCATCACGGCCTTTGTGCTGATGTGCTTCTACCTCATGTTCCGCAAAGCCGTGAACAAGTACTCGGCGCGCATCGCCGGACTGCCGCGGAAGACGACTCCCTGGCATACATTCCCACCCGGCGGATGGATTCTGATTGTGGGCATGGCATGCCTTGGCGTCAGCCTGAAGTTCATACCCGGACTCCCCGCTGAATTCATCGCATCCTTCTACTCCGGCCTCGGCACGATGCTCATCCTCGCGGCCTGCCGATTCATATTCAAATCCTTTATTCCCTGACGTAGTGAGGCATCTCCGATGGAGTGATGATGGAGATCTCGCATAGCCCCTTCACCTCGCCGTCTTCCTTCCAGGCGCTCTGGAAGATGAATTTGTGTACACCTTGCTTCTCGATGGTGTAGCAGTTCGTGCCGCCCGTCTCCAGCAGGTGACGGATTATGCCTGCGGAACGTTCACCGTGGCAGCCGAAAAGGTTCTTTCCGATCAGGCTGCCATGCTTCTCGTACTGTCTCACGGCAGGATCGTTCTGATAGATAATCACTCCGTCCTTGTCACAGACGGTTATGGAGCAGTTCAGCTCCTTGGCCCAGTCAGGTATTATCATAATGTGATTAGTCAATTGTTGCGAAGATAAGCATTCCTTCCCGAATGTCCCTGCTGTCCCGTGAGGAAATCTACCGGATGTTGCGACGGACGGGGAGTAGGGCGATGAGGTAACCGATGAGGGCGACACCGGCGATGGTGGCGAGGACATCCTGCCACTGGAGGATGACGGGGTAGGCGTTGACGAGGAAACTCCCTGGCATCTTTATGAAGCCGAAGTGCTGCTGGGCGAGGGCGAAGCCTATGCCGATGACAAGGCCGGCGGCGAGGCCGAGAAGCGAGATCAGCCAGCCTTCCAAGGTGAATGTGCGTCGGAGCATCTTGTCCGTCGCACCGAGGCTGCGGAAAGTCTCGATGTCATCCTTCTTCTCGATGATGAGCATCGTGATGCTGCCGAAGATGTTCAGGGCGATGATGATGATGACGAATATCAAGATGATGTAGATGGCCGCTTTCTCGTAGCGCATCATCTTGTAGAGAGACGGATTCTGGCGGAAGCGGTCAAGTACCTTGAAATCAGGCCCTAACTCTTTCTGAATATTCCTGATCGCGGCTCTGAGATCCTTTGATGTCGATCCATCGATCAGCCTGATTTCAACTCCTGAGACTTCTTCCTCGTAGCCGAGCAATTGCCTCATCTGCTCAATCGGCAGAATCATCAAGTCGTTGTCAATCTGTTGGTTGACCGAGAATATTCCTGCAGGGCGCACCCGCACCGACTCGATTGAGGCGGCCGGGTTCGCGAGCGAGAAGTTTCTGTCTCTGATCGGGAAATATAATTCGGCTGAGGCCAGAAAAGCTGGATTCATTCCCATCTTGTAGGCAAGACCCGCTCCGACAAGCATTTGCGGAAACTGGCCTTTGTGCAGGGAGAAAGTTCCGTTTGTGATGTGGGAAGCCAGTGTGGAGTTTGCCTCGAATGTGCTGTCCACGCCCTTGGCCTTGGCTATTCCCTGGTGGCCGTCATAGTCCACGAACACATTCTCCTGAAGGGTGAGGTTATATTCACTGACCTTCGGATCCTTCTTGATCCGGTCGAACGCCCCGCCCTTCGGGATGAAGACCTTGCCTTTTGAGGGTGTGATGAGGATGTCCGGCTCGACATTGCTTAGGGTGGATTTCACAAGTTCGTCAAAGCCGTTGTAGATGGAGAGAATGATGATCAATGCTGCTGTCCCTATAGCCATGCCGACGGCGCTGATCGCGGAGATGATGTTGATCACATTGTGTGACTTCTTCGCGAACAGGTACCGTCGTGCTATGAAAAGAGGCAGATGCATACCTCTGCTATTCAGGCTTGTAGGAATCCTTTAGGGCTGTCGTCTTGTTGAATATTACCTTGTCGGCTGTGCTGTCCGGATCCTTGTAGTAGTAGCCGGTGCGCTCGAACTGCACGGCGATGCCGGATTTGTCATCCAGAAGTGCCGGCTCAGCGTAGCCCTTTGCGATCGTGAGTGACTCCGGGTTGAGGAAATCCTTGTAGTCCTTGTCCTCAGGGATGTTGTTCATGTCCTCCTTGACGAAGAGACGATCGTAGTTACGGATCTCGATCTCTTTGGCATGTTCGGTTGAAACCCAATGGATCGTGCCTTTGACTGATCTCCACTCGCCTCCACCCGGCTTTGTGGTCGGGTCGTAGGAGCATCTCAGCTCGACAACGTTGCCGTCAGCGTCCTTGATGACCTCCCCGCACTTGATGATGTAGGTGTACTTGAGGCGCACCTCTCCGCCTGGCTTGAGACGGAAGAACTTTTTCGGAGCATCCTCCATGAAGTCGTCACGCTCAATGTAGAACTCTCCTGTGAACGGAACCTTGCGGGTCGCTCCCTCCGGCTCGGCCGGGTTGAGAGGGCAGTCGAACCACTCGACCTTGCCTGGCTCCCAGTTCGTCAGTGTAACCTTCAGCGGCTTCTGTACGACCATGTACCTGTTGGCCCTTGCGTTTAGATCCTGGCGCACGCACCATTCCAGAAGCTGGATGTCCATCATCTGGTCGCGCTTGGATACTCCGATCTTCTCGCAGAACATCCTGAGGGCCTCGGCTGTGTAGCCACGGCGGCGCACTCCGCAGAGGGTAGGCATACGAGGGTCGTCCCAACCTGAGACGAGGCCTTTCTGGACAAGCTCAAGGAGCTTTCTCTTGCTCATAAGCGTGTAGGTCAGATTCAGTCTGGCGAACTCGTACTGATGGCTCGGCCAGATCTCAAGAGTCTTGATGAACCAGTCGTAGAGCGGTCTGTGCACATCGAACTCAAGGGTGCAGATCGAATGGGTGATGTGCTCTATGGAGTCGCACTGCCCGTGGGTGAAGTCGTACATCGGGTAGATGCACCACTTGTCGCCCGTGCGGTGGTGCGATGCGTGCTTGATCCTGTAAAGAATCGGGTCGCGGAACATCATGTTCGGAGAAGCCATGTCTATCTTCGCGCGGAGAACCTTCTCTCCGTCAGCGTACTTGCCGGCCTTCATGTCCCTGAACAACTGGAGATTCTCCTCCACGCCGCGATTCCTGTAAGGACTTTCGACACCTGGTTTGTCCACGGTGCCGCGTCCCTTGCTGATCTCCTCCTGCGTCTGGTCATCGACGTAGGCCTGACCGCGCTCAATCATCTGCTCGGCCCAGGCGTAGAGCTGGTCGAAATAGTCGGAAGCGTAAAGTTCCTTGTCCCACTGGAATCCGAGCCACTGGATGTCTTCCTTGATCGAGTCGACATATTCAGTGTCCTCCTTGGTCGGGTTGGTGTCGTCGAAGCGCAGGTTGGTCTTGCCGCCGTATTTCTGCGCGAGACCGAAGTTGATGCAGATGCTCTTCGCATGTCCGAGATGGAGATATCCGTTAGGCTCCGGTGGGAAACGTGTCTTCACGCTCTTAACTCTTCCGGACTTCAGGTCGTCCTCGATTATCTCCTCAAGGAAATTGAGTCTTTTCGGCTCCTCGGCCGTTGGATTTTTCGCTTCTTCCATTGTTTTGTCTGTATTTAACTCACAAAAATACAAAAATATTCCGCTGGTTGTCTCTTTTAGGATAGCAACCAGGTAAATTCATCAAAAATGTTAGGTGTGCCTTGGATTTGCGGAAATAGAGAACCGCCCGGCTCCATTGTCCTTTGTTATACTTTACTTGTTGACACAAATTTATTAATTTTGCACTGCATTCCTTGGTGCAGTGGGCAACACTCTGCAAATCTAAGGCTTGCGGAGGAAGCGGGATTCGTGTGAGCCGAATCCCGGTCCAGGTGGTTTAATTTACGAATATGATCAAGTCAATGACCGGTTACGGCAAGGCTGAGGCCGTCCTGGAGACAGGTAAACTCACCATCGAGATCAAGACGCTGAACGGCAAGAACTCTGACGCCAACATCAAGTCGTCCCTTCTGCCCAAGGATAAGGAACTACTTGTGCGGAAGAAGATCGCGGACTCTCTTGTCCGCGGCACGATAGACTTCTACATGACCTGGGAACCTAAGGCCGGCGCAATGGCCAAACAGATCAACAAGGATCTTCTCAGGGCCTACTACGATCAGCTGATGGACTTCAGCTCATCGCTTCCTGTCTTCGATTCCCTGACTTTTAATCCGAGCGAGATGCTCGCCTCCGTCCTGCGGTTCCCTGATGTGCTTGATGGTTCCCGTCAGGATGTCGTCACGGAAGAGAACTGGCCGGTTGTCGAGAAGGCCATTGACGAGGCTCTTGCGGCCGTCAACGACTATCGTGCCAAGGAAGGCGAGGCACTCTACAAGGATGTCACCTCAAGGGTCCGGAATATCCTTGATCTTGAGAATCAGGTCGAGGGCTTCGAGAAGGAAAGGATTGAAGCCGTCAGAGAGAAGCTGATGAAGAATCTGGAGGCTCTTCAGCAGAAGGTCGATCCGTCCCGCTTCGAGCAGGAGATGATCTTTTACCTTGAGAAGTTGGACATCAACGAGGAGAAGGTCCGTCTCCGCCAGCACTGCAAGTACTTCATGGACACGATTGACGGTGAGGAATATCCAGGCCGCAAGCTCGGTTTCATCATCCAGGAGATGGGCCGCGAGATCAACACGACCGGCTCCAAGGCCAACCACTCCGGCATCCAGAAGGTCGTGGTCCGCATGAAGGACGAACTTGAGAAGATCCGCGAGCAGTCTATGAATATTCTATAGAGGAATGTTCATAGGCTTGCTCCTCCATCCATCCTCAGCCACTGCGTGACAGCCCCTGAGGGGTAGGGGGAAAGGATTCCCCGAAATCCCTTCGGTCGCTCCGTCCCTGTGGGAGGGGCGGTTTTGTGGCGACCTGTTGTTGCCGCAGTCGGTGCGTCATTGTTGCGGTTTCACTTACGGGAGTGCTAATTTTGTGTGTCCGTGCGTGGAAAGCCTCTATCCGCGCACCGGAGAAGCTAGCGGATCGTCTCGTGCGTGGAATGGAATTGCTGACGCACATGGATATATACTGGAACCTTCCCGTGAGTAAAGGCTGGGGTCCTGCGCACGATTCACGTCGGGGAACGCTAGTGCCTTAAAGACGAGGCCTTCCCGTGAGTAAAGGCTGGGGTCCTGCGCACGATTCACGTCGGGGAACGCTAGTGCCTTAAAGACGAGGCCTTCCCGTGAGTAAAGGCTGGGGTCCTGCGCACGAGGTGTAGGCGAGAGGGTGCTTGGTGCGTGAAAGTTGCATCTTGGCGCACCGATGGAGTGGAGCTATTCTGTGTTTTCGATTGTAGTTGCGTTGAGTTCAGGGGGAACGATGGACTCCGGGCCGGTTTTGCGGGCACCGGGCTTGATTCGGGCCTGGGACTTCTTGGGAGAGAGGCCGAGTTTCTCCAGTTTCTGGATTTTCTTGACGACACTTTGGTTGGATTCGGTCAGTTTTCTGGTCGAGGTCTCGTAGGCGGACTGTGCCTTGCCGAGCATTGTGCCGATCGCAACGTAGCTCTCCATCCAGCCGTTCAGCTGACTCATCAGTTCCTCGGCTGTCTTATAGACCTCGGCGATGTTCTTCTCCTGATCAGCCTGCTTCCATGCCATCTGGATCATGTTTAAGACTATTACCAGAGTCATCTGACTCACGATCAACACATTGTTGTCCTTCGCTGCCTGCCATAGCATAGGATCCTCTTCCAGCATGAGCCTGAACGCACCCTCGATCGGGATGAACATCAGATTGTAGTTCACCTTGCGCCTGCCCTCGGGAATGTAGGACGCATAGTCCTTTGTCTTTAGCTCGTCCACATGCTTCCGGACGCTTTCGACATGTGCTTTGGCGAACCTTACCCGATCCTCGGCTTTCTCCGCGTTGACATATTCATTGAAAGATTTCAGGCTGACCTTGGAGTCGATGATGACGGTCGTGTCGTCAGGGTAGAGCACCATCACGTCAGGGATCATGGTCCTGCCGCTCTCGCTCTTGATCTCATGGCCGCTTTCGTCCGTCATCACGCTCTGGGTGAAAAAGTGCACGCCTTCCACGAGCCCGGCGTTCTTCAGCACGTCCGTGAGCAGCATCTCCCCGAAGTCCCCCTGGACCTTTGAATATCCCGTCAGCGCGTTCGCCAGGTTCCTTGCCTCGTCCCCGACCGCCTGCGACCGCTCCATCACATTGTGAATATGCTCCTTCAGCTGCGCGCTCTGCTCCACAGCCTCCTTCCTGGACTCCTGCACGGCCTTTCCGAACTCGGCGAACTTCTCCTGCATCGGTTTCAGAAGCTCCGAGATCGACTCCGCGCTCTGCCTTTTGAACTCACTGCTGTTGTCCGCCGACAGGGCCTTGAACGCGTCCTTCATCTTCTCCAGATCCCTCTCGTGCTGCTCCTTCTGCATATTCAGAGCCTTCTCCTGCGCCTCCCTCTGCTCCGCCATCGCCTTTTCTTGGATATCCCTCTGAACGGCAAGGGCTTCCTCCTGCAGACGCCTCTGCACCTCAAGTGCCTTTGCCTGCTCTTCCCTTAGCCGGCTTTCATATTCCTCCCTGGCCTTGAGTGTGCTTTCCAGAGCCGCGTTCTTCCCCGTCAGTTCCGTCAGCCGCCTTTGGAGATCTTCCTCCGCTTCCTCATATTCCTTGACAATACGTTGCCTTTCAGCGGCATTCCTCTGAATGACGACAAGCAGCGCCACCACGGCGGCCACCGCCACCGCCGCGATCAAAATTATTATTGCCGTAATATTCATAGCCTTAACTTCTTTTTTTACATTGACCTACCTAGGTTGACTATTTTCAGGCCGAGCAATGTCATAATTACGTAAAACAACATAGTGTAATATTACGTAAAATTTTCGAGATCTTCAATGGAAGATAAAAAAACATAAAAATCGCAAAGAAACATAAAAAGTTCGAATCTTACCCCCAAACCCTTTTTTGCCGAGTTCGCCTGAACGAATATCTTTGGCTTTCCGCCGGTTTGGCGTCGATTGAGATAATCGCGGGCCGGTGTCGCGTCTTGGAAACTTTTATTGATTTTGCAATGATGCAGTTAATACTATTGGAAGGAGCGCGCGGATTTCTCAAACGTTTGCCGCCTCAAGTGATGAAGAAGACTCAAAGGACTCCAAGGAAAGAGATTTCGAGGGCCGAGGCGATCGATGCGCCGGGTATTTCGTGCGCAAGGAGCCGAGTCCGGCACGCTTGACCTTGGCCCGGCCGGAAAAGTCACCTTGTGGTGGCTTGTTCCCGTCTTTGCCTCTACATCAACCCAAGAAATCTCGTTCGTGCCAGCATGCAGCATCCGAGCGCGCCTGCCTTGCGGCCAAGCTTGGAGAACACGACGGTCGTGTCCTTGCTGACTATGTTCAGTGAATATTTTTTGATGGCCGCGCGGACAGGCAGCATGAGGTAGTCTCCACCTGACATCAGTTTCCCTCCGATGACGATCATCTCCGGGTTGAACACATTGATCAGGCCGGCTATGCCTTTTCCGAGCATCGTGCCGACCTCTCCCATCGCATCGATGGCTACGATGTCTTCATCCTCGACAGCTCCCAGCAGGTCGTTGAGGGTGAGTTCCTTGCCAGTCTTGTGTTTCTCCGTGAGCATAGAAGGGCATCCGGCCTCCAATTTTTCCGTCACGATCCGTTGCAGGGCGGATCCCGATGCTCCTGTCTCCAGGCATCCTACTTTCCCGCAACGGCAGATCAGGCCGTTGTCAAGAAGCGGAAAATGACCGAACTCTCCGGAAAAACCGGACTTGCCGTAGTACAGGTCTCCGTTCAGAATCATGCCCATTCCCAATCCCCAGCTGACATTGATGAACAGCACATTCCTTTCCCCGTTGGCGATTCCTCCCCGGAACTCCCCGTAGGTCATCGCCCTGGAGTCATTTTCTATGGCGACCGGAACACCAAGATTGTCCTCCAGAATGGAGCTCAACGGCTTGTCCTCGCTTATGAAGTAGGTGAAACTGTAGCCGGAGGCAGTGTTGACCCTTCCTGTGAGGCCCACGTTGCAGGCAAGCATCCGGCTTGCATCCAAATCATTCCCTTCAAGAGTTCTCCTGACCAGATCGCAGAGCCTTTCGCAGGATTGCCCGGTGCTCTGGAAGGAAAAATCCACGCCTTCGTTGCAGGAAAGTACCTGGCCTTTGAAGTCCATGGCCATGATGTTGGCGTGGTTCCTCTCGAGATCCACGCCGACGAAATAGCCTGCATCCGCGTTGAGGCCGAAGATGCTTGGCCTTCTTCCTGAGGCTGAGCCTTTTTTGCCAAGATCCTCCAGCCATCCGTCATCGATCAGCTCTCCGACAATCTTCGTCACGGTCGGTATGCTGCTGTTCAGATCCCTTGCGAGGTCAGCCATGCTGAAGTCTCCGGAATTGACACACAGTTCCAGGATCCTCTGCTTTATGATTGAATTCTTTTCTGAAAGATTGTCGCTGAAAAGTTTGGTCATTTGTCTGCTTTCCTATTTGTCCAGAAACATTCGATTTCTTCCAGAGTCTTGCCGGTGGTCTCGGGAACGCACTTCCACATTATAAGAAGATAAGGGATGCACATGGCCGCGAACAGGAAGAACGTGCCGGCAGGCGAGAGTGTCTCAAGCATCCACGGTGTAAGCTGCCCTATGATGTAGGTTCCGATCCAAAGGGCAAGCCCGGCGACGCTCATCGCGAGTCCCCGCACTCTGTTCGGGTACATCTCAGACAAGAGTACGAACACAACCGCGCTTATTGAAATCGCCGTGCAGAAGACGTAGAGCAGGAAGAACGTCAGCAGGAACCATGTCGGAAGGCTCTCCGGGAAGCAGAAGTACAGCCCGATCATCAGAAGGCAAAGGATCATCCCGCCGACACCCCACCAGACCAGTTTCTTGCGCCCTACCTTGTCGATGATGAGCAGGGCGATGACTGTCGTGAGCATGTTCACCACCCCGACAAGAACAGTCGAGAACATGGAGCCTTCTCCGGACAAACCCGCGTCACTGAATATCTTGGGGCCGTAGTAAAGCACGGCGTTCACTCCCATGAACTGCCCGAGTATGGCGATGGCGCAGCCGATCAGCACGGCCTTGAATATTCCCGGTTCAAAAAGCGTCTTCCACTCGGACTTGGTCTCGCCGGCTATTGAGGTCTTGGTCAATTCGATCTGTCTTTCCGCCTCCTCCTTGGTTGTGAATATCCCGGCCAGGATCTTTGCGGCCTTGCCGTCCCTGTGCTTGGTGATCAGCCAGCGCGGGCTCTCGGGTATGAAGAATATGACGGTGAGGAACAGCAGGTCCGGAAGTGTCTCGTAGCCGAGCATCCCTCTCCAGTACTCCGAATTGAACATTCTTGTCCAAAGGTCGGTGGCCGCTGAGCTCACATCGGCCTCCTTAAGCACAAGCCAGTTGATCAGGTACGCCAGCAGGAACCCTATCGTGATTGCCAGCTGGTAGAGCGACACCAGGGCGCCTCTTTTCTGCGCCGGTGCGATCTCGGAGATGTAGATAGGAGAGACAATGGAGACTATTCCTATTCCGAAACCGCCGATGATCCTGAAACACACCAGCTGGTTAAAATCCTGACAGACCGCGCAGCCTATGGCGGAGATGCTGAACAGCAGTGCCGAGAAAAGCATCGTGCCCTTCCGTCCGTAGCGGTCGCTCATCATTCCGGCGATCATCACGCCGAGGATCGAACCGATCAGCGCGCAGCCCACGTACCAGCCTTCGGCTATGGTCGTCAGCTGAAACTGGTTCTTGACGATCCCGGTCGTGCCGGAGATCACCGCGGTGTCGTAGCCGAAAAGAATTCCCCCGATCGCCGCCACGACGGCCAGGAACACCACCCGGCCCATGTTTATGCCTTTGTCCATGGCTTATTACTTGTCAAAGTATTCCATGTACCTGTCGTAAAGATGGCCTGCCTGAAGGTAGGCTGACTGCGGGCTCATGAAATGAGAAAACTCGAATGTGATGGCCTTGTCGTAGCCGCAACGCTTGGCGGCTTCCAGCTTCATTCTCAGCTTGTCGAACTTGATCGGCAGGAATCTGATCGGCATGTCGCGGTCGAAGCTTTCAGCGTTGGTCCAGCACTGCATTCCATACTTGTCCGCGAGTTTCTTGTTCACGCTGAAGAACGCGTCCAGCTCATCGTAGTCTATGTGGCCATCCTGGAAGGCGCACGCGTCGACATATTCATGGATCCCGTCGAAGATTTCGTTCCACTCCCGCTCGTGCTGCTCGACTGAGACCGCCTGCTCCTTGGTGAGGTTTCCTCCGGCGGCATCGACTGCCTTCTTGCCGTCGATCCAAGGCGAGATGAAGGTAGGAAGCCCTCCGGAGATTTCCTTGCACTGGCGTCCCATGGTGCGGAATGACTCGATCGCGCCCTTGGTGGCCCGGCTGATCTCTCCGCTGATGTACCAGCCGCCGAAGCTGTCGTACTTGCTTCCGTAGCGCTGCCAGATCTCATCGATGACGTACTTGTTTGCCTCGACTTCGTAGGACATGTCCCCTGTGTCCCAGTACTTTCCGGAGTCGTACAGTCCGAGCCAGAACTTCATCCCGTATTTCCGGGCAAGGCGGCAGAACATGTCAATAAGGTCTGTCGAAGGCATGTAGCATCCTTGCTTCAGTAGGTATGGCGAAGGGTAGGTGATGAACTTGCGGTAGCCGCAGCGGATGTCGATCACTGTGTCGATTCCCATCGCTTTCATGTACCTGAAATCAAGATCCCATTCCTTCTCGCCCCAGTTCTGGTGAGGAATGTCGTGCGAGATTTCGTCCAGAAATGTTCCTGTGATCGGCAACGCATTGCCTTTAGGGACGATAATCCGGTTCTTTATGTTGTCATCGGCCTTGAGGTCGTTGTCTTTTTTTGGAGCGGAGCTGCAGGCATTTGCCGCCAACGGGGTGGCCATAGCCGCGGCTGCCGCGAATCCGGCCTTCTTCAGGAATGATCTTCTGTCTGTCATGGTGTTATTTTTATGTATGCTCTGCAAAGGTAAGAATTTTATTTCTTAATATTTTTAAAAATTACTATTTTAATTATTAAATATTTGAGAAAAATGTTTTACCTTTGTAAAACTATTGAGGCATTGGCAGAACATATAGCACTATTATTAATATAACGCATTCTTTTATGAAAGCAAAATCGATTTATTCATCACCTTTCCTAAGGTCAGTGATTGTGTCGGTACTTTCTGTGTTCCTGTTTTCGGTGCACATGTCGGCACAGCCTTCTGTAAAAGGCAGGGTGACTGACCAGAACGGGCAACCGCTTCCTGGTGTCTCTGTGGTTGTGGCCGGAACGACGAACGGCACGATGACCGGAGCGGACGGAACTTATGTGATTTCCGTCAAGAAAGGACAGACGCTTGATTTCCAATGTCTGGGCATGACTTCGTTCCATAAGCTTTGCGACGGGACGGTCCAGCATTTGAACGTGACCTTGAAGGAAGACACGACCTATCTTGACGAGGTTGTCGTGGTCGGTTACGGTACATCGAAGAAATCGTCCCTGACGGGTGCGGTCTCCGCGATCAAGGGTGACGAGGTCCTGAAGGCTCCGGCCACGAATGTCTCTCAGATTCTCGCCGGACGTCTTCCGGGCATTTCTTCCGTGCAGGAGTCCGGAGAGCCGGGACAGGACCAGGCCTCCTTGCGCCTGCGTGGCTCCATCTATGGGATCGCCTACGTTGTGGACGGCTTCCCGGTCAACGACATCAATGACCTCAACCCTAACGACATCGAGAGCATATCAGTCCTCAAGGACGGCGCCTCCGCGGCAGTCTACGGTCTGAAAGGTGCGGGCGGTGTCATGATCATCACCACCAAGAGAGGCTCGAAGGAGAAGACTTCCATCACTTACGACACCTCGTTCGGTGTGTCCATGAACGCCAATTTCCCTGAGTTCATGAACGGCCCGCAATTCGCCTACTATTATAATATGGCCGACATGATGGACCAGCTGGCCAGCGGAGCCATCAAGGACCGCTCCGAGTACACCCCGTACTTCACCTCCGAGAATGTCGCCGCGATGACAAACGGTGATCCGACCGATGGCTGGGACAACGTGAACTACATCGACAAGGTGTTCGGAACCGGTTTCACCCAGAAGCACAACGTGACTGTGACCGGCGGCAACGAAAAGGCCCGCTACTACACCTCCGTCGGCTATTTCGGACAGAACGGCAACATCGACAACTTCACCTACAAGCGCTACAACCTGCGCTCCAACATCGACTCTGACATCACTTCCAGACTGCATTTCAAACTGGGCGTGTCAGGTACGATCGCCCACAGGGACACTCCTGCCTACGCTTCCGGAGGCACGGATGGAGGCTACAGCGAGTTGGGCTGGCTGTCAATCGCCAACCAGACGATCATGATGCACCCTTATATTCCTGAGAAGTACGATGGAATGTACACCTCTACGATCAAGAAGAACACCTCGCTTCCTCAGAGCCCTCTTGCCGCCATCTATGAATCAGGCTACAAGAAGACCCGCTCCATGGATCTCTCCGTCAACGCCACGCTTGCCTATGACATCCCTTGGGTGGAAGGCCTTGCGGCAAAGGTTTCCGGTGTCTATGACTGGAGCAACTCCTTCAACAAGAACCTTAACACTCCTTACAGCACAATGGCGTTTGTCGACGGGACATATTCAAAGAAGAATGATCCGAGGGGAGTTGACAACGGCATCAACATCGGCGAGGGATCGTCATACTGGAAGCAGATGGTCGGTCAGGCGAGTCTTGAATATTCCAACACCTTCGGCAAGCATTCCATTGAGGCGCTTGCCCTCATGGAGGTTCGTGACACCAAGAGCAACAGCCTTGCGGCTTACGCCAAGGATCTTCCGTTCGCGTCCCTTCCTGAGATCAGCCAGGGCACACCGACAAAGGATCCTGTCTCAGGCGGCAGCGGCGCCAGCAGAAGCGTAGGCGGAGTCTTCAGGCTCAAGTACAATTTCGCTGACAGGTACCTTGTAGAACTTTCCGGACGTGAGGACGGTTCCTACCTATTCAGCGGAATGGACAAGTACCGCTGGGGCTTCTTCCCTTCGGCGTCGGTGGCCTGGAGAATCTCCAACGAGAACTTCATGAAGTCAGTGGATTTCCTCAATGACTTGAAAGTCAGGGCCTCTGTCGGAATGCTCGGTAATGACGGTGTTCCTGAATATGCTTTCCTCAGCACCTACTCACGTTACGGCTCAAAGGTCGGCTACAGAAATCCGGACGGAAGCACGACTTTCAATCCTGCCTACAAGCCTGATGTCGTTCCGTCGCTTGATCTGTCTTGGGAGCGTTACCTTTCCTACAACGTAGGTTTTGACGCGACCCTTTGGGACGGTCTCCTTGGACTTGAGGTGGATGGTTTCTACAACTACACCTATGACATCCTCGCGGGACAAGGCTCGGGATTCCCGGCCTCCATGGGCGGCTACTATCCTACCTACATCAACTACCCTGCGATTGACGCCAAGGGTATCGACCTCATGATCACCCACAAGAACCAGTTCTCCCTTGGCGGGAAGCCGTTCTTCTACGGAGTGAGCGCCAGTCTTACATATTCAAAGACAAGGTGGATCAAGTACAAGGACAACCCTGAGGTCAGCGACAACAGAAAGATCGTCGGCAAGACCTACGGAGCCATCACCGGTTGGTTGACCGACGGGCTGTTCAGATCCGAGGAGGAGATTGACAACTCCTCATGGTGGGGTACCCGTCCTAACGTCGGTGACATAAAGTACGTGGACATCAACGGCGACGGAAAGATCGACTACGATGACTGGGGCTATTTCGGACGCTCCAACAGGCCGGAGCTCACGTTCGGCCTCAACCTCAATTTCGAGTGGAACGGATTTGATTTCAACGCGCAGTTCACAGGAGGAGCCTTGTTCGATGTGTCCCTCACCGGAACATACTACAACGGCTACGATGACAACACCATCTGGACCCAGACTTTCAAGGAAGGCGGCAACTCACCTCTTTACCTTGTCGAGAACGCATGGAGCATCGACAATCCTGACGGAACATTCCCGCGCCTTACCCTCGGCTCTCCTGGCCATGGAGGCGACAACGGTCTGAGCTGCTCATTCTGGTGGAGGGACGGAAAATATGTCCGTCTGAAATCGGCTCAGCTGGGTTATACCTTGCCTAAGAAGTGGATGAGCCATCTGAGCGTGTCTTCTCTCAGACTGTTCGTCGAGGGACAGAACATCTTCACGATTGACGGCCTGCCTAAGGGCATCGACCCTGAGTCCCCGGGTGTGAACAACGGTTATTATCCTCAGCAGCGCCTCTTGATGGGTGGTGTGACATTATCATTCTAAAAGGACAGCGAGATATGAAAACTATAGCAAAGAATCTGATTTTGACAGTGTCAGGAGTCGTTGTGGCGATGGGAGTCTCTTCCTGCAACTCGTTCCTTGACATGACTCCGACCGACAGCGTCTCCGACAAGATGCTCTGGAAAACCACCCAGAACGCGGAGTACGGAGTGAATTACATCTACAGTTACATCCTGGACATGGCGGACGCCAACACCGGCCAGTGTGTTGCCGGAATGACCGACGCGCTCACCGACCAGCTCAAGTACGGTTCCTACAATTTCAACTCCCTCTGCTACATCCCAAGCGAGATCGCCTACGGCGGCTCAGTCCTTACAGCCAACTATGTGGCGGCTTACCTCGGCTACTGGGACACCATGTACGGAGCTGTCCGCAGAACAAACCAGGGCTTGAATTATCTGGATAAGTACGGTGAGATGTCTGAGGAGGACAAGACAAGGCTTTCAGCCGAGTTGAGGTTCATGCGTGCCTACTTCTACTTCGACCTCGTGAAAAGGTACAAGGATGTGATCATCTATGACGAGGACTTGAGCGCCATCACGGCGAACAAAGGCCTGTCAACCGAGGAGGAAGGCTGGAATTTCATCGAGTCTGACCTTGAGTTCGCCGCCGCCAATCTTCCTGAAAAGGCGAATGCGAACGGAAGGCTGGACAAAGGCACTGCCTACGCATTCATGACAAGGGCCATGCTTTACGCCAAGCGTTACGACAAGGTGATCGCTGCCGCTGACAAGGTCAAGGAACTGGGTTATTCGCTCGTCCCGGACTATGCTGATGTCTTCAACGGCAACAACTCCGAGGTTATCCTTGAATATGTGTTCAGCTATTCCGACAATGTGACCCACAATTTTGACTTCTACTACACTCCGGGAGGTGACTACACCACCAGGGACGCCTCCGGCGGCGGTTACGGCACGCCTACCCAGGAAATTGTGGAGTCTTATGAATATGCCGATGGAAGCGGCCTGCCTGACTGGTCTGCATGGCATACCACTGAAGGAACCGGCGAGAACCCTCCGTATGACCTTCTTGAGCCTCGTTTCCATGCCTCCATCCTTTACAATGGCGCTGACTGGAAAGGACGCAAGATCGAGCCTTTCGTAGGTGGAGATGACGGTTGGTGTCAGTGGAACGTGGTCAAGGAGCCTAAAGGCAAGACCACGACAGGCTACTACCTGCGCAAGGGCGTGGATGAGACCCATGATGTGATTGCCAGAAGCGAAAGCACCCAGCCACTTGTCATCATCAGGTACGCCGAGGTCCTCCTGAACAAGGCAGAGGCCTGCTACCGCACCAATGACGCCGCTGGCGCCAATGCCGCCGTCAAGGAGATCCGTGCCCGTGTGGGCCTTCCTTACGCTGACAAATCCGGCGACAGTCTCTGGAGTGCCATCCGTCAGGAGCGCAAGGTTGAACTTGCTTTCGAAGGCTTCTCGTACTGGGATCTCCGCAGATGGGGTGTCGCTCCGAACCAGTATCCTGACGGGCTGTCCGGCTATCAGGTTCATGGCCTGAAGATCGAGCCGGCCGGTGCCGGTTTCATCTACACTTACGTTTCTGTTGACGACAAGGACCGCAACTATCCAGAGAAGATGAACAGATTCCCTCTCCAGGACAGCGAACTGTCAAGCAACACAGCGGTAGAACAATTCCCTGAATGGAAATAATCTCGACTAATATGAAGAAAATCAACATACTGCTCGCGGCGTCCACCCTCTTCTTGGCGGCTTCGTGCCATAGCCCTGAATATGTCGAATCGACCGCTGAGCGTCAGAATCTTACAAGTTTAGAGGCGTTCTTCACTTTCGGCCCGTACATTGACCAATCAATGTGCAAGTTGAACATCACCGACGAGAGCGCGGACAGATTCGTCATCCCTGTTCCATGGTTTTTCCCTGAGACTTCGGACGACGAGACCACTCCTTACATGACCAAAGTGCGCGTGCAGGCCACCATACAGCCGAACTGTACCATCGAACCTGCCTTGACACTTCTGGACTTGACCAAGGAGAACATATTCAAGTTCACCAATGCCAGGGGAGAGAGCAGGAACATCTGCATCACCGGTGAGAGGGTCAAGTCAAAGGCTTGCGACATCCTTGTCTTCTCTTTGGACGAGCCGGCCATCTCCGGAATCGTGGACAAGACCAAGAAGACAGTCACTCTTGTCTCCGCGGAGGATCTGAGCGCCTGCACGGCGGCAGTCCAGGTCTCAGCCCACGCCACGATCTCTCCGGATCCTTCGACTCCGCAGGACTACAACAACGGTGTGAAATTCACCGTGACAGCCCATGACGGCAAGACGACTTCCGAATACACCGTCATCAAGACCGTCCCTGAGAAGATTGACAAGGGCTTCGACAAGTCTTCTCTTGAGGCTTTGTTCAATTTCGAGCCTGTCAGCATGGTCGGACTTCCAGCCTACAACGCTGCTGACATCTATCCAAGCATGGCGGTAACCGGCGGCAAGCTGGTGTTCTGCACCGGCAGTGGTGTTCCGGTCTATCTGAACGGAATCACAGGCGTGAAGGAAGGACAGATCAACGATGGAGGCATCTCACCGGCCGCTGTCACGAACGATGAGGCTGAAAATCTGATTCTTTGCAACCACGTTGATGGCGGAGGCGAGTTCAAGATCTGGAAGGCCACCTCAGTGAAGTCCGCTCCTGAGCTGTTCCATTCGTTCACCAACAGCACTGACCTCCCTATGGGATATTCAATAAAGGTCATCGGCAACATTGACGCTGACGCTGTGATTGACATCACCAACGAGGGCATCGCAGGTGTGACTTCCTCAAGCAAGGTCACGAGGGTGACAGTGTCCGGAGGAGCGGTCACGGATGTGACGGTGCTGGATATTTCCGCATCAGGTCTTGCTTGGGGCAACGCTCCTGTGAACAACACCGATGCTGTCGCTGTGGCTCCTTCCAAGGATGCGTCCATGTTCCTGTCATACTACGATCCTAACGTTCTCAATCACGTCGCTGCTGACGGAACGCTCAAGGCCGCTCTGCCGTTCAACAATGGATCCTCATGGGCATTGGATGTCAACAATCTTGACAGCAAACAGTTTAATCATGCCACCTACATGTCTCTGTTTGTGGTCAGCCACTTCCCTCATTGGGGTTGCGGTCCTGCCCTTTACCTGTACGACATCTCGGATCCTTCGGCTCTGTCAGGCAATCTGAACGAGACAACATCCATTGTCCTCAGCAATCCTGCCGTAGAATGGTTCCAGAAGGCTGACACCGGCATGGCTGCCGGAGATGTCATCCTTGCACCGACCAAGGACGGCTTCAAGCTCTATCTCTACTACTACGATCAGAACTCAGGTGTCCTCGGAGGCTATTCTGTGGACTGCATAAAGAGATGACCATAAGATGATTTCTTTGAGAATAATCTCGTTTGTCACCGCATTGACAGTGATGCTTGCCTCATGTGGGGGTTCCAAGGACAATCCTTGGAATCCCGACTGGGACAAGCCGTCACCCACTGATCCGGAGGAGAACGTCGGCAAACCGAGATACGTGTGGATTGACGCCGCCGCCAACTTCAGTGACTACGAGAACGACAAGGAACGGATCGCCTCAGACTTGAAGAAGATCAAGGATGTCGGGTTCACTGACATCATCGTGGATGTCAGGCCGACCAGCGGTGACGTGCTGTTCAAGTCCTCGGTCGCACAACCTCTGAAGAAGGTGGATGTCTGGAAAAACGGCAGTTATGTTTGGGTCTCCAGAACCGGTACCTACGACTACCTCCAAGCGTTCATCGACGCGGCCCGCGAAGTCGGACTCAAGGTCAACGCCAGCATAAACACTTTCGTGGGTGGTTACTTTTGCCCTTACGGTCTTGGCAATGACGGAATGCTGTTCCGTGAGTCAGGAAAGAAATCATGGGCTTCGGTGATCAACGCGTCCGACGGGCTCACCAACGTCATGGATCTCGACGGACCGGATGATTGGGGCACCAGATTTCTCAATCCGGCCAATGAGCAGGTACAGAATTATGTGCTTCAGATCATAAAGGATCTGGCAAAATATGATCTTGATGGCATCATTCTGGATCGGTGCCGCTACGACGATTATGGACTGCAAAGCGATTTCTCGGATGTCTCGAGGAACAAGTTCGAGGCCTATTCCGGACTCTCCATCAGCTCTTGGCCTGGTGATGTGCTGGCTCCCGGCACGACCGGACTTGGTGGAGAGGCAAGCGAGACAGTGAAGAAATGGCTTGAGTTCCGTGCGAACGTGATCCATGACTTCATCGTCAAAGCATCCGAAGCCGTTCACTCGATTGACAAGGACATCCGTTTCGGAGTCTATGTCGGAGCTTGGTACTCAACCTACTACACCTCGGGGGTGAACTGGGCGAGCCCTAAGTATGACCCTAAGGCTGACGGCTATTACTGGGCTTCCGCCAACTACAAGAACTGCGGTTACGCTGATCACTGTGACTTCATGTTCCTTGGCGCCTATGCCGGTACCGACAGCATCTGGGGCAGCGGTGAGTGGACGATGCAGGGCTTCTGCAAGCAGGGTAAAAAACTTCTTAAAGGAGACGTTGAGTTCAGCGGAGGACCGGACATCGGCAACTCGACCGGTTGGACCAACGGCGGTCAGGCTTCCAAGATTCCTGACGCCATCAGCGCGTGCATCAATGACAGTGATGGATTCTTCGTGTTCGATCTCTGCCACATCAAGATGTACAACTACTGGGATGCCTTCAAAAAAGGATTTGATGACTATCTAAAGACTGTGAAACAATAATTTAAGATGAAAAGAATATCCATAATTTTTCTTGCGGCGGCGATGGCGCTGTCATTCGCCTCTTGCAAAGATGAGTCTAATGACGCCGGCAGGATCACTTTGTCCTCAGAAGCGGATTTGAATCCAGTGCTTTCCTCTGCCGGAGGCACCTACACCATAGAATTCACGGCGGACAACGACTGGAAAGTAGTGGTTCCGAACACCAACCACTACAGTTGGAGCTCAATTACCCCTACCAGTGGTGAATCCGGCAAGAACCAGATCAACGTGACGGTCTTGAAGAACCCGGACTACGATGGCCGCGAGTACTCGTTCGACCTTCGCTGCGGCACGGACTCAAAGACCATAAAGGTCAGCCAGAAGCAGCTGAACTCCATCACCTTGACTCCGGGAACCTTTGATGTTCCAAAGGAGGGTGGCTCGATTGAAATCAAGGTCATGGCCAACATCGGCTTCGACTACAAGATCGCTGACGAGGCCAAGGACTGGATCAGCGCTGTCACGACCAAAGGCCTTGTCGAGAACACTGTGACCTTCGCCGTGGCTTCCAACGAGATTTACAACAAGTTCGAGGCCCGTCAGGGAGTCATCACCTTCACCAGTGAGGAAGGCTCCGAGGACATCACTGTCAACCAGGCTCCTAACGAAAGAATATTCAATGTCACCCCTGAAGCGCTGGTCGCTGAGAAGAACGGCGGCGATGTCTCCTTTAAGGTTGAGGCGAACTTCCCTTACGAGGTGGCCGGCCCTGAGGTGGATTGGGTCAGCATGGTCTCCGGCAAGGACGATGTCTTCACGTTCAAGGTAGGCGCCAACCCGGATTTTGGATCCAGGGCGACAAGCATCAGTGTCACGACCGGTCTGGAGGACTATTCGGCCACAATCGAACTCAAGCAGAAAGGCACGGCTGATGTGAATGTGCTGTGGAGGAAGAGTTATTCGGCTGACCTTAGCGCTATCGCTGTTGCGGGCGGACCTCTCAGGCTCGCTGTGAAGGACGACATTCTTCTTGTCGGCAACGGCGGAAACAAGCTTTACGCCCTCAACCGTCAGACCGGTGAGCTCATGCAGGAAATTCCAATACCTGAGGGGCTTTCGGTTTATTCCCTCGTTAATGATGACGCCGGCAATGTCCTTGTGTCAGCCCAGGCGGCGTTCATGGGCACATGCCGGATCTATTCGTTCAAGTCTCTTGATGCCGCTCCTGAACTTGTTGTGGAATATGCCCACAATGCCATCTGGAGCTCTTCAATGGGCAACATCCGTGTGCGTGGTGATGTGACGAAGAAGGCTGTGATCACCGCTTTCGTGGACGTGAGCCAGTACTGGGTCGCATGGCAGATCACCGATGGCAAGGCCGGTGAGGCCCGTTTCGGTTCCATCTCTCCGGCACCCAACACTGTCTGGAATCCTTACGGAGCATGCGTTGCCCCTGTTTCGGATGACCTGGGCGACGGGCTCCTGTTCATAGGCTACTCCGCTGACGCCAACGGCAACTACGACCTGAACTGGTGCAAGGACGTGGCAAAGAACGAGTGGCGGTCCGTGTTCCACACCGACAGCGCCGGAAACGAGAACTACAACTGCATCTCTGTGGCCACCCTTAACGGAATCCGCTTCTGCGCGGTGGAGAGAGGAGCGCATTTCAACTACGGACCATCTCCTGAAGTCTACCTGTTTGACATCACAGACATGAACTCCGTCAAGGAGGCATACTATGTGGACAGCGCTACGGTGGCTGGAGAAAACGCCTTCAAAGGAACAGGCGCGTGCAGCGATGTGCTTCTCCAGACCTCATCAGACGGGAAGTTTATGGACATGTTTGTCACTGACGGCAACTATGACTGCCTGACGTGCATCAGATTCACAGCTCAATAAAGCAACCTATGAATATTCAGAATTTAGATTTCGGCGCGATGGCGTCACGCTACAAGGAGGAACTTCTTGGAAATGTCCTGCCGTTCTGGCTTGAGCATTCCCAAGACACCAAATTCGGAGGGTATTACACGTGCCTGAACCGTGACGGGAGCGTCTACGACAAGGACAAGTTCGTCTGGCTTCAGGGACGAGAGGTCTGGATGTTCGCGATGCTCTACAACAAGCTCGCGAAGAACGAGGAATGGCTGAAGTGCGCCGAGCAGGGAGCGCGTTTCCTGATGAAATATGGGTTCACCGGTGACTATGACTTTTATTTTTCCCTGACAAGGGAGGGAAAGCCCATAATCGAGCCTTACAACATATTCTCAAACACTTTCGCCTGCATGGCTTTCGCCCAGCTTGCCGAGGCCACGGGGAATGAGGAATATGCCCGTTTCGCCAAGGAGACGTTCCGCCGGATCCTGGAGCGTCGTTCCAATCCTAAGGGTAGATGGTCAAAGGCTGTGCCTGGAACCCGTCCGATGAAGGATTTCGCGCTTCCGATGATCATCTGCAACATGGCCCTGGAGGTCGAAAGGATCATCAATGACCCGCAGATGATGGAACGTCTGATTGACGACTGTCTGCATGAGGTCCTTGACGTTTTCTACCAGCCGGACCTTGGGGTCATGGTGGAGAATGTCTCCGCTGTTGACAACTCCCTTGTGGACTGTTTCGAAGGCCGCAGGATCAACCCCGGGCATGATCTTGAGGCGATGTGGTTCCTGATGAACCTCGGAATCAGGCGCAAAGACAAAGCACTGATCGAGAAGGCCGTGGAGATTTCCCTCAGGGTCATTGACTATGGTTGGGACAAGGAGTACGGAGGAATCTTCTACTTCATGGACCGCAAGGGTTATCCGACCCAGGAGCTTGAGTGGGATCAGAAACTGTGGTGGGTCCACATCGAATCCGCCATCGCGATGCTGAAAGGCTACCGGCTGACTGGCAACGGGAAGTGTCTCGAATGGTTCCTGAAACTGGATGAATATCTTTGGACTCACTTCAAGGATAAGGAATATCCGGAATGGTTCGGCTATCTCAACCGCAGAGGCGAGGTCCTTCTTCCTCTCAAGGGAGGCAAATGGAAAGGATGTTTCCATGTGCCGAGAGGCCTCTACCAGATCAGCACCATGCTGGAGGACATCGCGAAGGGACGGGAGGCCCACGTTTGATGCATAGGCCATCTTGTTCCTTTGGAATATCGCTCGTCATAATTGCTTCGGTTCTGCTGCGCTCATGCAGTGGAACTGAAGTTTTTTATGATGTTGTTGTCATCGGTGGCGGCGCAGGAGGTACAGCCGCCGGCATACAATCGGCCCGTTCGGGGGCTTCCACATTGGTGGTCGAACCGACTCCTTGGCTGGGAGGCATGCTTACTTCAGCCGGAGTCTCCGCGATAGACGGCAACTACCGTCTAAGGGGAGGCTTGTTCGGGGAGTTCTGCGACTCTCTTGCGAACCGCTACGGCGGGTATGACGCGCTGAAGACAGGATGGGTGAGCAACATTCTGTTCGAACCGAAGGTCGGAGCGGAGATATTCATGAATATTTCCCTTCCGCTTGAAGGCTTGTCCCTTGCCCTTGAGACTGAATGCGTTGCCGTCAAGAAGCTCCGGAACGGGTGGAGGCTTGCTTTGCACGGTCCGGAAGGCCGCCGCGCCGTGAAGGCCGGAATCCTGATTGACGGAACCGAGCTCGGTGACATCGCGCGGATGTGCGGAGTGCCATGCAATAAAGCGTCCGTTGACACGATAGCCGCTGTTCAGGATTTGACCTATGTCATTACCGTGCAGGATTTCGGCCCGGATTCCGACAAGACCATCCAGTGTCCGGACGGTTACGATCCAAAGCTGTATTCTGATTGCCTGTCCAGAGGGCATTCCGTTGACCAGATGCTTTCCTACGGAGCCTTGCCTGGCGGGAAGATCATGCTCAACTGGCCTATCTCCGGCAATGACTGCTATGTGAAGGACATCACCCGGATGCTTCCTGCAGAGCGGGCCGCAGCGATAGACAGCGCCAAAAGGATCGCCCTTGGCTATCTGTATTATATTCAGACTGAGTTGGGAAGAAAGAACATCGGAATCGCTGAAGGGGAGTACCCGACCGAGGACGGACTTCCGATGATTCCGTACTACAGGGATTCAAGACGGATTGAGGGAGAGGTGACGTTCACCCTCGCCGACATCGACCGGCCATATTCAAATGACCTTTACCGCACGTCTGTCGCGGTTGGGGATTATCCCGTGGATCATCACCACTACCGTAACCCGGACTGGCGTGACCTGCCTCAGCTTGAGTTCCATCCGGTTCCGTCGTTCTCGGTTCCGTTCGGAGTCATGGTGCCTAAGGACGTTGAGGATCTTCTGGTCATAGAGAAAGCCGTGTCCGTGACCTGCATCGCCAACGGTGCGACCCGGTTGCAGCCGGTCGTGATGGAGATAGGCCAGGCCGCGGGTGTCGCCGCTGCTTTGCTGACAGGGATGCGCAAGGAATCCGGTGCGGGATCATATTCATTGAAGGATGTTCAGGTCAGGGGTGTTCAGGAAGGCATTCTTGCCGCTGGAGGGTATCTGCTGCCCTATCTTGACATCCCTGTGACAGATCCTCGTTTTGCCGCATTGCAGAGAATCGGTGCCACCGGGATCATGCGTGGCGAGGGACGCTCCGTCGGTTGGTCCAACGAGACCTGGTTCCGGATTGATGATCCGGTCAGGCAGGAGGAGATATTCCTTGAAGACTATTACCCCGGAAAGACCCTTTCAGACCTTGGACTTCCGCCACTTGACTCACTCACCCGCGGGGAATATGCCGTCATCATCGACAGTCTGCTTCATCCTTTCGAATCGCATGAAGTCACGCACACCGGTGCTCTTGTACATTTTTTTGCCGCATTGCGAAAATTGGATTAATTTTGAAGTCTAAATTCCCCGTCCGTCTATGACAGAAAAAATCATCATTCTGGATTTCGGTTCGCAGGTGACGCAGCTCATCGGGCGCAGGCTCCGCGAACTGAACGTTTATTGCGAAATCTATCCGTTCAACAAGGTGCCGGTGCTGGACGAGACCGTCAAGGGAGTCATCCTCTCCGGAAGCCCTTGCTCGGTGCGCGACAAGAACGCCCCGCAGATTGACCTTAGCGGCATCAAAGGCAGGTTCCCTCTTCTGGGAATATGCTATGGCGCGCAGTATCTTGCCTACAAGTTCGGAGGCGAGGTGCTTGGCTCGCTGGCTCGTGAATATGGCCGCGCGATGATGGATGTCGTTGATCCTGAGTCGCCTCTGCTCAAGGGTGTTTCGGCTCATTCGCAGGTCTGGATGTCTCACGGGGACACGATCGCCCGTCTGCCTGAGGGCGCTGAGGTGATCGCCTCGACAGAGAGCGTAGCCAACGCGGCCTTCCGCTTCAAGGGTGAGCAGACCTACGCCGTGCAGTTCCATCCGGAGGTTTTCCACACGACGGAAGGCACGAAGATCCTCGGCAATTTCGCTTTGGGAATATGCGGGTGCAAGGGGGACTGGACTCCGGCTTCGTTCATTGAGACGACCGTTGCCAGCCTCAGGGAACAGATCGGGAATGAGAAGGTTATTCTCGGACTCAGCGGTGGAGTTGATTCGACTGTGGCCGGGGTGCTGCTGAACAAGGCCATCGGCCACAACCTCACCTGCATATTCGTGAACAACGGTCTGCTGAGGAAGAATGAATATGAGGATGTCCTTGCCTCGTACAAGGACATGGACCTCAATGTCATCGGGGCTGACGCGTCCAAGGATTTCCTTGAGGCTCTTGCCGGAGTGACTGAGCCTGAGGCCAAGAGAAAGATCATAGGAAGGCTTTTTGTCGAGACTTTCGACAAGTACGCCCGCACCATCGAGAACGTCCGCTGGCTTGCCCAGGGTACGATCTATCCTGACGTGATCGAGTCCGCCGGCATCGAGGGCATCGCCTCGAAGATCAAGTCCCACCACAATGTGGGTGGTCTTCCCCGGAAGATGAACCTGAAGGTTGTGGAGCCGCTTCGTGCCTTGTTCAAGGACGAGGTCCGCAGGGTTGGCCGCGCCCTCGGCATCAAGGAGGAACTGATCGGAAGGCATCCTTTCCCCGGACCGTCACTCGCGATCCGCATCATCGGTGACATCACCGAGGAGAAATTGGATGTTCTCCGCGAGGCCGACGACATATTCATAAAAGGGCTTCGTGAATATGATTGCACCGCCCTTCATCTTCCGTCCGCTTCGGATCCTCGCATCGAGGCCGCGAACCTTTATGACGCGATCTGGCAGGCCGGGGTTATCCTGCTGCCGATCAAGAGCGTGGGTGTGATGGGGGATGAGAGGACCTATGAGAATCCGGTCGCACTTCGCGCCGTGGTCTCCACCGACGCCATGACCGCTGACTGGTTCCATTTCCCGTATGACTTCCTCGCCCAGGTCAGCAATGACATCATCAACAAGGTCAAGGGGGTCAACCGCGTAGTCTATGACATCTCCTCGAAACCGCCCGCAACAATCGAGTGGGAGTAGCTTTTTTTCGGCCTTTTCTTTTGAATGGGATTTCCCCCAGCGGCACCTTACGCTTCGCGCCCTTTCCGGGTGAATGGTGCCTCCTGGGGGAAATCCCATTTCATTATGGACGATGATCTGCCTGCTGTTGTGACAGAGATTGCCGCTATATGTAAGTATTCAATTATTTTGGTGTAATATTGAAAAAATATGCATATATTTGTATCCGCTTTGAATAAATATGCTTTTGAGATGAAAGGTAAAATTGAAAGGCAGAGAGTGATTCGAGAGATCATCAAGGACAACAATGTTTCCAATCAAGAGGAATTGTCCACGCTTTTGAGCCAAAAGGGTTGGAGTGTAGCGCAAGCTACGCTTTCCCGAGACATGCGTGAGCTTAGAATCACAAAGATTCATGATGGGAACGGCTATCGTTACAGTCTTCCCCAGCCAGGGATGCTCCGCTCGGTCTTTCAGGACTCTTCCATGTCGTCAGACAGCATCGACAGTCTGGAGTTTTCCGGCTCGATGGCAGTGATCAAGACAAGACCAGGACATGCCGGCATGATTGCCTCCATCATTGATGAAGGGCACCTTTCGGAAGTGATGGGGACATTGGCCGGAGACGACACGATTCTGCTTGTGTTAAGAGAAGGGTTTTCGCACGATGATGTGGCTGAATCTCTTGGCGGGATGTTCAAAGGCATTGACAATAAACGGGTCAATTAGTCTAATTTAACGAACTATACAATAAGATGACGCAGGACGAATTGACTGTGGAGGTCGCTTCGGAGAAACACCTCATCTATGTCGATGAGATTCTAAAGACGATAGAGGACGCTGCCAAGGTAAGGGGCACCGGAATCGCGAAGAGAAAGCCGGAATATGTTGCCCAGAAGATCAAGGAGGCCAAGGCCGTGATCGCTCTTCAAGGGGAGAAATTCGCCGGATTCAGCTACATCGAGACTTGGGAGCACAAGCAGTACGTGACGACTTCCGGGCTGATTGTGCATCCGGATTTCCGTGGCTTGGGGCTTGCCAAGAGAATCAAGGATTTGACTTTCACCCTGGCTCGCACACGGTGGCCTCACGCGAAGATATTCAGTCTGACAAGCGGGGCCGCCGTGATGACGATGAACACCCAGCTGGGCTACAAGCCGGTGACTTTCGCCGAACTTACCAGCGACGAGGCTTTCTGGAAGGGCTGCGAGGGATGCATCAATGTGGATGTGCTGAAGCGCACCGACAGAAAGTACTGCATCTGCACCGGAATGCTTTTCGATCCGGAGGAGCATCTTCCGGCGAAGATCCCACAGGAAGTCCTCGAACGCATCCGTAAGATCGACGAGGCGGAGAATGACAACAAAAAGGATTGATGAATATGGAAAAGAAAAAGGTAGTGGTCGCCTTCAGCGGCGGCCTTGACACATCATTCACGGTGATGTACCTCGCCAAGGAAAAAGGCTATGAGGTTTATGCCGCCTGCGCCAACACTGGCGGCTTCAGCGCCGATCAGTTGAAGGACAACGAGAAGCACGCCTACGAACTGGGCGCCAAGGAATATGTCACCCTTGACGTGACCAAGGAATATTACGACAGGAGTCTCCGTTACATGATCTTCGGCAACGTGCTGAGGAACGGCACGTATCCGATTTCGGTTTCCTCCGAGAGGATATTCCAGGCCATGGCAATCGCCCGCTACGCCAAGTCGATCGGAGCCGATGCCATCGCCCATGGCTCTACGGGAGCCGGCAATGATCAGGTCCGCTTTGACATGACGTTCCTCGTGATGGCTCCTGGAATCGAGATAATCACCTTGACAAGAGACATGGCGCTGACCCGACAGTTTGAGGTCGATTATCTCAACGAGCATGGCTTCAAGGCTGATTTCAAGAAACTTAAATATTCCTACAACGTGGGCCTTTGGGGCACGTCCATCTGTGGCGGCGAGATTCTGGACTCCACCCAGGGACTCCCGGAGGAGGCCTATCTGAAGCAGATCACCAAGGATGGCTCCGAGATCATCGAGATCGAGTTCGACAAGGGCGAGATCGCCGCGGTGAACGGTGAGGAATTCACTGACAAGGTGGCCGCTATCCAGAAGATTGAGTCCATCGCGGCTCCATACGGCATCGGACGTGACATGCACGTCGGGGACACCATCATCGGCATCAAGGGACGTGTCGGTTTCGAGGCCGCCGCTCCGATGCTGATCATCGCCGCCCACAAGTTCCTTGAGAAGTTCACCCTCAGCAAGTGGCAGCAGTACTGGAAGGATCAGGTCGCCAACTGGTACGGGATGTTCCTGCACGAGAGCCAGTACCTTGAGCCTGTGATGAGGGACATCGAGGCGATGCTTGAAAGCAGCCAGAGGAACGTGACCGGCAAGGTGACGATGGAACTTCGTCCTTGGACGTTCTCCACTGTCGGTGTGGATTCTCCGTGCGACCTTGTCAAGACCAAGTTCGGTGAATATGGCGAGATGCAGAAAGGTTGGACCAGTGAGGACGCCAAGGGCTTCATCAAGGTCTCGTCTACGCCTCTCCGCGTCTACTACGCTGTCCACAAGGAAGAAGGCGATCAACTGGAAAAGGAATTGTAAGTAAATTGATGAATATTTCACCTAACCTCGGAGGTACGAAGTGCCGACAGGGCCTCCCAGCGAGGGAGGCGGTGGAGGGTGGCGCTCCCACCGGGAGCTGTCGCGAAGCGACGGAGGGGTGAAATGTTAATTATTTATGAAATAAATGATTATAAATGGGTATATACGTGTCGGGATCGTAGGGGCCGCCGGCTACACTGCCGGTGAGCTCTTGCGGATTCTGGTCAATCATCCGAACGTCAAGGTTGTCTTCGCGCAGAGCGGCAGCCACGCCGGAGAGCCGGTGTGGTCGGCGCATCAGGATCTGTTGGGGGAGACTGATCTGAAGTTCAGCGCTGAAGCTCCGGTGGAGCAGGCCGATGTGATATTCCTTTGCTCCGGGCACGGAAAGTCAAAGGGATTCGTGCGTTCTCTGCCGGAAACCTACAAGGGAGCCATCATTGACCTCAGCAATGATTTCCGCCTTGCGGCCGATGCGGAGGACTTTGTATATGGTCTTCCGGAGGCGTTCAGGGACAAGATTAAAGGCTCTAAACACATCGCCAATCCGGGATGTTTCGCCACCTCGATCCAGCTGGCTCTTCTGCCGATGGCAAAGGCTGACAGGTTGCCGGAGATCCATGTGACCGGAATCACCGGATCGACCGGCGCCGGGCAGGCTCCGTCCGAGACAACACATTTCAGCTGGAGAGACAACAATCTTTCCGTCTATAAAGCGTTCACCCACCAGCATCTTGGCGAGATAGGGGAGACCCTGCGCACCCTGGCCCCGAGCTATGAGGTCGAACTGAACTTTGTCCCGGTCAGAGGCGACTTCACAAGAGGGATCCTGGCCTCGGTCTATTTTGACTGCGACCTTCCCGAAGAGGATGCCGTGGCTCTGTACAAGGATTACTACAAGGACGAGCCTTTCGTCCATGTCATCGACACGAACCCTGACCTCAAGATGGTCGTGAACACGAACAAGTGTGTGCTGAATGTACGCAAACACGGGCGTAAGCTTCACGTGATCAGCATCATAGATAATCTTGTGAAAGGTGCTTCCGGTCAGGCGGTCGAGAACATGAACCTCATCTTCGGTCTTCCTGAGGACACTGGCCTTCACTTGAAAGGCACACGGTTTTAATGATCACCCTGTTCCGGTCGCTGAGCTTGCCGAGGCGCCCGAACTGGACAATAATTTAGGACAATGAACTTATTTGACGTATACAACCTTTTTGACGTGACTCCCGTCAAAGCCAAAGGCACCAGAATCTGGGATGACAAAGGCCAGGAGTACCTTGACCTCTACGGCGGCCATGCCGTCATCTCGGTCGGCCACTGCCATCCGAAATATGTGGCTGCCATCACCGGTCAGCTGAACAAGATCGGCTTCTACTCCAACAGCGTGAGGAACCCGCTTCAGGTCGAGCTGGCACGAAAGATCGGAGAACTTTCAGGCCTTGAGGACTACTCCTTGTTCCTGGTCAATTCAGGAGCGGAAGCCAACGAGAACGCCCTCAAACTGGCCTCTTTCCACACGGGAAAAGACAGAATGATCGCCTTCAAGGGAGCCTTCCACGGAAGGACCTCCGGAGCCGTGGCCGTCACCGACAACCCTAAATATTCGGCTCCCTTCAACTCTCACCACAAGGTCACTTTCCTGCCTCTGAATGACATGGAGGCCGTGAAGGCTGAACTTGCCAAGGGAGACGTGGCCGGTGTGATCATCGAGGGAATCCAGGGAGTAGGCGGCATCGTAATCCCTGACGATCAGTTTATGAGAGACCTGCGTCAGGCCACCAAGGATGCGGGCGTGGTGCTGATCCTTGACGAAATCCAGAGCGGCTACGGCAGAAGCGGCAGATTCTTCGCCCACCAGTGGGCCGGAATCAAACCGGACATCGTCACCATGGCCAAGGGAATGGCTAACGGCTTCCCGATCGGCGGAGTCTTGATCTCTCCAGAGTTCGAGGCCACCAAGGGAATGCTCGGCACGACTTTCGGAGGCAACTACCTCGCGATGGCGGCCGCGAACGCCGTCGCTGACATATTCAAGGAAGAAAACCTCGTCGCGAACGCCTTTGAGGTCGGGGAATATCTCAAAAACTCCATCCCGTCCTCTCCGAGGATCAAGGAAGTCCGTGGCCGCGGCCTGATGGTCGGCATCGAATTCAATGAGCCGATCGCCGGGATCAGAGGCCGCCTCCTCTACGAAAAGCACATATTCACAGGCGTTTCCGGCAAGAACATGATCCGCCTTCTTGCCCCGTTGACCCTCACCAAGGCGGACGTTGACATATTCATTGACGCATTGAAGGAAGTATTATGAGAAGTTTTTTTCACGTCGGCGACATAGGCGGCCTCGGCAAGGCGCTTGAGGAAGCGAAGCAGGTCAAGGCGACTCCGTTCGCATGGCAGAATCTTGGCAGGAACAAGACGATCATTTTGATCTTCTTCAACAGCAGCCTGCGCACCAGACTGAGCAGCCAGAAGGCGGCCATGAATCTGGGAATGAACTCGATAGTGCTCAATGTCAACGGCGACAGCTGGAAGCTTGAGACCGAGATGGGCGTGGTGATGGACGGTGACAAGCCGGAGCATCTGCGCGAGGCGATCCCGGTCATCGGCAGTTACTGCGACATCATCGGCGTGCGCTCGTTCGCCGGTCTGAAGGACAAGGCCTTCGACTACAACGAGACCATCCTCAAGCAGTTCATTGAATATTCCGGGAAGCCTGTCATCAGCCTTGAATCGGCAACGGTCCACCCGTGCCAGGCCTTCGCCGACCTCATCACGATCAATGAATATAAAAATGTACAGCGTCCGAAGGTGGTTCTGTCCTGGGCTCCCCATCCGAGGGCTCTGCCTCAGGCCGTTCCGAACTCGTTCGCCGAGTGGATGAACGCCGCTGATGTCGATTTCGTCATCACTCATCCGGAAGGCTATGAGCTTGATCCTCGGTTTGTCGGCAACGCCCGTGTGGAGTACGACCAGTTGAAAGCCTTTGAGGGTGCGGACTTCATCTACGCCAAGAACTGGTCCTCGGTCTCCCACTATGGCCAGATTCTCAGCCAGGACCGCGCGTGGACCGTCGGCGCAAGGCAGATGGCCGTCACCAACAACGCCTATTTCATGCACTGCCTGCCGGTGAGAAGGAATATGATCGTGACAGACGAGGTGATCGATTCCCCTCGCAGCATCGTCATCCCGGAGGCCGCCAACCGTGTCGTCTCCGCCCAGGTCGTGATGAAGAGGATGCTGGAGGATCTTCAGTAAGACTCTTTTAAGGAATTAGTACCGTAAAAGGTCCTTTTGCATACCAAGTGACCTTCTGTAGGCGTTTGGTACATAATAGACCGTCTTGGTGTACGGAAATTAAGAATGAAAATATGATAAAGGATTCATTGAATATAATCAAGGTCGGGGGAGCGATTGTGGAGAACGAGGAGTCTCTCCAGGGGCTTCTGATGTCGTTCTCAAGCCTCAGGGACAGAAAGATTCTCGTGCACGGAGGCGGCAAGATCGCCACTGAGGTGGCCGCCAAGCTGGGCGTTGAGACTCAGATGATAGATGGCCGCAGGATCACCAGCGCGGAGATGCTGAAGGTTGTCACTATGGTCTATGGCGGTCTTGTCAACAAGAATCTTGTGGCCCGTCTGCAAGCCCTGGGGGTCAACGCCATCGGTCTCACCGGTGCTGATCTGAACCTCATAATGAGTGTCAAGAGACCAGTCCAGCCGATCAATTTCGGCTACGTCGGCGACATCAAGTACGTCAACGCCAAGGCCTTGGAGAACCTTCTTGAGTCCGGTGCCGTGCCTGTTCTCGCCCCGCTGACCCACGACAAGGAAGGCTCTATGCTGAACACCAACGCCGACACCATCGCCTCGTCCGTCGCCCAGACCCTCGCCTCCGTCTATGACGTGACCCTGACATATTGCTCGTCCACCCCTGGCGTGATGAAGGACTTGAATGACCCATCGAGCGTGATCCCGACCATAACCAGTTCCGATTTCGCTCCGTTGGTCGCAGACGGCACCATCTCCGAAGGCATGATCCCGAAGCTCCAGAACGCCTTCGAGGCCATCAACTCCGGTGTCTCCCGGGTCGTCATCACCTCAGCCTCAGCACTTAATGCCGGCACCACCATCATGGCCGACCCTGAGACCGACGACTAGTTTTTGTTCTGCACTGTCGTAATCAGCAAAGACTCTCGGTGGCATTTTTGCGCAATAATGTTACCCAGGGGTGCCAATATGCAAACCCGGGTAACAATTTAGCCCATAATCGCGTTGTCCAAGAGAACCGGCAAGCTCCGACAAGATCATTTTTTGGCAATATCGCTCCCGTCGCAGTGAAATTTCACTATGACGGGAGCATTTTGGTGCGAAAACGTTCTTCCCGCCAACCAACCGCTCCTTACAAAGCTTGTGTAGGTGCGAGATTCCGCATGTGTGATTCTACACGGACAGATAGTCTTTCTCAAAGGCTGAGGGGAAGCGGAATCTGGATTCGCGGTCGGAGAATCTGACGGTGATGTAATTGTCATCTATGAATATGACCGTGCCGGGGCCGAGGCTTTTGTGGGTGACGGAATCGCCGGGCTTGATGTCATTCCACGTCTTGTGTGAAAATGCTTCTCCGGCAGAAGAACCGTGTCCCAATGTGGATTCGCCATCCTTTTCGGCCAAAGGCAAAGTCTTCTCCTGCCTGCCGGCCGTGGAGGCGTCAGTGGTCAGGTTCTCTGCAGCACCGCATCGTACAATGCGATTTTCCACATGCTCAGCCGCATCAGCGGGCAGGGTATCGGCGGCACAAGATTCATCGGCATCGATTAATCTGTTCTTCGTGGATATGAACTTAAGGGAATCCACGGCTCTGCCTGCCGCAGTCCCGACCTTGGAGGTGTCGATTGCGGTGTCCCAAAGACCGACCACGGTGCCTGAATGCCTGTCGATTCCGGTATATTCAAGGGAAGAGTCCTCGTAGCGCTTGAACTTGTAGACAGCGTCGTTCATCAGCTCGCCGTTGAATACACCGAGGCTCACGAGCAGGCTGAAATCCCTGAGGGTCAGGCCTGTGACCTTGCGGAAGAGTTCCGGCTCAAGCTGCTCGATGACGTCCTTGAGGCAATATTCCCGGAAATCGGTCAGGTACATGAACACCGGGATGCGGGTCGCGAATTTGATGAGTTTCTCCTGGATCTCCTTGCGTTTGCTCTTGAACTCCTTCTCCTCCTCGCTCAAACGCTTCTTTTCCGAGGCGGAGAGGCCATCGCCCTTCTCTTTCTTGGTGTTCTTGACGTGCTCGGACTTGTTGATGATGGTCTCGATGTCGGAGTTGAGGTTGCGGAAGCCCTCGATGTTCATCAAGGCCCTCATGGCCTCAGGGCTGTTCATCAGGCGCTGGAGGGTGGCGTTGTCCACATTGACCAGCACCGCGCTCTCCCAGCGTCGGGCAAGAAGGGTCGCTGTGGTGCCGCTCATGGCCATGTCCAGAACTCCGGCGGCGTCGATCTCCTTCATCGACGAGCCGTCGAAGGCCAGGATGGGCAGGAACTTGATGAACTCATCCACCTTCCTCTCCGGATTGGATTCGTGGACATTGAGCCGGCAGCTGTATTCGGCGACCTGCCTCAGCGCCCTGTTCGGAGCGAAATCAAAGACGTAGCAGAAGGGCTTGAGGATGACCTCCTCCCCACGTTCGTCCTTTATGGTCCACGGGGACTGCACCCTGAACGCGGCCTGGAAATATGTCTCCGGAGAGGTCGTGTTGCGGAGCATCAGAATCCCCGTCCACGGCCTGACCGTGACTCCGGTGGAGAGTTTGCCGCAGGAGAGGGTGATGGTCCTGGTACGCTGCGGGTCCTCCATGGCGTCATAGACCGGCTCCACAGCCTGAGCGCCCATCCCGGCCCCGCTTCCGGCCGCCACAACCACCTTGTAGTCATCGAAGAAACGGTTGCAGCGCTTCCTAAGAAGCCTGGACATGGCACGGCACGCCGCCACGGACGGCAGAAACCAGTATGTGTGCTGGAGATAACTGAGCAAGCGACTGTCGGAGAACGGCATCGGCGGTTTCTCCTTGCCCAGTTTGAGTTCCGTCACGATGGTCTCGGTGTAGGCGCCACGGATCAGATCCAGCCATTTCTGTACATGTTCCTCGTGCAGGAAATGGTCGTCCTCCGCGCGGAAGAACTCGTTCAGGTCGAACTCGTCGAACTCACCGCGGGAGGCAATCTCGCTGATGCTGTCCGGCAGCTGATAGGTCAGCATCACCATTTTCGGAAGCTGTGCGTAAGGGTTATGCCCTCCCTGCCATGCCTCCTTGGCGGCCTGTTCGTCAGAGTACGTCCAGTTGAAGATCTGCTCCTCGATGAACTCCCCGGTGGAGATGGCCCGGAACGGCGTGCCCGAAAGGTAGAGGTAGGCCCCGGTGCGCAGCGGCATCAACCCCTCATCGTACATCTCCCTGGCCTCCAGCTCTCTCGCGTTGTCCGCATCCTCGGCGAGGATCTCGCCCATTTCCTCGGCCCGGCCCAACGCCGGGTCTTTCCTGTCGTAGAAGTTCCTGGCGTTCCTGCCCCATGCGCCGTAGTGGTACTCGTCCAGGACTATGCAGTCCCAACCGACCGTCTGGATCCATTCGTTCGTGGCCTTTATGCCTCCGGCTGCATTCCTGCCCAGGACATCCTGAAAAGAGGCGAAGCACACGAAAGGCTGGCGTTCATCCACACGGTTGAACTCCCGGTCATCCTGCTTTTGGCAGAACTGCCAGCCGGCGAAGTCCTTGTGGGTCAGCAGGTCCTCCTCCCAGGCGGTCTTGACGGCCGGTTTGAATGTGAGGACAAGGACTTTCGTCCAGCCCATCCTGAGTGCAAGTTGGTAAGTGGTGAAGGTCTTTCCGAAGCGCATCTTGGCGTTCCAGAGAAAGTGCGGGGTCAGTCCCCGGTTGGCGGGGTCCTTCCTGAACGCGTTGAGATAGAGGGCGGTTCTCTCAACGGCCCGTTCCTGTTCCGGGCGCATCTTGAAGTCCTCGATCCTGTCCATCATCCTGTCATTTCCCGCCACGGCGGCTGCGATGGCCTTCTCGACCGTTCCCACATCACAGATGCACCATTCTCCTTCAGGATTAGGAATATGATTCTTTTTGAGGATGTCACGGACAAGGCGGTCATCGAACGTGGACCCGTCCTTGCGCATGGCCGGGCGCTCAAGGACAATCCGGTACCTCACGTGGCTGGTCTGATTCTGTTCCCGCGCGCGGATCTCCGCCGTGCGTGTGGTGTAGCCCACCTTGAGCCACCCCTTGTGGGCCGGATAGTCAACATGCTCATAGGCATAGATGGTAGGGGTCGCCGCGACCCTGCCACGGAGTAGATCTTTTGCCGCCATCTTTGCAATTATATTCGTGAATATGTTCGTGAATCAAACATAGGGGCTATTCCATCGGTCGGATCATGGATTCGATGAACGCGATCTCATCTTTGTCGAGACCGTACTTCTTGTACAGCATCTCATCGGTCCACGGGTGCGAGAAGTCTTGAATGGGAACAAAAGAATATACTTGAGCGGCAGCGTGTTGAGATGATTTCTTGAGCATTACTAAAAAGCGGAATAGTTTTGTCTTAATATAAGATACCACATTCTCGGATTCTTCTGTATTATGGAATGGACCTATTACTACGTATGTCTCAGTGCAGCAAGAACCTGGTTCACCGATTATAGGTTTCCCAAGTATTTGATGCGGATAAGTATCTCCAGCATTATATGCGGCCGATATATAAACCTTAGGTTTGTCTATCCAATCCCGATGAATAACTATATCGTTTCGGCTTATATAAGACTTACCACCCCGCTCGAATAATATTACACTATCATGAGTTTTTGTCTGCGACCCCCTTACAAATGTGCGTAATCCAAACGGCTTTTGAGAACTGACTAGCGTATCCATAGTTTTCTCTTTAAAGATCAAGACTTTATGATATACAGAAACCCCTTCGGAGTATCGAATAAACACATCGCTGTTTTTCTCCTTCAGATAGCGTTCCGGCTGTTCTTTCACGGAATCTCCGTTATGTGTAAAGATCCGGCACATCCCCTCGTTATCCCTATCCCATAAGAAATAGCAAACACCACCCTTGATCTCCACACCAGTACCGAAACAATCCGAGGCGTTCAGAAAATCGTGCAATACTCGTATGCGCTTATCCCCGAGCATAGCCGACCGAAACTCGTCAAGTCCGCGGCCACCTCCATACCAACGTGCAGGAATAATCATCGACAAATATCTGGGCTTCAATCTCATGGCCTGATTGACAAAAAGATTGTATATTGGCATCGCGCTGGCCTGCGCTCCACCATCGCTCAGTTGATAGGGCGGGTTTCCGATGATTACGTCAAACTTCATATTTCCAAAGAATTGATTGGGGTTGTTAGTGTGGATGAACATGTAGGCGTACTGCTCCGCCTCTGAGCCGCGGTCATAGACAGCCTGGGATGCACCGCAGTACTTGCATCTGCCGTTCTCCCATGTGTGGGAACGGTTGGAGTAAAGAATATTCCCGCCTTCCGTGTCGAACCGGGAGACGCTGAAATCCCCGTTGGCGAATCTAGAGCAGTAGAGCGAGCGGCGGGAAAGATAGGATGTCAGTTCGGTGACAGCGATGCCAAAGACCTGGTTGTGAAGAATATGATCGATCCGGCTCTGGCGATCGGGGATATTCCTTTCCAATCCTTTGTCCAGCCGCTTGACTATCTCTCGGAGGAAGACCCCGCTCTTGCTGAACGGATCCAGGAACTTTGTGTCTGGACTTCGGAAGAGTTCCGGCGAAAGAAGGTCGAGGATGCGGTTCGCCAGTTCCGGCGGGGTGAAGACCTCGTCGTTGCTCAGGTTCGCCAGGCAATTGAGGACATCGGGATTATAGTTGTTTGTCGCCATAGGTCTGCGCGTTTATATTCAAGAAATGAACGGGAGCGAATGTTTCCGCCGGGATGTCCGAGAAGAGGCCGTCGCTTTCATATTCACCGACCAGGTAGGAGAATTCGTAGTCGCGCCGGTTGACTTTGTCGCCTCCGATGAAACTCCATTCGCTGATGTGGATCCATTCGTCGGGCTTGTCCGCGCGCCTGTAGGTGAGGGCGTCGCCGTGGATGATGTTCTTGGAGAGGATGTAGCGGACGGACTCGATGCAGGAGTCCTTGCACCTGGATTTGAAAAGCCTCCGGTACTGCTGCGTGAAGTGGTTAAGGAGCCTTTCCCGGCAGGCGGTGGTGTTGTCGGAGAGGATCTCGATGCCGTAGATGCTGGAGACTGCCCAGACGGCGTCATGCTCGTACTGGAGCTGGGAATATTGCCGGGCTTTGACGCGGGCCTCGCAGACCGCGAGCTTGCGGCTGAGAATCTCGATGAGGAAGTTCCCGTCTCCGCACGCCGGCTCCAGGAAACGGGAGTCGATCCGCTCCGTCTCCGGCTTCACAAGGTCGAGCATCGCATTCACCTCACGGAGATTCGTGAACACCTCACCGTGAGCCGACACCCGTTCCTTGGACTTGATCTGGGTGGCCATTCTGCGCTTTCGCTTTTTATGATTCCATAGCGAAAGCGACTTATCGGAGGTGCCAAGACAGAAAACGAGAGCGTGGATATTCCCCATCCACACTCAAGGTCTTGGCAAACCCATCAACGGAAAAGTCACATCCACGCAATACGCGGACGTTTACTGACTTATCCGGAGTTGATTTATAAAACTGCCAAGTTTTGAGTGTTCCGAATAAATAGCAAACGCTATTATAATATTTCCACAATGCTCTTTCGAACCATTGCAGCCACAAACTTACATAAAAATCCTCGATTTTCACCCCGGCCGCACAAGAAAGAAACAATTTCAGAGTGAATCTTCTCGAAGACACCAAAAGAGAACAAGAGAGTGACAAAATTTCTTCCGGATTCTCTTGACAAAATGAAAAAACATTCTTAGTTTTGTAGTGGAAATTTATCTTTGAGAGAAAGAAGTAAAAGCAAGCATCTTTTCCCTAAAAGGGATGCTTGCTTTTTGTTTTTATTGTCACATACCGAGGGGGTACTACAAAACAAGGACGGCTGTTCTCTCATTTTCTTTCAATCAATAATAAATTTCCATGAGAACAGGCCAACATCTTGTGATAGTCGCCATTGAGGTGGGGATTATCAGACTTGTCAGGGT